>Ga0099364_10004915_pt1 | contig 20048 bp, 23 predicted proteins | sample TergutTh196P3_FD_73070 | JGI IMG/M metagenome (GOLD analysis project Ga0099364, IMG submission 73070) | Microcerotermes parvus P3 segment gut microbial communities from Pointe-Noire, Republic of the Congo - Th196 P3 | ecosystem: Host-associated > Arthropoda: Insects > Digestive system > Gut ... | reverse complement strand
TTTTGTCACTACATGAGCCTAAAATCAGCATAATAAAAATAGTCACAAAAGTTAAAGTTTTAGTTTTCATTTCCACCTCTCTGTATTCTTTATTGTGCCAATAAAAAAGTTCTGTGATTTTTGTCAAATAAATTGATGATTTAGATATTATTTAATAAAAATAATATCACGAAGTGATTATCTTTTATACTAATCCTCGATTAAAAAGTAACTTCAGATTTCCATCTGACGATTGAAATATACACTCGAACTAGAAAGTTCGAGTTACATTTTATATGAGGAATAGTATTAATAGAAACAGATGACACCATGCCCCTTCCCTCCTCCCCTCACACACCGCTCGCTGTGTGTGAGGGGAGGAGGGGGACCTGGAGAGGCATCCTTTTCTATAAAGAGTCACACAACTTCGTTGTGTGTAAGGAAAATAATTTATTTTATTAAAGCTATCAAAGGAGGTATGTTATGCTGATTTATCTGTTCCGTCTTTTGTAGGGAACTGATGTATCTGTTCCGCCTATTGTAGGGAACGCATTTATGACCGCAGTCCGAGAACCCCTATTTTGTCGTTTTTATGTATTTTTATGAGATCATATTTGTATTCGCATCGAAAATAAGGCGTAAGCAATACGCCACTACTTTTTGGGCGTAAGCAATACGCCACTACAAATATGGGTTATCAGACTGCGGTCATAAATGATCCCTCTCTGAAAAGTATATTATTAAAATTTACCTTACATAAGCCTCTTAGGTATGTGAAGCTCGGTAGAAAATGATGTATAAACACAACACCGCATCCCGTAGAAGTCCACTCCGAAAAGTAGGTTTTAATTAATTATTAACATATCTATACATAAGCCGAAGGTATGTGGCTCTTAATAGAAAACGTGGATATGTTACATTTTATTGGACATTTTTTGGGGACTAATGAATGATGTTCGTAGTGCCACCACGAAGCGAAGCGGAGTAGCCTGTCATCTCCGATTGGCTTAATGTAGGAAATCGGAGATTTCTGCTACAGCATAATTCAAAAACCTCTTTTTAAAAAAATTTAGGGGCACTGACGCTGTTTGATTTTAGATTTCAGATTACAGATTTAGCCACAAAGCTGGGCGAACTCCACCAGAGTTGAGGATGACATCGCTATCATACACGAAGATGTTACCACCGTAGTCCACAAAACTAGCGCTACCAGTAGTGCCACCAGGCGAACGCAACCACCAAAAACAAGCCGCCCCATTAAAAGTCGCTATCCGATTGGTATTAAATTGATCGTCAATACTCCAAGCATTAGATGGTCTATTTGCCAGTTGCCCACTATCTCCAAAATACTTCACCACTTCGGCAATGCTCAAAAGGAATATCCTGTCCAGTGTATTTGAACCACCATTGGTTCCATACCATTGGTTGTTCTCATTTATATTGGATACAGGAGCTATCCGTTCCCTATCAGCATTGCTAAATGCAATCGAACTGAAAAATTCCCCATTGAGATAAACACGCAGGCTACAATCTGCCCAAGTGATTGATTCATATTTATGATGATATAGCCTAAATTCAAGTATATTCTCACTCACCATCAATGCTCTACCAGATTGTATATCCAACACTCTCCATGGATATGCCCCAAACTGGATGATGTCACCTACCTTAATATTGTCTGGCTCTGTAGTTTTTTTGTCACTACATGAGCCTAAAATCAGCATAATAAAAATAGTCACAAAAGTTAAAGTTTTAGTTTTCATTTCCACCTCTCTGTATTCTTTATTGTGCCAATAAAAAAGTTCTGTGATTTTTGTCAAGTATATTGATGAATTAGATAATATTTAACAAAAATAATATCACGAAGTGATTATCTTTTAATAGAAACAGATGACACCATGCCCCTTCCCTCCTCCCTTCACACACCGCTCGCGGTGTGTGAAGGGAGGAGCAAAAGGCGGAACGGATACATCCGTTCCCTACACTCACACAACTTCGTTGTGTGTAAGGAAAACAATTTATTTTATTAAAGCTGACAAAGGAGGTATGTTATGCTGATTTATCTGTTCCGCTTTTTATAGAACACATCCTGTAGTGGCATAGCTTGCCTATGTCCAACTGCAGATGATGTATTTCAAAGCTCCTTCAATATTGAGTAGTTGATCAATAATCAGTGCTTTATCATACATAAATCAACTCTCTTTCGATTCTATCCTAAAACGAGGATTCATATATTTTAGATTTACGAACCACATCAACTCTACTCCCCATCATCTCTTCAAAATGATGTTTTACTCCGATGCGTGAAAATAAATCCATTTCGGATGCTTCCACGATGACAACCACATCACTTTCTTCACTATGCTCTTGTCGTGCTACAGAACCAAACAATCCTATATTGATGATGCCATATTTTGCACCATACTTCTGCTTGAACTTCCGTAAAATATCAAGGTAATCTGCTCTTAATTTCATATCCCAAACCTTTTTTATTGCTATTGTCCTTTATTACGATAAGACTTTAGGTTTTCCTACACCAAAAACAAGCTGACCCATTAAAAGTCGCTATCCTATTAGTATTGTATTGGTCATTTATCCAACCATAGAAAATACCAGTCTTATTTTCTAAATGCCCACTATCTCCAAAATACTTCACCACTTCGGCAATGCTCAAAAGGAATATCCTGTCTTGAGTATTTGAACCACCATTGGTGTCAAACCACTGGTTGTTTTCATTGATATTGGTCACTTGGACGATTCTCGCTCTGTCAGCATTGCTAAAAGCACTGGAATTATAAAATTCTCCATTTAGATAGTTACGGAGGCTACAATCTGCCCAAGTGATACTAGTATATGAAGTATGATAATCCCTATTCTCTATGATATACTCACTCACCACCAATGCTCTACCACCTTGTATGTCCAGTATTCGCCATGGATATGCCCCAAACTGGATGATGTCACCGACCTTAATATCGTCTGGCTCTGTAGTTTTTTTGTCACTACAAGAGCCTAAAATCAGCATAATAAAAATAGTCACAAAAGTTAAAGTTTTAGTTTTCATTTCCACCTCTCTGTATTCTTTAATAGTGCCAATAAAAAAGTTCTGTGATTTTTGTCAAATAAATTGATGAATTAGATATCCAGCTTGTCAGAAAAAAACTATTTGACAAAAATCATTGATTTTTTATTTTTGTTCTTAATGAAATATTTTATTATGAAACTTTATCTTGAGTTATTGTTTATTGTAATGGGATTCATAAGTAAAGAATTTTACGGAATCAGAAAAAGAAGAGGTTAAAAAAGAAACATAAGGAGATTTTAATATGAGAGAATATTATGAGCAAAACCCCAAGTCTTATGATAACAAAAATCACGAAGATTTAATAAGGAAAGATTTTATTGGCACTCCAGTAGAAAATATGATAATCGATTTGACTGATATTGATCCTAGGATTGTAAGATTGTACACAAACTTGTTTCCAAAAAAAAATTTTTGAATTTCGTTTGAGAAATATCCTCGCTTTTGGAAGTGATAAAACAAATTTTTTTCCTGATGAAATTAAGGATAAGTTTAGACCCTTAGATGAATTTGAACTTAGTAATTTAATTGAGCTAACGAAAGATAAATACGCTTTGATACTTAATCATCATTTTCATAATGATATTGTTAAATTAATCTATTTAATCAAGCATCTGCAAAACTATAATAGAATAGCAGGCAATAATCCACATTCTTCATATACTCTTTTACATGAAATAGGAAAGGCAGTTATTCAGCAATATGATTTGACAAATAATGAAATTTTATTATCAGAAATCAAAAAATTGGATTTTATTAGTTATACAGCACAGCTTGATGTTATAAATAACATGGCCGAGACAATAGTTTCGTTGGATGAAGGAATGAGAATCAGTCAAACAAGTCCGTTATATAATATTAACAAATTAATAAAAAAATTAGTAAATGATAGGAGTTAAGTATGAGTTTTCTACCTCCAGAAAATTTCGAATCAGGTAAAAGTTGCTGGCATTGTATCCACTTTAAGACAGAATATTTTACCCATGATGGTTTGAAAGAATATAAACTTCATTGTACTGCTTTCCCTTTGCCAGATGGTATACCTTCTGAAGTATATCACAATGGACATGACACTCCTCGCCCAGATTTAAAACAACAAAACGACATTATTTATGAAGCTGATGAAGAAAAGCTCAAAGATTTTAAAAAACTTCATAATGAAATTGCTCAGAAAAATAAAACTTTCAAGAAAAAAATTACATGCTTTGATGTTGCAAATTATTTTCTAGTATGTCAAGATGAAGATGCAGGCGAGTTTATGTCTCATTTAAAGCTACAAAAATTAGTATATTTTGCTCAAGGTTTTTATTTAGCGATATTTAATAAACCCTTGTTTGATGAGCTTATTCATGCATGGGATCATGGTCCTGTATGTACCAAAATTTACAATAAATTCGATAAGTATAAGAAAAAACCATTACCTTTACCAGATATTGATGTTTTTAGTGTTTTTACCCCTGAACAACATCAGGTTTTGGACATTGTATTGAACCGTTATAGAAAGTTTTCTGCTTGGGAGCTTAGAAATATCACTCATAGCGAGGGACCATGGAAAAAAACATACTCTAAAGCTCGCAACTCTGAAATATCTCAGAGTGATATGCAGGACTTTTTTACAACTTTGTTGACAGATGATGAAAAAGCATTGTTTCTTTATTTATAAGATGAAAATTTTGTCATAAAGATGATTTAAAAGGTTTATAGGATTGAGATTTATCAGAACTCAAGAATTTATTGATAATATGAAAGCAATAAAGGACGCCAAATTGAATACTCTCATAACAAGACGACTTGCTCGTCTTTTGGATGGTAATTTTGGTGACGCTAAAATTTGTAGGTGATAGTATTATGAGTTACGGTTTCATTATGGGTCAGGATATCGTGTTTATTTTGCCCAGAGAGCAAAAGAAATAGTTATCTTACTTTGTGCGGGTGACAAATCTGATCAAAAGAAAAATCTCATAAAAGCAAAGAAACTAATAAAAGAGGTGTATTATGAAGAATAAACAAATAGAACTTCGAGATTTCGATTTAGCAGAACTCCTTGATACTGAAGAAAAGATGATTGATTATCTCAACGCAGAATTGGCAGATGGCGATCCACATTACATAAAGGTTGCATTGAAAGCAATAGCTCGTGCTCGCAATATGAGTGAGGTAGTTAAAAAATCTGGTATCCCTCGGACTACTTTTTATAGAGCATTGTCTTCGGATAGTAATACAGGTTATTTTACTATTCAAAAAATTTTAAATGCTCTTGATTTGCATTTGAAGGTTGTATCAAATTCTGATGTAGGGAACTGATGTATTTGTTCCGCTTTTGTAGGGAACTGATGTATCTGTTCCGTTTTTTGTAGGGAACGCATTTATGACTGCAGTCCGAGAACCCCTATTTTGTCGTTTTTTATGTATTTTTATGAGATCATATTTGTATTCGCATCGAAAATAAGGCGTAAGCAATACGCCACTACAAAAGAGAACCAAACAGACCTATATTGATGATGCCATATTTTGCACCATACTCCTGCTTGAACATCCGTAAAATATCAAGGTAATCTGCTCTTAATTTCATATCCCAAACCTTTTTTCATCGCTAGCTGGTGAAAAAGGGTTTAATGGGCGATAATACGAAAATAGATAAATTAATTTACCTTACACATATCGAAGATATGTGACTCTTTATAGAAAAAACGATACACCCAGTCCTACCCCTCCTCCCCTCACACACCGCTCGCGGTGTGTGAGGGGAGGAACAAAAGGCGGAACGGATACATCCGTTCCCTACACTCACACAACTTCGTTGTGTGTAAGGAAAATAATTAATATTTATTAAAGTTAACAAAGGAGGTATGTTATGCTGATTTATTTGTTCCGCTTTTTATAGGGAGCTGATGTATCTGTTCAGCCTTTTGTAGGGAACGCATTTATGACCGCAGTCCGAGAACCCCTATTTTGTCGTTTTTTATTTATTTTTATGAGATCATATTTGTATTCGCATCGAAAATAAGGCGTAAGCAATACGCCACTACAGATTTTGGGCGTAAGCGATACGCCACTACAAAAGAGAACCAAACAGACCTATATTGATGATGCCATATTTTGCACCATACTCCTGCTTGAACATCCGTAAAATATCAAGGTAATCTGCTCTTAATTTCATATCCCAAACCTTTTTTCATCGCTAGCTGGTGAAAAAGGGTTTAATGGGCGATAATACGAAAATAGATAAATTAATTTACCTTACACATATCGAAGATATGTGACTCTTTATAGAAAAAACGATACACCCAGTCCTACCCCTCCTCCCCTCACACACCGCTCGCGGTGTGTGAGGGGAGGAACAAAAGGCGGAACGGATACATCCGTTCCCTACACTCACACAACTTCGTTGTGTGTAAGGAAAATAATTAATATTTATTAAAGCTGACAAAGGAGGTATGTTATGCTGATTTATCTGTTCCGCCTTTTATAGAACACATCCTGTAGTGGCATAGCTTGCCTATGTCCAACTGCAGATTACAGATTTAGCCACAAAGCTGGGCGAACTCCACCATTGTCGCTGTCGACATAGTCACCACTCACGATGAGGTCACCAGCGTAGCTCATACGACTAGCGCTATGAGTGATGAGACCAGGCGAACGCAACCACAAAAAAGAAGCCCGCTCATTAAAAGTCGCTATTCGATTGGAGTTAAATTGATCCTCAATAAACAAAGCATCAGATGGTCGATTTGCCAGCTGTCCACTATCTCCAAAATACTTCACCACTTCGGCAATGCTCAAAAGGAATATCCTGTCTTGAGTATTTGCTCCGCCATAGGTTTCAAACCACTGATTGTCTTCATTGACATTGGTCACTTGGACTATCCTCGCTCTGTCGGCATCGCTAAAAGCATTCGAATTATAAAACTCTCCATTTAGATAAGCACGGAGGCTACAATCTGCATAAGTAATATCAGTCAATGAAGTATGATAATACCTATACTCTAAGATATTCTCACTCACTACCAATGCTCTACCTGCCTGAATGTCCAGTATTCGCCATGGATATGCACCAAACTGGATGATTTCACCTATCCTATCGTCTGTAGTTTTTTTGTCACTACAAGAGCCTAAAATCAGCATAATAAAAATAGTCACAAAAGTTAAAGTTTTAGTTTTCATTTCCACCTCTCTGTATTCTTTATTGTGCCAATAAAAGTTCTGTGATTTTTGTCAAGTAATATGATGATTTAGATATCAAGCTTGTTAGAAAAAACTATTTTCCCCCTCACCTATAACTTCTTTTAACACAGAGATTTTGAGAGAAGGCACAGAGCACACAGAGAGAGCTGATATAAGTTTTGACAGAATGTATTCTGTCGCAACAGGTTTTGGGTGGATTTGGAAATCGGAGATTTCTGCTACGGAAAGTTGGAGGATTTGGAAATCGGAGATTTCTGCTACGGAAAGTTGGAGGATTTGGAAATCGGAGATTTCTGCTACGGATTGTGGATTGATTTGGAAATCGGAGATTGACGCTACGATTTGTAATTTGCGATTTACAAGGGTATACTTGCAATCTGAGAGGGTTTTGTGTCAGGGCATCAAAAATGACTAAATTTTGATAATAAGGGTTTCTACCCCCCCCCCGAAAAATCGGTGTTTTTGAGGGCATGGCAGACTTGGTCTATTTTGGTCTCAGAGCCTGCGAGATTTAACTCAAAATATTTTTCTTTTATATTTTTCATAAGAACAAGGAAATTTAAGTAGGCAAATTTGTCAAATCTTTTTTCAAAATCGGGTATTGAATTTCTTAACACAGAGATTTTAAGAGAAGACACAAAGAGCACAGAGAGAATTGACATAAGTTTTGACAGAATATATTCTGTCAAAAAAAACACGCTCACCAAATCCAGTCAACATCATATTGATGAATATCTTTTTCTGAGGTGATGAGAACGAGGTTTTCAGATTTAGCCGTAGCTACAAGTAATCTATCAAACGGGTCTTTGTGTATTTGAGGTAGGTTAATAATTCCTTTAAGGTGTTTTTGTTTAATTGGGAGCAATTCAAATTTTCTATTTTTGATTATTTTATACAGCTCATCTATATTGATACCAAGAAATAGTTTATTTTTACTTGTTTTTAAGGCAATTTCCCAGATGGACACTACACTGACAAAGATTTTATTTTCTAGATTATCTATGATGTCCAAAACGGTATCATCTATTTCAGGTTGATTTTCAATGTACCAAATCAAAACATTTGTATCAATCAAGTATTTCATTCCATGTATTCCTTCATACAATCAAGTGGCTCATCAAAATCATCTGACATCCATACCAAATCTTTTAAGACTCCTCTCGCTTCTGATCGTGGTCCTTTTGTATGTATGATTTTTAGCCTTCTTTCCCTCTCTTCTTTTGGTAAATCATTTAGAGTCATTACCTTTTTTGTTTCAGGTTGGTGTTCTTTTTTTAATTCTGCAATGGTTTGGCTATTGTCGCTCTGGACAATCTTATTTAAATAGTCTACAATTGCGTCTTGTAGATTAATGCCTATACCATTTAAAACGGCAGATGCTCTTGATTCTAAATCAGCATCTATGAAAAAAGCTTTAGTTGTCATAAATAAACTCCTTTAAATTATTATTATTTCAAAGATTTTAAAATGGGGATTTTTGTCAATCAGCATTTGGAATTAAGAATTGTGAATTAAGAATTAAGTATTATGAGTATTTAGAAAAAAAAGACAGATTATATTCTGCCAAATATCGTAGCGCCATCTCCGACTGACACAATAAAATTTAAATTAAATATCGTCTCTACAAAAAAACCAAACATTCCCTTCCCTGGGAAACCGCATCACGGTAAAGAATCCCTTCTTTTTTATTGTTTGGCTTTTTTAGACTACTTGATCCATGATTTCATCAGGAAGTAGGCGAAATTTGATGTCAAATTCTGGATTGTCCACGATGAGTTGTTTTGCCATGTTGTTTTTGGTATTTATCAGGACAGGTCCTTTTAGATTCGCTGTCATTTTGGCAGGATCTGATGGCACTGTTACTAGCACCAGAACTATCACATCTTCAGCGTCTGTGACATCAATGTCTTCGAGGTCTCTTTTCCAAGCATCTATTGAATAGTCTGGTTTAAAGAGATTGGGGTCGGTTACTACGAATGCCAATGAAGGCTCTTCTGTGGAATGCAACCATTTCAATGGTGAATTTTCATCTACATCGATTAGTGCATATTTCTTAAAGTTTGGAAAACCAAGTATCCCTGATGGGAAATTGATGATAGTTTCCTCAATGATTTCAATTTCTCCGAATTGTGTTGTGTAAATTTTCATTTTATACTCCTTGTAATGATTTTAAATATAGTTTATTAATCCCTGTGGGAAAATTTTTGAAAGTGCTGCTATTGAAGCGTTCAAAGCATTTTCGGTCATGGCAAATCTAGTCAAAACTTCTACTACATCGAGTTTTTCTATGCTCTGGATGTTTTCAAGAACATTTTCTCTGAGCATTGTTAGATTTGCTTTGGTGACTTCGAGTCTATTTAGTTCGATACCTGTGGTTGTTACCTGCATTTGCATATTGGTCTGTAATTGATCAAGATGGGCTAGACCTTCTGATATTTCGTTGACATTGCCATGTTGGAGGGCATTTTTAAGTTGATAAAGCGTATCAAAAAATCCTGAATCCTCAAACAATGCTTGTCCAGAAACATTGGTATTTACTCTACTAAACATATTGTTGTTAAATTCCACAAGATCCCCGTTGCCGAGAAACTTACCCGGCACCACTTGTAAGCGGAATAAATCATCTTCGCCTAAAGCACCGGGGCTAAAGGTCATGGTTAAACCTGTTTCATTGCCTTCGGCATCTGTGATTGGGATGGTCAAATTTGTAAAATAAGTCGCTTCTGACCAAGTCTCGCCTCCATCGCTGGAAATCTGATACATTGCTGTTGTATTGAGATCTGGGTCACCTACATCACCGGCTTGGACAAATTTGATGAGAAATTCTGCTGTGCCTGCATATTCGCCTTCGGATGTAACTATCTCGTTGTAAAGATTTTCAGTAGAACCTAGCGGAGGTAGAACTCTACCTTCCAGAGAGTAAGCGGGAAACTCTCCATCGGTGCCTGAAAATATGTATCTATCACGGACTTTATAGTTTGCCATACCGAGCATTTCACTGATGAGTTCTTGTATCTGGTCAGCAGCTATTTGTCTTTCCATCGGAGAAGCTGTCTCAGTAGCGTTTGTTTCAGCGATTTCTCTTGCTTTAGCTAGTATATCTTGAATCCTGTTGAGAGCCATATCAGTAGCTCTGAGTGATTCTTCTGCGTCTCGGACATTGAGTACATATTGCTCATAAGCAGCTGCATTTCCTTGATGTCTCATCGCTGAATTCAATCCAGCAGGGTCGTCAGAAATTCTATTAATTCTTTTTTCTGTAGAAATCATCTCATTTAGCTTGTAATAATCTGTCATGTTTCTATTGACCTGATTGGTCAAGTTATTAAACATAGAATGATTTGTAACACGCATTTGAATTTCTCCTTTCGCCTGCTAGAAAGCAAGCGTTACATTTACTACGCTCGCAACACCTTATTTTTGATGATCTTGCTGAGATCAGCAAGTTTTGTGTTGTCGATCTTTGTATGTGAAGCTTCTTCGTTTTCCTGTAAAATTCTTTCGTAAACTTCTTTACGGTAAACGAGAGTATTTTTAGGAGCCTTAATACCTACGCGGACAGCTGATTTCGTGATTTCTGTGATGAATATCTCGATGTTGTCGCCGATACAAATTGCTTCACCTGTTTTTCTTGTTAAAACTAACATTTGTTACCTTCCTAGTGTTAAATGTTGTATTGAAAATGAATATTTATCCATTGTCTATTATAAATCATCTTACTAACCCAATTATTGTCTTTAGCATATCATCTGCTACAGAGATAATTTTCGCTGCTGCCATATAGGCTTGTTGAAATTTCATTAGGTTAGCGGTTTCTTCGTTCATGGAAACGCCTTTAACTGATTCTCTAAAATTGTCTGTTTGCCTTGTAACTAAAGCACTTCTATCAGAACTTAGATTAGAAAATCTGACATCTTGACCGATATTATAAATCAGGTCTGCAAATGTTTCTGTCAAAGTCTGACCATCAAAAACTTTATCCAGTCTTAAATCAGTCATCATCAAAGCTATTTGATTGTCTCCTGTTGAACCTGTCAAAGAGGTAGCGATAAAATCAGTATCAGTCAAAACCTCTTTGGAGACACTAAAGGTCATCACGCCTGTCACATCAGGGCTGAAAAAATCAGCACCACTGCCACCATGAAGATTGATACCTTGACTATGGATTGCGTTAACTTGGTTAGTTATCTGCACTACTAAATCATCGAGTTTTCTTTGATATTCTGGTAATATAGTAGTTCTGAGATCCTCAAGAGCTTTCAATGAGCCTGTCGTCAAACCTGCTATAGGTGTGTCGATGTTGTTCCAGGCAAGCACAAAAGTAATCTCACCGGTAGCCATATTTTGTTTTTCTACCATGCTCAAAGTATTTACATGACCATTTCTGACCAATTCGTCGGTGCCGAGATAAACGCTGGCAGTGCCATTTTCTCTACGATGAATCTGCACATTTCCATATCCTGAAAGCTCATCAACTAATAAATCAAACTGATCAAGTAAATCATTTACAGGTCTATTTTGCATTTCTTCAAGAGCTATATGACCTATCAATTTTTCCATTTCAAAAGCGATTTGATTTATCCTATCTGCTGATGTCTCAAGTTCTCTAGTGGCATCTATTCTTTGTTGTTCTATTGAACGATACAAATTTTGAAAACTTTCTGTCAATTGATTTGCTGCACTGACAACTTCGATTCTATGAACATTACTAAATGGGTTGTTGGCAAGCAATTCCCAAGAATTGAAGAAAGCATTTATCCTAGCATGGATTCCATGTTCAGTAGTTTCAAGAACATTCTTTTCAAGGTTTGTAAGATGTCGTGACATTGCATCCCAATATCCAGATTGTCCATTGTGTCTACGAAATTCAGCATCAAGCTGCAAATCTCTCATTCTCTCTATCCGCACCACATCGACACCAGTTCCATAGTTGTAATGAACTGAAGAAATAGGCATTGAGGCTTCTTGAACTACTCTTTGTCTGCTAAAACCCGGTGTGTTCGCATTGGCAATGTTATGAGCAGTGGTTTCCAGCTGTTTTTCATTTGCCATTACAGCTTTTTTACCTATAGATAGCATATTAAACATGGATCATACTCCTTTCGATATCACTACTAAACAAGCAAGCTGTAACTGGTTGCGGTTTCCGAACTATTTTGTTGAATAATTTTTTGTCCCATGCCTTAAAATTGAGTATCATAGTATCACTATCTTTCGACTGTTGATTGTTATGATTAAATGTCATGGATGCAGTTGGCACAATATCATTCAAAGGAAAAGCAGTAGTCATCATTTCAGAAAAACCATAAAAAGGCTGATAGTTTATCCTAGTCATTTCAAAGGCGATAGGGTCGCTATATCCGTCTTTTCTAAAAGATTGGTCTTCTCTCTGACTGATGAGGACTATATTTGTCCCCCCTTGCCCACCCCATGAATTTTGGGGGATATTTTTATAGTTTTTCATCAATATACTCAACATTTTTATACCCTCGTGTTCAAAAGAATTGCACTTCTTCTTTGTGGAATCATCCCAACGCGGCTATAAACTCTGTCTCTATCTACGAGGTCTGCTATCAATTCGAGGTTATCACCAACAAGGTCGAGTCCTGTTTTTATCAGTTCTTTATTTTCATTGGAGAGCTTATCTATTGAATGTAAAGTATTTACAAAACTAACAAATAACACTCCAGCTTTTTCAGAATACTCTGATTCTGGGAAAATAGTGTGAACTGTTTTTAAATTGTTTTTAGCTAAGTCTATATCTTTTAGGATAAACAAAGTTTCCATCAGGTCATTTCTGACATTTGTAGCCTTGTGCGCTCTATTTAAAGAAATAGCTGTTTGTTGGCTGATTTTTTGAAATCGTTTGATGTTCCATTCTATCAATGATTCTTTCTGATCTTCAAGACAGATAAGAACTTCTTGATAATTTGCGATTTCGTTTTCCCAGCTCTTAAAAAAATCATAAATAATGTTTTCCATTGTTCACTCCTTGGAATCTCTCCCCTGATTTCTATGCAGGGGAGAGAATTCCTACATTAATTTGACATACGATTAAAATAATTCATTACCTGCCTGATATAGTTTTGTGTTTCTCTAAAAGGCGGTATTCCATTGTGTCTTTGAACATTCCCTGGACCTGCGTTATAAGCGGCAAGAGCGAGTTCTTTGTCACCAAAACGATTGAGCATTTGTCTCAGGTAGCGAGTGCCACCCATGATATTTTGCTCTGGATCAAAGGAGTTTGTTACACCTAAATCGCCAGCAGTTCCGTCCATCAGCTGCATGAGTCCTTTTGCTCCAACTCTTGAAACAGCATTTGGATTAGCATAGCTTTCTTGCGCTATTACCGCTCTGATCAGGTTTGCATCTACATTATATCTTTGTGAAGCCCTTTCTATGATAGGCTCATATTGACTTAATCTTTCAGATAAAGTTCTGGGAAGTGGTTCTGAAGTATTGGGAACATGATTGGTAACCACTTCTCTTTGTCTATTGGCTGTATTTGAAATATTTGGAGTATTAGTAATTTCGCTTTGTCTATTTAATACAGCCCCTGTATTTTGATTTAAATTTGTTGTTTCATTTATATTGACTTCAGGAACATTGCCCATCAATCTACTGGAAGGTCTTCTTTGGATTTTGAGATGTTCTGAAGCTGCCGGATTTATCTGTCTTAGTATGTTTTCAGCAAGACCAAAGGACTGAGATGAAGCAATACTTTCAGAAATTTGATTGAGAAACATATCTTGGTAAAATTCACTTCCAGCTTGCATTCCAAAGAAACCACCACCTTCAAGACCTTGTGTCATGGTGCTGAGCATCTGTTTAATCAACATTGCTTCAAATTCCAGAGCTGCTTTTGCTGCTCTTTCCGGAGAATCTGGTGCTAGATTTTTTTGAATCCTTTCCATTCTCTCATTTAGTTGAGCTTGCATTCTGCCTTCGAGATTGGTGTCGACTGAAAATGTTGATATTTCCATGATTTGTTCCCTCTGATATCCTTTCCGTGTTATAATATCCTTAAATCTGCTAGTAAAGCACCTGTTTCTTTCAATGCTACAAAGATTGAAATCATATCACGAGGTGTGACGCGAATAGCATTCAGGGCTTGAGCCAGTTCTTGAACAGTTGCAGTTTCCATAAAGAAAATACGATTTTCTTCACGAGCATCCATTTCGGCGACATATGTTATCAGATTTGCATTTCCTAATGTCATGGTCTCGTCTTCACCGACTATCCTTACCATTAGGTTGCCATGAGCGATTGCAACTGGTGTAATACGGACATTGCCACCAGCGATGACTGTGCCTGTTCTTTCATTTATCACGACTCTAGCAGCCGCTTGAGGAGTGATTTCTATATTTTCTATATTTGATATAAAGCTAATCAAATTGTCATTTAAAATGACATCATCTGGAACTATAATAGAAATACTTGAAGCATTGTCAGCTGTGGCTAATCTCATGCCCATTAGTGCGTTTATTGCCTCTGTTGCTCTTTCTGCAGTGGTAAAATCTGGGTTATTTAAAAGTATTTTAAGTTCTCCATTGACAAATATCATATTGGAATTTTCTATTTCTACTATTCCACCATTGGGGATGCGACCTGTATTTGATATATTTCTACGCATACGAGTGCCACGAGTTTCTTCATTGCCACCGCCTATTGATATAGGACCTTGCGCTATTGCATATTTTCTATTGTCTTGACCTATCAAGGGTGTCATCAAAAGTTGTCCACCTTCCAAGCTACGAGCATCACCAACTGAGGATACCATGACATCAAAATATGAACCCGGACTTGCAAATGGAGGCATAACTGCTGTCACCATTACTGCGGCGACATTGTTGGTTCGTGTTCTACTTTCTGGAACTGATAATCCAAAATGCTCCATCATATTTACTATGGATTGAATGGTAACTTGAGAAGCCTGAGAATCTCCTGTTCCTTGTAAACCTGTTACTAATCCATAACCTATCAGCTGTCTACTGTCCATTCCACTGACCTTGCTGATGTCTTTAAGACGAGTCTGAGCAGTTAGACCTGCTACTGCTAAAATAACTATTATTGTTAAAAATGTTCTTTTCATTTTAATCTCCGTTTTTTATATTTTATTTAAGGAAGACCTTTATTCATTCCTATTTTTATTTACTTTTAAAATAATCCAAGTGAGGTGGATAATCTGGAGGTTGCTTGCCTTTATATCAAGCGTTTTTGTGTCACTACACTTTCCGTTACCTCACCTCACTTCAAATTATTTTCGAACCGAATGGGCGAACCCAATATTTTTTGCGATTGATGAGTTGGCTACACTCATCACTCGTTATTAACAATTTTCACTCTATGCAAAATTAAAACTTTCACAAAATCTATAATGCAAGTGCTGTGCCAATCTGTATGTTTTTTCATAATTATATATATAATAGTCAGTTATAGAATTTAAAGCCTTTCCTATCGGTATGAGATATTTTTTCTTTAGCGAAAATATCGGAAATTTTTTCCTGTTGTAGAGGGAATGTTTTTATAGATACATTTTTCTATGTATTATAGAAGTTCCGCTCTACATTCACGATAAACCGTAGGGGTAGGGGGAGGAAGCTATTCAAATTATCCAAACGAAAACAAGGTCGCCATCGAACCAAATCACAAGTATTTTTAGATAAAGAAGTCGACAAAATAGTATCAGCAAATCAAAAAATATATGAAACCTTGTATGAGCATATAGAAAAACAAGGTGCGGACATACCAAAGCTATCTACAGAAGGTTTACCTCGTAATACAGATTTAGAAATTTTACTAACAAAGATACTGACCTATTCTTATTATTTAGGCAAGCGTAGTGTTATTAAGAAAAAGCAAAAGAAAAAAAACACTCAGCACCCATTATCACAAGAGCCACCAGTTCCCTCTGCTTTAGAATGAAAATCGACAATGAATATAAAAAATGGCTGGCTGATCTAAAAAATAAGATACAGAGAAGTCAAATAAAAGCAGCTGTAAAGGTAAATGCAGAATTATTGCTCTTATATTGGGATTTAGGGTGTGACATAGTTAACCGCCAAATGGAGTCTGCATGGGGTAGCGGTTTTTTTGAACGATTGAGCAATGATTTGAGAAAAGAATTTCCTGATATGAAAGGGTTTTCTGTGGTTAATTTAACTTATTGCAAACGGTTTTATTTATTCTATTCAAAAGACACCTCAATTCTTCACCAACTTGGTGAAGAAATTCCGCACCAACTTGGTGACGAATTATATTCATCTGAAAATAAAAGCGTTACAATTCGTCAGCAAGTTGCTGACGAATTCGGAAATCATCCTATTTTTCAAATACCATGGAGACATCAAGTAGAAATCATTACCAAATACAAATCCATAAAAGAGGCTCTATTTTATGTTCAAAAGACCATCGAAAATGGATGGAGTCGTGCTGTTTTGATGAATTTTATTGAAGCTGATTTGTATTCAATACAAGGAAAATCACAAACCAATTTCTCTCGCTTATTACCAGAACCACAAAGTGACCTTGCAAATCAAATTTAGAAAGACCCGTATAATTTCGATTTTATAACTCTTACTGATAACTACAAAGAAAAAGAGCTTGAAGATGCTCTGACGACAAATATTACTAAATTTTTGTTGGAACTTGGGCATGGATTTGCTTATGTTGGCAGGCAAATTCCTCTAAAGATTGGAGAAACAGAACGATTTATAGACCTGCTTTTTTATCACTTGGAACTACGGTGTTTTATCGTTATTGAGTTAAAGGCCACCAAATTTGAAGCAGAACATATCGGAAAACTTGGTTTATATATCTCCGCTATCAATCATCAACGAAAAAAAGAAACAGATAATCCCACAAAATGGCTGATAATCTGTAAAACAAAAGACAGCATTGAAGTTCAATACTCTTTAGAAATATTAAATCAACCTATTGGAGTTTCCGAATACCAGTTATCCAAGTTGTTGCCTGATAATTTCATAAGCAGTTTGCCGAGTATTGATGAAATAGAAGAACAGCTTAAAATGATGGATGAATAATAAAATATGATTTTTAATTGATATAAAAAAAACAAGGATTGATGGTGACTCTTGCTTCTTTTTGTAGCACAGCAATTTAGCAAGAAATATAAGCCCGATGAGGGTAAATACAGTACTAATAAATCAAAATAAAACCAGTTACTGGAAAAGTAAGATTATGTTTTTTCAAATTCAATACCAAAAGCAAAAGGCGTGACCGTGTTCTACTTTCAAATAAATTCATTAAAAATTGAGTATTTCTGAGAGATTTAGTATGGAAATCGGAGATTTCTGCTACGATATTTTGGTATTTTTATTCTATGCAGTGACCTTTTAATCATTTATTCAGATATTTTTATTTCATCAATACCATTCTTTTTATTGATGAAAAATCGCTTGTTTTCATCTGATAGAAGTAAATTCCACTACTTACTTCTTGTCCATTATTATCTTTTCCATTCCAAATAACAGTGTGTTCTCCTCGATTCATCTCATTATCTACAAGAGTTCTAACAAGGCTTCCTCTAATATTGAAAATGTCCATTCTTACATGTCCAGAATTAGATAGAGTAAATTTAATTGTTGTTTCAGGGTTGAACGGGTTTGGATAGTTAACATGAAGGTTGGTTGCAAAAACAACGACATCACTTTCGGAAACAACACTATCACCTATAAGGGTTGTATCTGTATGAGGCGAATCGCTTGCATTGTGTGTTATGTTCAGATATGCTGTTTTAATGCCGATAGGTGCTGAAGGGGCGAAAGATACTGTGAATGTTCTTGTTTCATTTACCACTATAGTCCAAGGCAATCCAGAAATAGACAGGCTAAATTCACTATGATTTGTTCCTATTAAATCTATCGTATTTACAACTAAAGGACTACCACCCGTATTAGTAATAGTGTATGTATAAGGATCTGTTGTTTCACCGACAACTACATTTCCGAAATTATGTTCAAGAGGGTCAATAATAAATACAGGTAACCCTAAGCCAATTCCAGACAAAGTAACATTATGAGGTGAGTCGTTAGCATCATGAGTAAAGCTGATACTTGCAGATTTATCGCCATCTGTTATCGGAGCGAAGCTTGCCGAAACAACAGCATTATTTCCTGCATTAATTACCAATGGCAAAGCTGGATGGTTTAAATTAAACTCACCTGCATTTGCACCGGTAATTATTATGGCACTTATTGTCAATGGACTTCCGCCAGTATTGGAAATAGTAAATGCATGAGCATCGGAGGAACTTCCAATAATAACATCACCAAAATCATAAGACAAATGATTTATTGTAAATATAGGTGGATAAGGGATTGTTGTGAACGACCAAATTGGGTTGTCGATGGCATCACCAGTTGTGTTAAATGGCACAATCTGCCAATAATAAGTGGTGTCATATTGCAATTCGGTTGTTGGTGTCCAAAAATTAGATTCAATAGAACTTAGTGAAATTCGATTGGATGAATTCGATGTTCGCCTACTATTTATATCGGGTAGAGATGATGGTTTAGTAGAACTTATGGATATAATATCAGTTACTAATGGCGGTGGATTTGATGTGCCAAAATAGATTTTATATCCTGTTGGTGTGGAACCGCTTGTATCAGATGACCAACTTAAAATTTGTGATAACTCTATAAAAGTTGCATTATCTTCTGGGGTTGGGTTTATAGCATGGTTTGGCACCGGTGGAATTGTTGTAAACGACCAAACAGGATTATTCACAGCATCACCAGTTGTATTAAATGGTACTACTTGCCAATAATATGTGGTGTTGTAATCTAAAACTGGTGTCCAGGTGGTTTGGTCAGAGGCAAGCTCTGCCACTACAGCTGTTGGTGGATTTAATGTGCCGAAATAAAGTTTGTATCCGGTTGGTGTACTTCCCGTTGTATTAGGTGACCAACTTAAAATTTGTGACAACTCTATAAATGTTGCATTATTTTCAGGTGTTGGATTGATAGCATGATTTGGAACAGGTGGAATCGTGGTAAATGACCATATTGGATTATTTACAGCATCGCCGGTTGTATTAAAGGGCACGACTTGCCAATAATATGTGGTGTTGTAATCTAAAACTGGTGTCCATGAGGTTTGGTCAGAGGCAAGCTCTGCCACTACGGTTTGTGGTGGGTTTGATGTGCCGAAATAAAGTTTATATCCGGTTGGTGTACTTCCGGTTGTATCAGGTGACCAACTTAAAACTTGTGTTAACTCTACAAAAGTTGCATTATCTTCTGGGGTTGGGTTTATAACATGTAATGGCACTGGAGGTATTGTGGTAAATGACCAAACAGGATTATTTACAGCATCGCCAGTTGTATTAAATGGTACTACTTGCCAATAATATGTGGTGTTGTAATCTAAAACTGGTGTCCATGAGGTTTGGTCAGAGGCAAGCTCTGCCACTAGGACTGTTGGTGGGTTTGTTGTGCCAAAATAGAGTTTATAACCGGTTGGTGTAATTCCGGTTGTATTAGGTGACCAACTTAAAACTTGTGATAACTCTATAAATGTTGCATTATTTTCAGGTGTTGGATTTATAGCATGAATTGGAACAGTTTCTTCTTCCGGAGTTATCCCGGTAACTATCATACTGAAATATGTTATTAATTTTACATATTGTTGATAATAAGGTAAATTTTGATAAATTAAAAGGTCATTTACAGTATGATACGTAGGGTCGTCGGAATATTCATCATAGAAGAAAAAAATTGACGGAAAACCTCCAATATTATAATAAGAATAACTATCAGAAGCAGCCATCAACTGATCG
>Ga0099364_10004914_pt1 | contig 20048 bp, 28 predicted proteins | sample TergutTh196P3_FD_73070 | JGI IMG/M metagenome (GOLD analysis project Ga0099364, IMG submission 73070) | Microcerotermes parvus P3 segment gut microbial communities from Pointe-Noire, Republic of the Congo - Th196 P3 | ecosystem: Host-associated > Arthropoda: Insects > Digestive system > Gut ... | reverse complement strand
AAGGGATAACTTACCCGCACCCCGAATTTGTCGAGCAGATAATGGGATTCCCAACAGGATACACCGACTTAGAGCGCTCGGCAACGCCGTAGTGCCCGCGCAGGTATACCCGATTTTTAAGGCGATTATGGATATAGATAAGGGGAACGAACAATGAGATCTGTCAGTGTGCATAGTGATTTTTTTAAGCAAATACGAAAACATAGCGATGAAGAAATCGGTAAATTTTTTCGTTCTCTCGCCGCGGAAATTGACGGAAGCGAAGTTCCGGAACTGCCCGTGACGCTTGAAATGTTAAAGGAAATGATTGCTGAGCGGAATCAAATAGAGACAATGAAGCGATGGGGAATGAAGGTATGATTATTCTTCCTGATGACAAGTTAATAATCAATATGTTGACGCCGGAAGACGCAAAACAAGTATTTCTTGCTTTGCTGTCAGACGATAAACCTGAACTGTCTTCGGAGGCAAAAATAGTTTATACGGTTATTCACGAAAGAAATAAACGCTTGTCAGAAAAACGAGCAAAGGCCGGCGCTATGAGCGGAAACAAGCAAGGCAATAAAAATGCCTCAAAACAAGCGGAACATGGAAATAACGAGCAAAACGAGCAAAACGAGCAAAACGAAAATAAACGAGCAAAACGAGCCTCCGTACCGTACCGTACCGATACCGGTAAAGAAAAAGAAAAAAATAAAAAAGATTTGCCGCCAAAAGCGGCGGCGACTGACTCACCAGATTCCCAGAAATCCTCGAAAAACAAGGGCTACACCCAGGAATTTGAAAATTTCTGGCAACGTTACCCAAGGCGTAACGGCAAAAAAGGGTCAAAAGACGAGGCTTTTGAGCAATGGGAAAAACAGCTTCAGGGCAAACACGCGAAAAACGGCGCTGACCCGCCGACGGAACAGCAGCTAATAGCGGCTGTAAAAGCATATGCGGCTTTTTGCGAACACACAACGCAATATCCGCAGGACGCCCGAACATGGCTCGGCAAAGGCAATCACTGGCGCGAATTTTTGCCGAACGCCAACATGTCTCATGCGCCGCCGGATTTTGACTTAACGGCGTATTGCACAGACGCTGACGGGCAGCTTGATTTAAAAAAATTTGAACGAACCAGAAGGGCGATGGAAGGGGATGAAGACTATGCAGAATACCTGCCCGAAGGATTTAAAAAGCCTGGTTGATGAATCAGGCAGTTGGATAGACTGGTTTCAGCATATGGCTGATATGACTAAATTCGCCGAAGATACCGTCAAAGAGTGTCTTGACAACTGCGATGAGATTGGGCGCATAGATATGTGCGAAGAGGGTAAACCTCCGGCCATGGTAGGCTGCCCTTTGAGAAATCCTGAATGCGCGTTTGGTAGAAAAGCTTTAGCAAAAGCAAGGCTTTATGCATTCAATTCATTACGCGGCGTCATCCCCGGCAAAATTCAAAAAGACATCATGGATCCAATATCAAAGCTTGAATTAGCTTGGGCTGAGAGTTGGAATTTTCAGGGGGTGTTATATCTCCACGGCAAAAGCGGGGCAGGTAAAAGCTTCTGCGCTGCCTGGCTAATCTACAACCGCAAGATAAAGCGGCTTATGAATTACTGGGACGACGAGCATCGTTGGAAAGGCATAGCAAGCGGGACAGCGTGGGTCAGCGCGTATGACGCCGTGGATAAAACTAACATGGAATGGCTGAGAAAAACGCCTTTGCTTGTTTTGGATGATCTGGGGACTGAGGCGCAAAGCCCCGCGAATAAAGCAACCATCGGGGAAATAATATCCAAGCGTTATGACAACGATGTGCCGACGATAATAACAAGCAATTTAGAGCTCAGCAGCGATGACAGCAGCAAATACACCTGCGAGCGTTTATATGGCAGGCGCGTCGTTGACAGGATAGCGGACAGCGGGAAAGTGGTCGCGTTCAAGGGGCCGAGTATGCGCACAAGCGCGGCGTGAGGGGGGCTTATTATGCCACGTAAAGAAAACCGAACTCCTGAAACGAAAAATGCCCCTTTTCCAACGGCCATAAGGGCAGAGTTAAAGGAAAGAAATATCACACAAAAAACTTTAGCTGATTACTTGGGAATCAAAAGGCAAACTGTAAGTCAATATTGTCTGGGCAACAGTTCCCCAGACTTCAATACATTATGCAAAATAGCGGACTATTTTGAAGTATCCGCAGATTATTTGCTTGGGAGAAGATCTTCGGAGCAGAACGATTTAATCAATCAAATAAGTGAACTTGAGAAAAATTTTAATGAAGAGCGTGAACGGCTGATGAAATCTCTAAAGGAATTATCCAAATGAAACTCCTTGACCCCGCCAACATGACTATGCTGCTGAAAAGTGAAATACCTCAACTGTCGCCGAGCGCGAACAGCTATCTTAAGCGCTGGAAAGACGTCACGTACAAAACACGGGAAGCGCGGCTATGGCAGCAAGCCGCGGCATTGATAATCCGGCGCGACTGGAGAAAAAAAGAACCATATACAGGCGATGTCTGCGTCGAAGTGTTGGTTTACAGCCCGAAAATAAAAACCTTCGACGCGGACAACCGCCTAAAAACCGCGCAGGATACCATACAAATGGCGGGAGTGATCAAGGATGACCGGCAGGTGATCAGAAGCGCCGTCGAAAAAATCCACACCGATGGCGAGGAAAAAACAGTCATTGAGGTCTGGAAATGGGAGGCTGCAAATTGAAATTCTTTCTGTCGCGTACTCAACGCGAGTTGATTGAAGAGGTATTGAGAAAATACCCGGACAAAGAAAAAGAATACCAAAGGCTGGATAAAACAATATCCGACCTTTGCAGACCTCCCTCTATTTCCCAAATCGGCGGGTCGGGCTTGATCATATCCTCCTCGGAGCCGGAGAGGATAGCAGAGGCCAAAGAGAGCAACAAAGAATATAAATGGCTGGAGCATTACCTTGAAATCGTGCGCGGCGGCATGAGGCGGCTGAGTGGTCAGGAGCGGAAGATTATCTCGCTGTTTTATTGGGAGGGATTGACGAATTTGGAAGTAGCTGAGGAAGTAAATCTCGAAGAACGTTATTGCCGCAAAATTAGAAACAGAGCATTATACAAGCTGGGGCAAGTATTTATCCCTCATTTTTTGGCGCAAAAATAGACCTCCCCTGACACGCTCAAAATGTGATATTTTGATAGTATGCAAAAAACGGCGGCGGCTTTCCCGGGTACACGGGGGCCGCTGTTTTAATGAAATATGGCTTGCTCCTATGCTTTGGCGGTAATTATGCCTTAGTACGGGCAAGTCGTCTGTTTAGGGTACTGGTGGAGGGGGGTGGTCGGGTTGTCTGCTAACAGCGAAAAAACAGCGAAAAAAAGGAAGCGTGGAACGGGTAAACCGTTTGAAAAAGGGCAGTCGGGCAACCCTGACGGACGGCCAAAGAAGCGCAAGGAATTGACTCAGCGGTGCCAAAGGTTTATAGATGATGAAGGGCTGGATATACTGATGGACATTGCCCGGAATGGGAAAAATAATGAAAAGATAGACTCCATCAGCCTTATTGCCGCTTATGCATATGGCAAGCCGGACAGTATGAGCAAAGTGGAGATTACGGGCAAAGACGGAGGGGCGGTCAGTTTTCAATGGATAATAAAAACGCGAGAGTAATTACAATTCCATATGAGCCGAGGGCACATCAGCTTGAGATCCATGAGGCTATAGAGACGAACAGGTTTTCTGTTATTGTCGCGCACAGGCGACTCGGAAAGACGGTCTGTATGATAAACCACCTGATAAAACAGGCCATCATCAACACTTCGGGTTCGGGGCGGTATGGCTACGTCGCGCCGTACCGCAACCAGGCTAAAAGTATCGCGTGGGATTATTTAAAACACTTCTCCGCGCCTGTTCCGGGCCGGGACGTCAACGAGGGAGAATTATTTATCGGATTCCCCAACGGCAGCCGGATACGGCTATTCGGCGCGGATAACGCCGACGCCATGCGCGGGCTGTACTTCGATGGGATCGTGCTTGACGAGGTCGCCGACATGCGCCCGGAGGTGTGGGGGGAGATCGTTCGCCCGGCGCTGTCCGACCGCATGGGCTGGGCGTGTTTCATCGGCACTCCGCGGGGGATGGACCTGTTCTATGATCTCTACGAGGCGGGGCATACAACGGAGGGTTGGTACTCCAAAATGTACCGCGCCGACGAGACCGGGGTTATTTCTAACGATGAGTTGGCTTCGGCCAGGGACGTCATGAGCGATAACCAGTACCGGCAGGAGTTTTTGTGCGACTTCTCGGCGTCGGTTGACAACGTGCTTATCACCATCGACATGGTGAGCAGGGCGGCGGCTAAGGTTTATATGGACAAGGACGTTGCCGGAGCGCCTAAGATCATCGGCGTGGACGTTGCCCGCTACGGGGACGACCGGGGTGCGGTGTGCAAGCGCCAGGGTTTGCGCTGCGAGCCGATACGGGTCATCAATCATATGAGCGCGATGGACTTCGCGGGCGTAGTCGCGGAGGAGATAAATAGATTTAAACCCGACGCGGTGTTTATCGACGCCGGACGCGGCGAGGGGGTCATTGACCGCTTAAGACAACTGGGCTTCAAAGTGATGGAGGTCAATTTTGGCGGCAGGGCGCTTGACGCGAACCGGTACTCGATGAAACGGGACGAGATCTGGGACAAGATGCGTGAATGGATCGAGGCCGGCGGGAGCATACCCAATGATCCCGACCTAAAGACAGACCTTGCCTCTCCGACCTACAGCTTTGACGCGCGGGGGCGGATGGTGCTGGAGTCCAAGGATAAATTAAAGGCGCGGGGGCTGAGATCGCCGGATATGGGGGACGCGCTGGCTTTGACGTTCGCCGCGCCGGTCATCCCCGCCGCGCAGCGGTATAACTCGTCGCGCTGGAACGAGGTTCCGATTGCGGGGAAGATATAGTGATTAGTGATTAGTGATTAGTGATTAGCATTGCGCAGGATGCGCAGGCTCCGCGGAGGACAGGATGTCCGGGAGCGGAGTGGTTAGAAAAGACAAAAGATTGCAGGGAAAAAATGATGAATAGTGAAATGTACGAGCAGCAGCCGCCGGAGGCGGTTTTAAGTCAGGCGGAACACGAGCGCTTGGAGAAATTAAAAAAATCTGTGTTATCGGATATACAGCGGGCGGACGACTTCTTTCAAAATAAGGTCGAGCCCGTTTTCAGTATCCGGCGGCAGCTCTACGAGGCGGATAAAAAACATTACGAACGCCGGTTCTCTACGCTGTCAAAACAGAGCGATTTTGTAAGCTACGACCTGTGGTCGCTTGTGCAGTGGGCCATACCGTCGGTGATGAACAGCTTCTTCAACGGCGGGGACGCTATCGCCATCGTCGGGCGGTCATCCGAGGACTGTCAGCGGGCGGAGGTGTTCAAGAACCTTATCGATTTTCAGGTGATGGTACAGAACCACGGGTTCATCAAGCTCTGGGACTGGTTCAGCGACGCCTTCGTTTACAACCTTGGCGCTATCAAGGTCACGTGGGAGCGGGACGAGGAAATGGTCGAGGGGTTCATGGAACAGGTCGACCAGATAAAAATTATAGGGCTGCTGCAATCCGGGGCGCAAATTATTGAACAGGGCGAACCGGATATGTTTACCGGCGGGCTTAAGTATGTTCGGTATGTCGTGCCAAGGGTGAAGACCAACAGGCCGCGAATCGACCCCGTGAGGGTCACGGAACTCAGATGGTCGCCGGAGGCGCGGAGCCTTGACGAGGCTAATTTCGTGGCGCACAGGAAACTTGTGTCGGCGGATTATCTGCGAAAAAACACCGTCAGCCGCGGCGGGATATACGACGATGACGCGGCGGAGGTCGCCATTGAAAAGGGACAGGCGGACGGGGTGAAGGTCACGTCGCTTGAGGGCGAGCTTAATCCTGAATTCCTTTCGCTCCGCAGCGGCATGGCGGACGAGGACGCGGCAAGGCAACTGTACGAGCTGTACGAGTGTTACGTCAAGGTTGACCTCGACGGCGACGGGATACTTGAGGACGCGATCGTTACGGTCGTCGGGGACGAGATTTTAAGGCTTGAGGAGAACCCGTGGGAGCGGACGCCGATATTTACGATCTCGCCTATCCGTGACCCTTACAAGGTGGTCGCGGATCTGTCCTTCGCTGAGATAGTCGGGGAGCTACAGGGTTTAAAAATCGCGATCATACGGCAACTGGTCATCAATACCGCGAATACGAATAACCAGAAGTTTTTCGTGGACGAGAGCCGCGTTGTCATCTCCGACTTCCTTGACGGGAAACAGTTTATCCGTCTGACACCCGGTATGGCGGACGGGACGACGCCGATCATCCCGTTCCCGCAGTCCGGGATAGCGCCATGGACGATGCCGTTCCTTGAGTTCATCGAGGGCGCGGGGGAGAAGTGGACGGGGCAGACCAGATACAACCAGGGGCTTGACGCCAAGAGCCTCAACCATACCGCGACGGGGATTTCCATACTCACGGAGCAGAGCGAGCAGCGGATGGATTATATCGTCCGGGTGTTCGCGGAGACCGGCGTCGGGGAGATGATGCGCTTCCTTGTTCAGTTGAACCAGATGTACATAGACACGGCGCAGGTCGTGAGGCTCAATAACACATTCCTTGAGGTCACGCCGGACGATTTGCAGGGCGAATTTGATATTGACGTCAACACCGAGGCGGGCGTCGGGAAGAAGAAACAGACTATCCAGAACCTGCAATTTTATCTCTCGGCCATCGCGCCGGCGGGGATACAGCTTGGGGCGGTCACTCCGGCTCATTGGGCCAAGGCGGCGCAAAAGCTGCTTTTGGAATCAGGGATACGCGATCCGCAGGAGTATGTCCAGGATCCTCAGATAATGCAGCAGCAATTAATGATGATGTTGGCTCAGGCCGCCGCCAGCGAAGCTGGGTCAAAGCCGCCTTCGGCGGGCGGCCTTTCAGGGGGAGGTGAAGTAAATGAACGGAGAACAGCGGGAAACCCACATGAAGCAGGCGGACAGAGGGCAGCGGGCGGCGCTGGCTCTTGAGTACGTCGGCGAGGTGATAGATGAGGAGATCGAAAAAATACACGCGGCTTTAGCGTCGCCGAAAACAACTGAAATTGAAAAAGCGGTCACGATCCTTCAGGTATTGGTCTGGCTGAAAGACAGACTGACAAATGAAAAGGCAGTCGGAGAAGAGTCGGCGGAAAAACTTAGAGAGGAGAGTTAAAAAATGAGTAATAACAATGAGGAAAAGAAGTTTGAGAACTTGAAGGCGGAGCTGGAGAAGGCGAAAGCTGAACTGGAAAGCCTGAAGGCGGAAAGGGACGGCTTAAAGGTTGCGCTGGCCGCGCCGCTTGCGGGTGTTAAGCAATACCTGAACGAGCAGGTTCCGGCGTTGTTCGACTACGACCAGTTTCCGGTGAATAAGAAGCAGAACATGGCGATCCACAGGGAGTTTGTAAAAGAGGCGCTCAAGAAGCTGATTGATGGATTAGCCGCCGAGGGCGCAGGCGAAGCCTGTTTTAATCCGGCTTCGGCGGGGGAGGTAAAACATGGTTGATGAGACGAACGCCGCGGAAAAACAAACGCGGGAAGAAAACATAAACCCGGCTTCGCCGGCGTCCCAGGATCCGGCTTCGGCGGCGGATGTATCGCTTGATAGTAACGGGGAGATCCAGCTTTCGGAGGGTTTCTTTGAGGGTATGGATTTAGCTGAACGGTCGGAAGAAAAGGAACTGGCCGCCGAAGGCGGGGGGCAGGATGCCGCGGAAAAGAACGGGCGGCAGGATGCCGCCCCTACGACGCCGGGGCCCCAGGAACCGGTTGCGCCGGGGCAGGATGCCGCCGCCGCGAATCAGAAACCGCCTACGGCGGCGATGGCTGTTTATACGAGCGATGAGCTTGCGGGGGTGGCGTTTGAGGCGCTTGACAGGGCGCGGCTGCCGGACGCGGTCAAGGCTTATTTGCCGGCGCTTGACGATTATCACCGAAGGTTTCAGGCGGAGTTTCAGCGGCTTAAGGCGGAGAATGAAGAGTTACGCAGGAATCCGGGAGCGGGCGGGCGGCAGGTAAGCAGAGAGCCAACGAGCAAAAGCGAGTTGAGCGAATCGCTTAGTTTCTCCACCAATGCCGCCCCTACACCGCCGCCGCGGCATTATCTGGATACGATCCAGACGTTGGATGGTAAGGAGATAGCGAGGCGCGCGCGGCAGACGGCTGCCGAACGGCTGAAGATCGCGCCGGAAAGCATTGAAATGTACGACCCTGAGCATCAGGCGGAGCTTCACGGGGCTATCGCCGAACTGACGGCGGCCAATCAGCGGAACGCGCAGCTGCGGGAGCAGTTCCACAGGGATATAAGCGACTACGAGACGTTCTGCCGGGGGCTGCACAGCAGGCCGGACTTCGCGGAGTTCGACGCCTGGATGAGCGCGGAGATGGGAAAAACGGGGATCACGTATGACACTATCATAAACGAGGTCAAGCGTACCGGCAAGGTGCGGGAGTTGATCGAGACCGTCAGGGGCGCGTATCAGAGGTTTGCCGGCGTAGCCGGGGGGCGAAGCCCCTTTAATACCGCCTCCGGCGGGCGGCAGGATGCCGCGGAAAAGAACGGGCGGCAGAATGCCGCCCCTACGCCGCCGAGATTGGAGGGGGCGGGGGGCTCGCTTCCCGCCGGGCGGAAGGCTATTGACATGAAGCTGTTCGGCAGCGCAACGCCTGAACAACAGGCGGAGATGTTTATACATGCAGGATTAGTGTAAAGGACAGTGATTAGTGATCAGTGATTAGTGATTAGTAAAAGACAAAAGACTGCTTTGGTCTTTGCTTTTTCTAATCACTATTCACTAACCACTAACCACTATATTTTAAAGGGAGGTTTTAAAAAAATGCCAAGTAATACTTACGATGTAGTAAGCAACAATTATCCCGCGGCGATGAAGCGGGACGTGAGCGACATAATAACGAATATCTCGCCGAGTGATACCTATTTGTACAGCAATTTCAGCAAAAGCAAGGCGACGGCCACATATCACGAATGGCTTGAGGACTCGCTCGGAGGGCCGAGGGACAACGCCCAGGTCGAAGGGTTCCCGTATTTCACGGAGGAGGTCGGAGACCGCGCGCCGCTGGGGAATTATACCCAAATCATGAGCCGGGGTATCCATGTGACGAAATCTCAGGAGGCGAGCAATCCGATAGGGTTCCGCTCCGAGATGGCGTATCAGATGCAAAAGACGCTTAAAGAGCTGGCGTTCGACTGTGAGATGGCGCTTATCCTTCAAAACACGCAGGTCGCCGGAGCGATGGGCAGCCCCGGTATCCCGCGCAGGATGGGCGGGCTGCCGTTTTGGATAGCGACAAATGTTTTCGATAACGGCGGGGTTTTGAGGCCGCTGACCTACGACATGATAGCCATAGCGCTTGAGGCGACTTACAGCGCGGGCGGCGATCCTAAAATCCTTGTCGTCTCGCCGCGTAACAAGATGGTCATCTCCCGGTTCACCGGCGGAAACGTCAAACACATGCGCGGCGACGAGTCCGTGTTAAAGCACGTTATCGACGTGATAGAAACGGATTTCGGGGTTTTAAGGATCGTTCCCAACCGCTGGATGCCGAATGACCATATTTATGGTTTAAGCATGGAATACATCAAGAAGGCGTTCTTCCGCCCGTTCGTCGTCGACGACGTTGCGCCCAAGATCGCCGACATGCACCGGAAAAACGTCTATGGCGAATGGACGCTTGAGATGCGGGCCGAGGCGGCGCATTTCGTCATCAGAGACCTTGACGGGATACTGCCGGCGTTTCCTAATCCTTAAAAAACAGTGATTAGTGATTAGTGGTTAGAAAAAGCAGGGACAAAGATGGAAGAGCAGAGGCTTGAGATCAAGGGGGATTTCGATGAGGTTAAGCTTACGAATACGTATCTTACGGATCCTTACGAGGCCGCCAACCACCTTTCGCGCATGGCTAAAGGCAAGGGGATGGCGGGTAAGGGCTCCGGGATGTTTCGTCATTCAATGTCCATCCCGATTGAGGACATGGCTTTCCTTGAAGCTACGGGAGATCAGGACTGGCTGGAATACGACAGAACCGGAAGCGGGTCCGCGCTTAGAAGGCTGCTGATCCGCTTTCCATATTGGCAGGTGTGTGATGGAAAGGTGATTTAAATGATACCGGTTAGAGAGATTATTACCGCCGTACGGTTTCAGGTCGGGGATATGCAAAGCGTCGTGCGGTCGGATTTTGAGATCGTCGAGGCGATCAACCGGGCGCAGGCTTTTATTTACGCCGCGTTCGGCGAACGGCATATCAGCGTCTCGCTTAAAACCGTCTTTATCGAGCTTAACAACGACGAACCCTGGGTGATGCTGCCGTCTGATTTTCATAACGTAAACAAAATTAAAAGCGGCTACGCCGCTGTCCCAGAAAGCGGCTACGCCGCTCGGATCGAGGGGAATAAGTTCGTCGGCGAGCCGGGGGTTTACGAGCTGTCGTATTACTGCCTGCCGCGTCGCGTGACTGACGCCTCCGACACGCTTAATATCCCGAACTCCGTCCGGCTTGGACTTGAGGGTGTCGCCGCCGCGTTCGTCAATGGCGATCCGGCGGGGGCTGAGGCTGCAACGAAACGGCTCTGTGATGTCCTTGTCGCCCGCGAGGTTGACGGGTTTAAAAATACCGGGCCCGTGCAGGTTTGGGGTGACAGAGCATGAGCATGACTAAACATCAGATTGTGGCGCTCGTGCGGCAGCTTATCTCCGACGAGCAGGCGGCGGGATTTTCGGCTGGTGAAGGTAACCTTGAATGGCCGGAGGGTACTGACGAGTTATTGAACTACCTCGACAGGGCGGTTGACGCGCTTAGCGAGGAACGCGCCGCCGCCGGGGATATAAGGTTTTTAAAGACGCTTGATTTCACGGACGGGCAAAGGCTTCCTTCTGACTTTATCCGATTTGCGGGGCTTGTACCGGTTGAGACAGACGGGGAGCGGATACGTTTTTACGGGGAGGCGACGACGCTGCGGGTGAAATATTTCGCCCGGCTCAAGCATATCTCAAGGATGAACGGCAAAAACAAGCTGCCGTTCCGGCTCGACGAGTGCCGGAGGGTCGCCGCGCTCGCCGCGATATACGCGCTGAATAAGCACGAGTTCACCGTGTCGCAGGATTTGATGTTACTCGGGATGGGAGGTGAAGGACAGTGATTAGTGATCAGTAAAAGACAGTGATTAGTGATTAGTGGTTAGTGATTAGTAAAGACTGCTTTGGTTTTTGCTTCTTACTAATCACTATTCACTAACCACTAACCACTTTTTTCTAATTGCTAACCACTGTTTTTAAAATGCCGACGGTCGGGGATAAACATTCAACGCAGCTTGGGACGCGGACGGAAAGGATAACTTACAGCTCGTTCAACGGGCTTAACCTGTCCGTGCCGCCGGAAGCGCTCTCCAACGGCGAACTGTACGAGGCTAAAAATATAGAGTATTCGTCTGATACAGGAGGAATTAGAGTGCGCGGCGGGCTTATCCGGTATCTTGACTTTGATAACGATGTTATTGATATGCTGCCTGTGCCCGGTATGAACTCTTATGTAGCGCGGCTCTCGGATAACCGGCTCCTTCATTTCCGGTCGAATCTGCTGATAAATGCAGGCGGCGAAGCCGCTTCTGATCCAGCTTCGCTGGGTGACGGGCGGTTGTCATATGTCATGTGGGACGAACCGGGGGTATTGCTTTTAGCCGCCGGGGCGAAATTGCATAAGCTTGACGTCAGAAGCTTCCTGCCGGTTCTGACGGTCATAGAGAACTCGCCCGATGAGTGCCGGGACGTGTTTGTGCGGTCGGGGCGCGTCGGCGTCGTTGACGGCCCGGATACCATACGGTTCTCGTGGATCGGGGACTGCGAACGCTGGGATAACGACCCGGACGACGCGCAGACCGGGCAGTTCCTTGAGGTCGGATATAAGGACGGCATGGATATTACCGCCGTCGCGGTTCTCTCAAAAGACCTGATAGTTTTTAAATCGCCTCCGGGCGATCCTCGGCATGGCGTCGTTCACCGTGTCGTCGGGGATTTTCCCGACGTTGCGGTGGTTGAGGCGGCGCATAATACCGGAACGTTCTCCGGCGGCTCGGTACTGACGCTGGATAATGATGTCTATTACCTGTCTCCTGATGGGCTGGCGTCGCTTGCGACCGTCACGCAGTACGGGGAGATACGGACGGCGCAGCCGGACAGTCGGGTGAACGTTCGCATGAAGGAGGAATTGAAGGATGCCGCGCGCCTTATCTATGTGCCGAATAAACGGCAGATATGGGTTCAGCCGAGCGCGGAATCAAAAAAGATTTGGGTCATGCACCTTGAACGTAACGCCGCCGGAGGCGGTTTAACAGCGGCTTCGCCGCCGTGGACTACGTTTGAGTTTCCCGCGCCGGTCGGGGCGGTGTGCGACGATTTTCTTACCGTCGGGCGCGGGCTGTACAGGCTGCATGACTGGTATTCAGTCGATGAAGTTGACAGTGAAAAGCACGTTATCGAGGCGGCGCTTGGGCTTGGTATCGTCTACAGGAAATGGCAGACGCTGCTTAAAGGCGCGATGGCGATGTTCCAGGCCGCTCCGGTCTGCGAGGCTTTCCTTGAGGTCAACGGTAAGTGGAGGTTGCCGCTTGCCGGGCGGAACGACGGGAGGCATATCGCGGCGACGGACTTCACCATAGCCGCGCTTGATGACGAGCCGCTTGTTCCGGGGCCGAGCGTCATGGAGACCGCGCGGCGGCGCTGCCTCGTTCGCGGATGGAATTTGAATCTCAGGATAGTCATTCGCGGCGGCGGGTTTTGCCTGTCGTCCGCGGGGATCGAGATTGTTGAAGTTTAAAAAGGACAGTGGTTAGTGGTTAGTGATTAGTGATTAGTGATTAGTGATTAGTGATTAGTGATTAGTGATTAGTAAAAGACAAAAGACTGCTTTGGTCTTTGCTTTTTTCTAACCACTATTCACTAACCACTAACCACTGTTTTTACTAATCACTAATCACTAATCACTAATCACTATATTTTGAAAGGAAGGTGATCGATCATGTCTGTTAATCCTGTGCCGTATAATCCGCAGTTTCAGATAGATTTCACGCCGGAAGGGGATACCACGGCGGTAGCTATTTTCAAGCACATACAGGAATTTTTACGGCTCTACGCGCTGTTGCACGGGCTGGACGTGAAAAAGCTGGACGCAAACGATTTTAAGAATTTTCTTAATGAATATTTCCCGGAAGGGTTTCTGGACGTGGCGAACAAGGTCAAAAGCCTCAGTATCACGACGGACAAGCTTGCAGACGGGGCGGTGACAAATGACAAGATCGCAGACGGGGCGATAACGAAGGAGAAACTGACGAGCGAAACGGCCATCATGTTGAACGTGTCCATCGGCTTTATCTTGCAAATGCCGTCGCTGGCCGTTCCTATAGGATACCTGCCGCTCAACGGCGCGGAGGTGAACAGGGAGGATTACCCGGAGCTGTGGGCCTTCGCGCTCAACAGCGGGAACATCATAGCCGACAGCGCGTGGAATACGCGGGCGGATACGCAGAGCTCCGTCGGCGCGTTTTCGACCGGCGACGGCGTGACGACCTTCCGGCTGCCGAAGATAGAGGATTTTATACGCGGGCTGGGAAGCAGAGCGGTAGGCTCATGGCAGGAGGACGCCATAAGGAATATCGTCGGCCAGATAGGAACGTTCGAGGAAAGGAATTTCATAGCTACCGGCCCGTTTTATCGGATAAATTGGAGCGGCGCGGGCGCGGGCAATAATTCCGGTTCCCACAGGGTGGGCTTCGACGTTGGGCGCGTCGTGCCCGTCGCCGAAGAGAACCGGCCAAGAAATATCGCGTATCCCTGGTACATCAAGGCGTATAACTAAAGGAGGTCATATCATGAAATGTTATAACTACGCGCCTCGCACCGGCGAATATACCGGCGAGGAAGAGGCTTTTGAGGACCCCAAAGCTCCCGGCAGATACCTGCTGCCCGGCCGCGCGACATGGGAAAAACCCCCGCCAAAGGCGGGTTTAAACCCGGATTCATCGGAGACATCTGTGTGGGATGGCACAAAGTGGGTAATAACCGAGGATCACCGGGGCAGAAAGGGCTACGTCGGGGGCGCTGAAACCGAGATAAAAAACCTCGGCCCGCTGCCGGAAGGATGGAGCGATAACCCGCCGCCGGAGGAGCCCAACGCCGCGCTCAAACGGAGAATAATTATCCGGCTGAACGAGATTGACGGGCTGATGGCGCGTTCGACGCAGGGAATACTGCTGGCCACGCTCAATGACACCCCGCCCGAAGCCGACGACGTGAACTATTTCAACGCGTATTTGGAAGAGAAGATAAAGCTGCGCGAGAAATTATTGGAGGTCGATCATGCCGACATATAGAAATATGACCGGGCGGCCCGTGTCGTTCAATAACCTGAAAATATACGAGGACGGCGGTGATGTCAGGCGGATGATCGTCACGTTCGCGCCCCTTGAGGAAAAGGCGCTTCATTTCGCGCTGCCGCGTTACGCCGAAAAGGGGCTTGAACTTGTCGACGAGGATTTCCCGCCGCTTTACGGGCCGATCATCTTCGATAACACGCTTGACTACCCCGAAGGCGTCTCGCGCGAGTTCGCGATACGCCCATGCGACAGGTATTTCGTTCAGGTCATCGTCCAGACGGGGAAGGTGCGCATGAAGTTTGGCAGGAACGGGACGCCCGTCGTCCTTGACGCTTCGCTGCCCGTCAGGACAAAGTTCTGGGAGAACGTTGACTGGGAGAGCGCCCCCCTGCTGATAATCGAAGGGGTAGAGGGCGGCGGGAACTGCACGTTGCATGTCAACGTGGCGCAGAGTAAGGGGATGGTCTAAATGCCGTATTATCCGCTGTCTGGAACAAATAACGGTAATAACGTAATAAACAATATCAACGTCGTCGATAACCTTAAAAGCAATGACGGAGGCTCCGCGCTCTCCGCCAACCAGGGACGGGTGCTTGACGCAAAGATCCGGACGCTTGACAAAAAACTTAACGAAAAGGGCGAAGAGATCGACAGCCTTGAGTTTTCGGCCATCGGAGGCCGGGTCACGGACGAGCAGATAGAGTCGGTCGGCGCGGACAAGATAACCGGCGAATTGGCGGCAGAGAATCTGCCGGAGATTCCGATTGAGAGCCTGCCGGAGATACCGGCGGCGAAAGTCGATTGGGACGGGTTCGGCGGCCTGCCGTACGCATTCACGTTCGACCATATCACGCCCAATATCACGACCGCCGAAGGCGTTTCCAAGCGGGAGTATGAGGCCGGGACCCATGTACTGGCTGAGATAGAGCTTCTGGGGCCGAAGTGGATAACGCTCTTCCTGAACGTAAGCGCGAGGCGCGAACGCGGGATATTCAATCTGTACGTGATGGAAAACGGCGTCAGGGTCAAGACTTTGGCTGCGAACGTCCAAGGGAACGAGCTTGACCCGCGAACGTCGTTCGGCGGGTTCTATTTCGCGCCGACAAGGGGCGCGGATATAATGCTCAGATACCGGCTCATCCTCGAATGCACGGGGAAGACGCATGTTGACGACTATTCAATGATGGCGATGTGGTTCGGCTCCGGCGAGGCCGGTTCCGGGGGCGGTTTAAAGCCCTGGAACGGGAATAACGGAGGGTGCTGCTGCTGCTGTCGCTGCCCGGCGGAGCCGGGTTTTAAGCCGCCTTCAGAACCGGAACCGCCTCCACAGGAACCACAGGAACCCCAGGAACCGCCTCCGGCGGCGGTGGCGGTGGCCGGCGTGGAGGTGATGCCTTCAACGTTGGTGCTTACTTTAACAAAACAGTAAAAGACAGTGATTAGTGATTAGTGATTAGTGATTAGTGATTAGTGGTTAGTGATTAGTGATTAGTGATTAGTGATTAGTGATTAGTGATTAGTGGTTAGTGATTAGTGATTAGTGATTAGTGATTAGTGATTAGTGATTAGTGATTAGTGATTAGTGATTAGTGGTTAGTGATTAGTGATTAGTAAAAGACAAAAGACTGCTTTGGTCTTTGCTTTTTCTAACCACTAACCACTAACCACTAACCACTATATTTTAAAAAGGAGGGTTTTTAGAAATGGCGAGTATAAGACAACTGACGGCGGTAATTGCGCCGGCGAACGCGACGGACAAAGAGGTGGAGTGGGACAGCGAGGATCCCGCGGTCGCCGCGGTGGACCAGAACGGGCTTGTGTCCGCGGTCGCCGTGGGGGAGACGGAAATCATCGTGACCACGCTTGACGGCGGTTTTACCGGCTCCTGCCACGTGACGGTGATCGATGAGATCGTCCCGGTAACAGGCGTGACCTTGAGCGAAGAGATATTAACGCTCGAAATATAGGAGGCGCCTCTGTTGAAAAGATACGCGGAGTACGACAGGGAGACGGGGAAGATAATCAGCATTCTGAACGCCTCGCAGGAGATTACCACGTTGAAGAATGACCCGACAGGACTTATTGAAGTGCCCGTCGGATTTCAGTGCGATACGAGCGCTTACGTCGTGCGGGACGGGGAGATAGTCCGCGCATATGAGACCGGCGACGAACGCAGGGAACGCGAACGCGCGGAAAAGGAACAGAAGCAAATTGGGGTTTCCGTGATGAATACGCTGGCAAGAGAGTATTTTTTAGCTTTTATGTTTGGCGACAACAAGGCGATGGAACGGATCCGGCAAGAAGCCGAGCCGTTAAGAAAATATTACGAATAGGGGGAAATGATAATGCCGAACGGGTACACGCCGGGGGAGCCGCTGCTTCCGATACCGAAGCCGGAAGCGCTTGACGGATACACGAAGCCCGAAGTATTGCCGACGATAATCGGCTTGCAAGGGCTGACGCCGACGAAGGAATAAAAAAATAGTGGTTAGTGGTTAGTGGTTAGTGGTTAGTGGTTAGTAAAGACAAAAGACTGCATTGGTCTTTGCTTTTTCTAACCACTAATCACTAATCACTAACCACTGTCTTTAAAAAGGAGGTTGCAAATGGTCAATATAACAATTGTCGGGCGGGAAGTGTTCAATGACAACGATACGCCCGGCGGACGCAAAGAGGTCACTTTCTTTGAAGTGCGCAACGCTTCGTACCTGCATGAAATATTAATAAAATATCCGGAAACGCAGGACGGCAGCAAGGCAAAAGATTTGGCAAGCGGGGATATGTATACGCTGCTTGGCGGCAAATGGATATGGACAAACAACAGAGGCGGATGCTGCTCACACGGTGGCGGAGCCGGATCAAACCCGCCTCCGGCGGGCGGGGGTGAGGGTGAGGGAATACCGGGACCGGCAGGGCTGCCGGGAGCGGATGGAGAAAAAGGAGATAAGGGTGATAAGGGCGATCCGGGCGCGGACGGAGAAAAAGGTGATAAAGGAGATAAAGGAGATAAAGGAGATAAAGGCGAATGGCCTGACGAACATTTCACGGCTCCGACGGAACGCGTCCAGGCGCTTGGCAATGTCACCGGGGCAAGGGCTGTTGACTGTGCCCTCGGGAACATCGTCACGCTGACGGCGACGGGAAATATTACGTTTACCCTGACGGCCAATGCCCCGGCGAATCAAACGCGGGTGCTGACTATGATAATCACCAACGGCGGAGCGCATACCATAACCTGGCCGGCAAGCGTCAATTGGGACGGAACCGCGCCGGCGCTTGAGGCTTCGGGCGTGAGTATACTGACGCTCGTTACAGTGAACAACGGTACTCAGTGGTTGGGGATGTTGAGCAGGTAAAGGATATGATTGGGAGAAGGTTATTTGGTAAAGGTATCCCTTTTGTTCCTTCGGCAACGTTTGTGCGGAGCGACACCCCTACAAGATACCGGATAGATTTGAGGTGATTGCGATGATTGGTAGAAGGTTATCAAATGTCACTCCGCCTGGTTTAATAGAAATCATCAGGGGCGGAAATGTTGTTTTTCAAAATGATAGATTCTTACCCGTTTGGCAGCAGCATCAGGCTAATGATATTATAAGATTTGGCAGCGGAGAGTTTGAAATAGATCAAACCCTTTACATGGAATCTGCTGTTTGCAGACATATATTTGGATTATTTTCCGGCGGAGTTGTTGTAATTGGCAGAGGTAAAAATACAGTTTTAAACATCAGAAGCGATATTGATACACAAAGAGATAATCAATTTATACAAACTTTTTCGCCCGTGTTTAAACCGGCGCATGTAACCTATTCGACCGTCAACAATCCTGTCACAGTCAGAAATATGGTTATGAACTATGTGATGGCTTCTGGTAAAGATGGAAACTATGCAGATTCAATTTATAGGAATTGTCCATATCTTTTTTTAAGAAATGTAGTTGTAATCACAAGCGGAGGGAGTAATTTATCTATGTATTACTGTAATAACGCGGCTCCCCCTCAATTTATACGAACAGAAAATTGCGCGTTTATTACGCATATGGACTTTGAAACATCGTTTTCAGGAGCAAGCATAGGAAATGTTATAAACTCAGCTTTCAGCAGGAGCTTTCCAGACGGGACTGTTACAAATTGTGTTAATAATCAAGAATTTGATTTAGATTACAGACTGACAAATTCCAATAACTCCTTATACGGAGTTTATTCGGGGGAATATGCGTGGAAATAACAGGAGGTGTTATTTTATGAAAAAATATAAGTATGAGGATGTTGAATACAATAGTTTGTGGGACGTGCGGCAAAAACTGCCGCACGTTTCATTTCCGGTTGAACCTACGGAAGGGCAGCTTGCGGAGCTGGGGATAAAGGTCGTAACGGTCAAGCCGCCCAAGCCGACTCAGGAGGAGCTTGACGAACGCCGGCGGTTTGAAATCCTGCGCGAGCTTGACGAAATAGACCGCAGGCTTGTGCGCCCGCTGGCGGCCATCGTCGCGGGCACGGCGGATAAGGACGACCGCGAACGGTTTGAAGAACTGATGACCGAAAAGGATAGGCTGAGAAACGAGTTGGAGGCGCTCGAGTGGGCGGTCAGGGATAGCCGCCCTGATTATTTAAAATAAAAAGGAGCGGATTAAAATGCGCGAAAAGTTTTTGATGTTAAAAACGTTAGTGGTGGAAACGGTTCTCTGGGCTGAGAAGAATCTTAAAGGAAAGACCGGGGCCGAAAAAAAGAAAGTAGTCGCGGATTTGGTGATGAAAAAAGTTTCAGCGCTTCCGCTGCCGTGGTATCTTTCGCTGATAAAAAGCGTCGTCGCCCCCCGGTTGATAAACTACCTCATCGACAAGGCCTGTGAGATATTTAATCCTCTTTCGGGGAAAAATTTTGAGAATGTTGATCTGACCGCAACACAGATCGTCGAGGTTGCCTGCGTTCTTGACGCGCCCGCCGAGGTTGTGGCGAGCTGCGGCGAGGCGACTTTCAACGAGCGTATTGACGAGCTTTACCAGAAATACGAGATAACAAGCGAGGAAAAATGCGACAAGCTCACGCCGGACGGATCGCTCACAAGGCGTGAAATCACCTGCAAATGCGGGTGCGGATTCGATATGCTGTCTCAGGAAACGATTGAGACCTTTCAGGCTATACGGGACTATATCGGCAAGCCGATCATTATAACTTCCGGCTGTCGCTGCCCCGAACATAACGCCAATATCAAGCCTCCGGGGGCAAAAAACAGCTCCCATATCAGCGGCGAGGCGCTTGACATGCACGTTAACGGAATGTCCGCAAGGCAATTCGGGGATAAGATCAAAAAGTGCCACGCGGAAGGGAAGATACCGCATTTACGCTATTGTTATCTTATGGACACATCCGTTCACATCGACACGGACAGCAGCAAGAACCGTAACAGTATCTGGGGGTGGTAGGCATGGACAAACAGATATTAATAACGGCCATAGCATCTATTGAGACTATCGTTGTCGCGGTGATCGGCGGGCTCTTTATACGCGAATCGCGCAGGAATAAAAAAGCGTATGAAAAAGCGGACGCGCAAGCCGCCCTGCGAGCGGAGGAGGGCTTGCTCTCAATGAAACTCACCTCCGCGTCCGTCAACCTCGGAG
>Ga0099364_10004913_pt1 | contig 20049 bp, 17 predicted proteins | sample TergutTh196P3_FD_73070 | JGI IMG/M metagenome (GOLD analysis project Ga0099364, IMG submission 73070) | Microcerotermes parvus P3 segment gut microbial communities from Pointe-Noire, Republic of the Congo - Th196 P3 | ecosystem: Host-associated > Arthropoda: Insects > Digestive system > Gut ... | reverse complement strand
AAGCGTTTCATAAATTCGATAAAGTCTATGGATTTCTGTTGCATTTTATACACCTCATATCAAAAAGATTACTAATAGAATAACAGTTTTCTTTCTCTTGCGAAAGATTGATAATCATAAAACCAAAAGCATTATGCCCCATTTCATGTGCGACTACGCCCACAGGCATTTTTAGATCAGTTCCTGGATACGACCTAAAAGCCGAGTGAAAAAAATAACTCCAAACATCAACACCATTGATCTTCTCTGGTGGGGAAAAATCCCAAGAATAAGCAGATACCTTTGGTTCAGTATTGGGTATCGAATCCTCAAAATCATAGGCATGAACGACAATTCCGATTGAAAGTTCTTTTGGTTCAAGAATACCGTCGCCGTTACCTAGATCGTCAAAATACTTGTAATCGATATAGCCACCGGGATTGCTTGTGTTAGCAGCTTGTTTTATTGCGGGAATAACTAATTGAGCCCAAATAGCAGTATCGTGTGCACCCAAATTAGGATGGCGACCGGGAAGAGTGACTTTAATTACCCCGTCACGTTGCGCATTATTTGTCGTTGCTGGTAAAACTCTTGCCCCACCTGCGGTGACGGTATTGTAATAGTGAGCGACACTCCCCTCAACAGCTTCATTAAAATACCAATTATACAATTCATCGTCACTGGGTAAAGCCACACCGTTTAAACTTGTTCCATAGTAATCGGTGAAGGAAACGTATATTAAAACCACATTGGCTTCAAACCCGGTTGACCTTGAGCGAGGTGAAATGGGGGAAGTTGAGGATTTAGATTGTTGCCTCCATCTTTTATCTCTATCATTGCGCATCTGCCTGGCTCGGCCTAAGTGATGGGAAGGTATTTCAGTTTCTAAAGTTTCCATCTCTTCCAATTCCGGGGTATCTCCCCCAGGCAGAACACCTGGTGATTTAGTGGCTGTTGGTATTACCGCTGGATAATCGGGTTCCCCTTCACTCGCCCAACGTGCCAGGTATATATCACCATCTTGCCCAAAGGCGACCAGATCGCCATCCTGATTGGTTGAATAGGTTAAATATTCATCACCATGCACTTGATAGTGAACTAAAGAACCATCTTGCTGCACGTGGGTTCGCACTCCCGGCATAGCGGGAACTGCTTCACTCAAACTTGTATAGACAAAAAGCACACTCGTTAGAAAAAAGCTTAGTACCAGAAAGGTAGATAATCTAACAATTTTTTTTCGATTCATCTCAACCAGCTCCTTTGGTGAAATATATATTTTCCAAAAAACTTAAACTCAAAAAGTTATCTCTTGAAAACTGTTAAATCAGGCTACTTTTACCGCAAAAAAACACACCCGATTATCGGTTGTGTCCTAAATCAAACCACCTGAGCGAAAATATTACCGCAATAATAACAGGTTTTTTTCAAAAAACAAGCTTTTTATCGTTGTTTTTGCCGTCTTTTTGCCCCTTGCATCATCTGATAATACGTTTGAATATAAAGGTAGGGAGTAATGTGATGTTTAATATTGATTTGCGAAAGACTAGAAAAAAAAGAGGAATGACTCAACAGGCACTGGCGAACCAGTTGCAGGTATCTGTTGATACGATTAGTCGTTGGGAGGCTGGAAAAAGAAGACCCAAGTACGATGACATTTTAAGCCTTTCTCAAATACTTAATGTTCCCATTGATGTTTTTTTTACAAGTGACCCTGAAACCGATAATGAACCCTCTAAGGATTTTTCCATCCTCATGGAGCTTTCAGGTTCCAACAATTTATCAGGCTTTAATAAAATATTAATATTCGCCACGTTTACCAAAATGGCCATCGAACAAACAACTGGATTATCCTGCCAAGATCATGACATTTTAAAAGTTTTACTTGATCGGGTAATTCAAACGTTAAAAGAAAAAAAGCCCCTTAATTCCAATTTATAAAAAATTTTTGCGCCAAGCACAATCTATCCCTTATATATAATGAAAAACGATCAAATTCGAATTTCGTCGGCAAAATATTTTTTTAGGGTTGACGAATCGATAATTTTTTACCAACTATTAATAGTAGAGGGACAAATAATTTATTGGGGGAGAGAACTATGTCTGACGAAAAAATAACTTGCCGAATCGCCATTCAAATTTGCGTGGGCCGCTTCCCGGACGGCCGGGAGAGGCACAGGACCTTCTCGCTGCGGGGCGTCCGCCCGGATATTTCCCCGGAGGCCATCAGGGATATAATCCGCGCGCTCGCGCCCCTGCTCGAATATCCCATAACGAAGGTCACGAAGGTGATAAAAAGAGTGATATTTTCCGCCGAAGATGAACTGAACGTCTCGGAAGCCGCCCCCCGCGCGGCCACACCGACGCCGCGGGTTGACGCCGCGCCGGTTGCGGAATCGGAATCGGGGAAAATTATCCCCTTCCCTGTTTTCCCCGTTATCGAGCGTCCGGCCGCTCAAAGGGCTATCGGGCACGATATCGCGGAGCGGCCATCATGCGCTTCGCCGAGGCAAATGCGTTTCATGCCGGGGAGAGCGCCGCCTGTGCGAATTTGTCGCGCTTGCCGTCGAATGAAGTAGTTGCCTCAGATTAATTAATAGCATGAATTGACTGTTACCACTCTTGCTAAGCTGCGCTGATGGTTTAGTCCTTCTATGACACCGCAAAATGGTTCGTGAAGTTCCATAACAAGCGATATAATCTCGTTCTGGTTATCTCCGACGTATAGTACTGTTCCCATTTGACTATCCATGCTGTCCATACTCATGATTATGAAACTATCAGGGTAACGCTCAGATGCTTCTATGTCCGTCATGCGCTGATTATTCCCAACCTTTTGATACATAAAAAACCCTCCTCCAATCGCCTTTTTCTTCCCGCCGGCACATTCATTTTACCTGAATCAGAAAGGTTTTGCGACGTTTTTACAGCAATAAACAACGTGTCTATACGTGTTTCCTGGATTGCATTGCCGCTGCCAGCCGCGCGCTGATTCAGGTTGACGGCTGAAACGCCAAACGCTATGCTGTTCTTGGCTTTGAGTTAGTTGCAAAGCTTAGGAGTGAATCAAAATGGACGCAAAAGAAAAATACGAATACTGGATGGAACACGCGCAGTATGACATGAAAGCGGCTGAAGCGATGCTGAACGCTGGAATGTGGGTGTATGCCGTATTCATGTGCCAACAAGCTATTGAAAAACTGACAAAAGGGGTATATGGGTTATTCATTGATGCAGACAATGTGCCTCGTATACATAATATTACGAGATTGGTAAAGGAATTTGAGGATAAACTGCAAGGCCCGGTTAAAGACGAATACTATGACTTATTCGATATTCTGTCAGGTTATTATCTTAACAATCGTTATCCCGATTTCAAGACGAACTTGGATAAAACAATTTCGGAACATGCGGCGCGAGAGCTTCATAAGCAAGCCAAGGAGGTGTTTGCATGGCTGCAAACTTTGAGGCCATAAAAGATGAAGCAAGGCGATACGCAAATGAAGTAAGGCATCACTTGCCTGTTGATAAGGTTTATTTGTTTGGTTCTTATGCCAAAGGAACTGCTGATGAGTTGAGCGATGTCGATATTTGCTTTTTCTTACGTGACTACGAGGGAAAAGAGAGAGTGGATATGGGCATCCATTTGCTTCGAATTGCCCGAAACTATACTGCGTATTTTGAGCCGCATGTATTTGAAACCGCTGAACTTGAGCGAAAAAACCCATTTGTAAACGAAATAATTCAAACCGGTCAGGAAATATAATCCCCAGGCAAGGTATTTGAATGTGCTGTGTAGGTTTACGCAGTTGACGAAATGATTATTGCCGCTCAAAGAGCGATCGGGTACGACATCGCGGAGTCTTCGTCATGCGCTTCGCAGAGGCAAAAGCGTTCCTTTTCGGGGAGAGCGCCGCCTGTGCGAAATGAATCATAAGCATAAGCGGCGATCTGTTATTCCTTCCACTTTTTTTATTCAATTTGCGATAAAATAATTTACGAAAAATACTTATAGGAGGGGATTCATTATGCCGTCTGCTAAGATCAGTTTTCTGGGTGGAGTAGGAGAGGTCACGGGATCGTGTTATATGCTGGAGAGCGATGATTGCCGCGTCCTCGTGGATTGCGGGATGCATCAGGGGGGGCATAACTCAGACGAGCGAAACGCCGCCGCGTTCAATTTCTCACCCGCCGACATTGACGCGGTGGTGCTGACGCACGCTCACATAGACCACAGCGGGCGCGTTCCGCTTATGGTATCCAGAGGATTCAAGGGCGTCATATGGGCCACCAACCCCACCATAGACCTCCTGACGGTTCTTCTGCGCGACACCGCCAAATTGATGGCCGAAGATGCGGAGTGGCGCACCAGGAAGAACGCGCGCAAGGGGCTCCCGCCCGTCAAACCCGCGTACAATGAGCGCGACGTGGAGGAAACGCTGAAACTATTAAGGGCCACGCGATACGACGAGAGGACGCAAGCCGCTCCCGGGTGCGGCGTCAGGTTCAGGGAAGCCGGGCACATTGCGGGCGCGGCTATAACGGAGATATGGCTCAAAGATGGCGAAAGAAACATCAAAATAGTATTTTCAGGCGACATAGGGCCGCACGACGTGGTCATAGAACGTCCGCACACCGTCATAGAGGAGGCGGATTACGTTGTCATCGAATCCACCTATGGCGGCAGAAACCACAAGAACCTCGCGGACACGAGGTCCGAGTTCCGCGAGGGGATCGCCAAGGCTATCGGGGTCCACGGCAAGATACTGATACCCACCTTCGCTGTTGACAGAGCGCAGCGGCTCCTGTACGAGATCAAAAGGCTCCAGCTCGACCCGTCATTTCCGCGCACTCCGCCCATATATTTCGATTCGCCGATGGGAGAGCGCGCGACACGGATATACGAGAAGTACTCGCCCATTCTGTCCAGGGAATTGCAGGACTTGATTAGGGACGGGCAGAACCCGTTCGCGCCCGAGGGCCTGTCGTACACTTCAAGCGTCGAAGCTTCCCGCGCAATCAACGATACGGCCGAGGCAATAGTGCTGGCCGGAAGCGGAATGTGCTCGGGAGGAAGGATCGTCCACCATCTGAAACACAATCTGTGGGACGAGAAATGCAACGTGTTCTTCGTGGGCTACCAGGCGCACGGCACGCTGGGACGGCGGCTTGTGGACGGCGAGCGCCACCTGCGTATCGCGGGCGAGGACATAACAGTGAACGCCACGCTGCACACCCTCGGCGGATTTTCGGCCCACGCGGGGCGTGACGATCTGCTGAAATGGGCGTCGAATTTCAGAAAGGGCGCGTCGTTCTTCGTCACTCACGGCGAGCCTGAGTCATCCGACGCGCTCGCGGGAGGAATCCGCGAGATGGGTTACGAGGCGGCGGTTCCGATGGCCCTTGCGGTGTATGACCTGTCGGCGGCTGAAACAGCCATCACCCGCCCGGTTTTCCAGGCCAAACCGGATGTGGACGTAAATCGCAAGGCAGTGATGGGAATACTCGCCGAGATAGCGGCGGAAACGGCGTCGATAATGGAGGGAGTAAATACGCGCGACGACTGCGGGGCAATTATCCCTCTGCTCGAATCGTCGCGGCTCATTCTTCATTCCGTGAAAAGTATCAAGCCGCCGCAGTGAAAGATTTTTTCAAGTCCGAATACGCGAAACTGCTTGCCGTAAAAATAAGCCAGGACCTGAAATGGCTGGGAAGCCATTTTGGGGGGAAGAACGCCGCGGCGCTGCTTATGCTGGTGATCATAATCGTGACCGTACTCGTACATTCGACGAGGGTCCGCCGGCCTGCCGTTCCGCAGCACGACCTTCTGGAAAACATTCCACCGCCGGAACAGGGCTCTCCCGCCGCTGTCATTACCGCGCTGAAAGGGGAGTTTCCGCTGGATTTCGCGCGCCTTATCACGAACAGCGCCTCAGCTCCCGACAGAATCCCGGCGGGATCGGCGTTCATTCCGATATTCAACTCCGCGGAGGCGATGGCCCTCGTCGTGACTGAGCGGGCGCACGGGCCGGTCATATACGGCGTGTTCGCCCCGACGCTGGAGGAATACGATCTGCTTCGCCTGGGAGTCCTGCCCGGAGAATGGGGCAAAAACTTCGACGCCCCCTCTATGCGGCAGACCGACAGGAGAAATCTTTACAGGCTCCAGTCGGGCGGAGCCCCGGTCTACCTATTGGCTGAGGACGAGCTTGTCTACGTTTCCGACTCCGTAACTGACGTAAACAGAATAATGGACGTGCGCAACGGGGTGACGGGCGGAATAAGGCGGAAGTGGACGCAAGACCCCGAAGCGGGCGGGCACGCCTGGCTCTCGGACGCGGGACTCATCAGCGCCATGATAAGAGGCGGCGACGCGGAACCCAACCCCAGGGAATCGCTTGAGCTGGAGGTCGCGTGGGTCACGTCGGCCGGGGGGAACTCCTCGCAAGCGCGCTGGCAGGTTTCAGGTATGGAATATATATTTCACCGCGCGTTCCTGAATGATATCAGACCGCACGACTGGTCCAAAACCGAAACATTCATACCGGACCCGCTGGTGCTGTCCTTTGGGATAAACCTGCCAAATCCCGGCAGGTCGCTGGCAAACATTCCCTCCTCCCTGAAATACTTCGCGGATCAAATGAGAGGGATAGGCCTGCGAAATTCGGAAATACAGTCGATCCTCACCGGCCCCGCGACGTTTTCCATCGGAGGCAGAACCCAGCTACTGTGGTTTGAACTACCCGGGATCTCAATCGACATACACGGACGCGGCGAAAGAGGCCTCAAACTTATAGAGAAATTCTGGTCGGAGATGTTCGTCGACGCTGAACCCGAGCCTATTGCGGGATACAGTCACGGAGGCGTAACCAATCTCCCCTTTACCATACTCGCCGCCGCCAACGAAAACCGCGCGCTGTTGGGATTGGTTCCCCACGACGCGGATCAGAGCTACGAAATACACGACCTGCTGTGGGGACTGACCTCCGCTATCGCGTGGATATACGTCGATTTCCCCAAATTGGGAGCCTCCCTGCTGGATATACCGGCGTTCAACCCCCTTCTCTACGAGGACGACGAGGAGACCGCGCTGGACGAGGAGTCCGCCGATAACCTCAACGAAGCGCTCTCGGCTCTGGGCCGCCTGTTTGTAAAGTGGGATACGCCCGCCTCCGGCAGCGCTATTTTCTATTATTAGAAAATCGATTCCTTGAAAAATTTTTTTTATATATTATCCTTGTGTTAATCGTTTGTGACGAAGGAGAGATACGATGCCCCAGAATTTTTGCGAGATAATGTCGAAGCGCGGCTTCGTGGAGTGGTGCAGTAACGCCGGGGAACTGGGCGCGAAGATGGAACGGGAAATGGTTACCGGATACGTTGGATTCGACCCCAGCGCGGACAGCCTCCACGTCGGCAACATGGTTCCCATAATGGGCCTCGCATGGCTTCAACGGCTCGGACACAAACCGATACCGCTCGCCGGCGGCGGTACGGGCCTGATTGGGGACCCGTCCGGCAAGACGAAGGAACGCCAGCTTTTGTCCGTCGATCTCGTCGCGCACAACCTGGAGTGCATAAAAAAACAGCTTTCCCGCTTCGTCGATTTCGACTGCGGCGAGAACTCGGCGGTAATGCCCAACAACTACGACTGGCTGTCGAAGATCAGCTTCATCGAGTTCCTGCGCGACACCGGAAAGTATTTTCCCGTAAACGTGCTCATCAACCGCGATTACGTCCGCAGCCGCATCGACGACCCGGACAAGGGCATAACGTACACCGAGCTGTCATACATTCTCCTTCAGGCATACGACTTCTGCCACATGTATGACGCCATGAACTGTTCGCTTCAAATGGGCGGCAACGACCAGCAGGGGAACATAATCGGGGGAATCGACCTCATCAGGAGACGGCTCGGCGGACAGGCTTACGGACTCACCTTCCAGCTCCTGCTGACAGCCGCCGGCTCAAAATTCGGCAAGTCGGAGGACGGGGCGGTATACCTCGATCCCAAAAAGACAAGCCCGTACAAGTTCTACCAGTTCTGGATAAACACGGACGACCGCGACATAGAACGGCTGCACAAAATGTACTCCTTCGCAAGCCTGGAGGAGATCGCGGAGCTGGCCGGAAGGCACGCCGCCCACCCTGAGAGGCGCGAGGCGCAGAAATCGCTCGCGTGGGATATGACAGTGCGCGTTCACGGCGCGGACACGGCGGCGCGCGCGCGCGACGCGAGTTCCGTTCTGTTCGGAGAACGCGACGTCAGATCAGCGGATCAGGCCATGCTGGACACGCTCGCCTCCGAGATACCTACTTGCGATATAGCGAGCCCGCTTCCCATACCTCTCATTGAGGGGCTCGTCGCGTCCGGCGGCGTATCCAGCAAAGGCGAGGGGCGGCGCAAGGTCCGCGAGGGAGGCGTTTACCTGAACGGAGAACGCGTCACGGACGAGGCGGGAGCGATCACACAGGACGACCTGCTGCCCGGCGGTTACGCGCAGATACGCGTCGGTAAAAAAGATTTCCGGCTCATACGCTTTAACAGATAGACCTTGAGCGTCAAATCCAACGCCATAAAACTACTGACGCGGATAATAAAGCCCGGTTTCACCGCGGCGCTTGCGGCGCGAATTTTCTGCGGATTGCTCAGAATTTTCCCCGTAAGGCGCAAGGTGGCCTTGCGAAACCTCGAAATTGTGCTCCCCGGCTCAACCCCGGCTGAGCGCCGCCGTATACTGAGGGCGACGTACGACAATCTTGTGTGGACAGGCGTGGAGTTTATAGCGCTGCAAAGCGACCCAAAGCAGGCGCTCAAATGGGTGGACGCGGAAAACGAAGAAGCGTTCGATGACGGCGTTGGCGGGATATTACTGGGTTGTCACGTGGGTAACTGGGAACTCGCGGCGGCTTGGGTCGCGCAGAGCGGGCACAAAGTATCGGCCATAGTCCGCGAATCACTCGACGAGGGCGAGCGCGGGATAATAGCCGATATGAGGGCGAATGCTGGGGTAAAATGTATTTCGAGGGCAGCCCCGATGACAAGGGCGCTCGGCGTACTCAGGCGAAACGAATTTCTAGCCATAATGCCCGACCAGCACGGAGGGGACGAGGGCGTGACCGTCCCGCTGTTCGGCCTCGATACAAAGGCCTCGCAAGGTCCGGCGGTGTTTGCTTACATTACAAAAAAACCGATAATACCGGCCTTCATGCGCCGCGTCGCTCCCTTCAAGCACCATCTGAGATTCGGCGAACCGATAAAATGGGAGGACAAGGGGAGCAAAGAGGAAACCATCCTTGGCATAACTAAAGCGGTAAACGCGGAAATAGAACGCATCGTACTGAACGCGCCGGACCAGTGGCTGGCACAGCACAGGCGTTTCAAGGAATACTACTGAGCGGAGGACAAACAAATGTTCGAGCGGGAGTTCAGTATCCCATATTACGGACTCGATGAGGGCGGCCGGGTAAAACCCGAAACGCTGCTGCAATTCCTTCAGGAAGCTGCCGGGCTTCACGCAAACTCGGCCAAAATCGGAGTGGCGGATCTGTTGGAACAGGATATGACGTGGGTGCTCAGACGTTACCGCATCAATATCAAAAACCTTCCCGGCAAGGGCGACCTGACTGTCAGGACCTGGTTCGAGCCGCAGCGAAATCTGTTCTCCGTCCGCGCATTCGAGATTGTGACGGAGTCCGGCGATCCGATAGCGGACGCGTGGTCGGCGTGGATTGTCGTGGATCTCAAACGAGGCCGCCCCATTCGGCTCGACCGCGCCTTGCCTGACACATACTTCGCGATGACCGAGCCGACCGGCGAACCGGTGACGGAGGAAATCACGCCCATTGGAAACAGCTTCGACTACGAAAGCGCTTTCGGGGTCCGCAGGCGCGAACTCGACCTGAACGGCCACGCCAATCACACCGTCTATTTTGACTGGGCGACGGAAAACATCCCCGACGACGCCATCGAAAACCTCTCCATCGTAAGGCTCGACGCCGAATTTATCTCCTCCGTCAAGAGGGAGCGCGTTAACGTCAGGACAAAAAAAACCCTCGACCACCCAAGAAGTTTCAGTCACGAAATAACGGCGGAGGACGGCGCTCCCGCCGCGCGTGTGGCTACCGTTTTCGACACTATACGCAAAAAATGATTCAATAACTGATGAGGAAACACTTGGGAGTGAGATTCGATTTTGCGCGAAAACCATTTTGGCTTTAAAGAAAGAAAACGGAAAATAAATCGTACGCTTAAAGAGCCGTACTTTTTCCCCGAGCTTTTGAAGAAGCGATTGGCACGCATTCCGAACTATCCTCTCACTTTCGTGGAAGCGCCCTCCGGTTTCGGCAAGACTACCGCCGTTAGGGAATACCTGAAAGAGAACCTGCCGGAAGGAGCGCGCGAACGCTGGTATACCTGCCTCGGCGAGCCGCCTTCCATCGCCTGGGCCGGCATCTGCGGATTGTTCGGCGACATTTCCCAGCAGCTCTCAAATTTGTTTCCGCTTACGAAGGAATCACTCCCCGATCTCGCGGCATTAATGCGCGAATACCATTGCGAGGCGAAAACTTTTCTCGTCATCGACAATTACCAGTTGTTCGAAAACGAAGCGCCGCATGACATTGTAAAAGCCTTCTCCTTTCACTCGGACAAAAATCTGCACATCATCGTCATAACCCAGCCGCTTCCGGCTCATGACGAAAACGTACACAACGCCAATATCCATAAGCTTTACGCCAGAGATTTTTTATTTGATTACAAAAGCACGGCCCGCCTTTGTCGTTTGTCAGGAACGAGGCTGTCCGATGAGGACCTCGAAAAAATCCAGAACTTCTCCGAGGGATGGGTCTCGGCAATAAGGCTCCAAGTTGAGAATTACACGGAGACGGGTTCCTTCACGAGCGCCGACAATATAGACACGCTGATAGAAACGGCGATATGGAACAGAATGTCCGACGAAGGGCGCAATTTCCTAATGACCTTGTCGCTGCTGGACGGATTTACCGAGCAACAAGCGGCCATTATGGGAGATTGGGCAACTTTGCCCAGGAACGTGGCTCACTTGCTCAAAAACAATTTTTTCATACCGTTCGTCACGGACAAAAACGTTTATTCCATGCACGCCCTTTTGAGGAACTACCTTTTGAAGCGGTTCAACGCCCAGCCGTCCGGCTTTATAGAAACGATGCGCCGCAGGGCCGGTTTGGCGTGCGTCGCCGTTTCGGATTATTTGGGAGCCTCCAGGTTTTTCCTGGCCGCGAAGGACTATGACGCCGTACTGTCGATACCGCTCACTCCGGTTTACATGAGCGAGGTAAAAGAGAGTAACATCCTCGGGCTGATGGAACAGCTTATCGCGGAATGTGGCGATGATATTCTCCTGAAATATCCCTTTGCTTTGATCAGGCTGGCCTTTCTCTTTATCCAGAGCGGAAAAAAGAGCGAGTTTGAGAAAATTTTGCTGTTGCTGCGAAAATTTATTGACAACCAAAATCGTACCGTTGTGTCAGAGGATGAATTGTCGCAGATCAAAGGGGAAGCGGCAACTTTGATGTCGTTTACGGTCTACAACGACATCGAACGAATGAGCTTTTACCACAGGGAAGCGCTGTCTTATCTTAAGGAGAAAAGCAGCGCGTCCCGGACGGTAGTTTTCGGGACGACCCCCTGGACATTTGGGATAACGTCCGTTCTATACATGTTCTGGAGGGAAGTCGGCGAACTCGATAATGAACTCGCCGCCATGGACGAATGCCTGCCGTACTACCTGCGGTTGTCCGGCGGTCACGGAACAGGAGCGGAGGCCGCGTTTCGCGCGGAAGCGAGCCTGATGCGCGGCGACGACGTTGCCGCCGAGTCGTTTAGTCACAAGGCCCTTTATTTCGCAAAGGGAGAAAATCAGCAGAGCATCTGCCTGTGCGCTGAACTAATCCTCGGGCGCGTCGCTGTCATGAGAGGCGACGAAAAAATGTTTTCCCTGATAAGGAAGAATATAGAGAAATACTCGGCGTCGGGAAGGGCTTTGAAGCGTATGACGGAACTCTGCGCGGCGGCGCTCAACATGGCAATCGGAAAGACGGATGATTTCCCCGAGTGGCTGCGGGATAATGAGCTGATAAGGAAAACCCTTCTTGTACAGGGTCATTCGTATGGATTCATGCTCTATGGGTATCTGCTGCTCGAAAAGCGGCACGCCGAACTTTACGCGCTGACCGAGCCCGTCATGGGCATTGCGCGCGCGATGAATTACCTGCTTCCTCAGGTTTACCAGATGATTTATCTGGCTGTTGTGAAAAAAAACGAGGGCGCTTTGATAAAAGCGGCGGAATACCTGTGCGCTGCGCTTGAAATCGCCTTGCCGGACAATATATACCTGCCGTTCGCCGAGTTCGGCGCGACGCTGCTCCCATTGCTGGAAACCGTCAGGAAAAACTTTGACGCGGAAAAAATGACCTCTTTGCTTGCAATATGCAAGCGGCAGACGGCGGGAGCGGAGTCCGTTCTCAAATGTATCGTCAAAGAGAAAACCCCGCTCACCCGCAGGGAGAGGGACGTAGCTTTGCTCGCGAAGGACAGGTTCAGCACGCGCGAAATCGCCGCGCGCCTTTTCATAAGCGAGAACACGGTAAAAACGATCCTCAAGACAATCTACAACAAACTGGAAATCCATTCAAAGGCGGACTTGGCCGAAAAAGATTTTTGATATGTTTGCTCGCGCCGTCTTGCGGGAAAATTATTCTTGACAAATGCGGAAGTCACCGTGAACTGTATGTCAATTTGTCTTTTCGCCGAGATATTATTTCGATTTATGCGGGATTGCTATTTTACTTTTCGCGGGCATTATGTTATAAATAATGCGAGACTGACGAAAGGTAAGTAACATGGACGAAAAGTTTCCCCGTTGGCTTTCAAAAAACTTAAAAAATGCGTTGGATAATCGCAGGGTTGTTATAATATCCGGCGCCAGACAGTCGGGCAAAACCACGCTGACAGAACAGATAAAAGCGCCCGGTTTTGAATTGCGAACGCTTGACGACACGGATCTGCTGGATTTGGCTCTTACCGACCCGAAAGGATTTGTTAAAACACCCGCCAAAACACTTGTAATAGACGAAATACAGAAAGCCCCGAAACTTATTCCCGAAATCAAGATGATTGTGGATAAAGACAATCGCAACGGGCAGTTTTTGCTGACCGGTTCGGTAAATCTGCAAACAATACCCAGCGTAACGGAAAGCCTTGCGGGGCGTGTGAAAAACATACGATTGCGCCCATTGACCGTCGGGGAAATTTTGAAGACAAAGCCGAAATTCTTGGAACGGGCGTTTAGCGCCGATTTTCCGATCTTTATTCGCGGATATGACAAGCGGGCTGTTTTTGATTTGGCTTTTTGCGGCGGTTATCCTGAAGCAATTCGCATCAAAGATTTTAACGAACGACGCGAATGGCATAAAGATTATATAAAAACGCTGATAGATTATGATTTGGCGGACATTGCCAATATCAGGCGCAAAGACGCCTTGGAAGAATTGCTTCCGATTTTGGCGGGGTGGTCCGCAAAGTTTATGGATATGAACGCTATAGGCGCGTCTCTATCATTGGCCAAGCCGACATTGGACAGTTATGTAAACTGGCTTTCTTCTCTTTTTATATTTGAAAAGGTATCTCCGTGGTTGAAAACCGATTATGAACGAGCCGGCAGAAAATCCAAACTCTACGCGACGGATACCGGTCTTATGACGTCGATGCTTAACTGGCAAACAGACAGTGTTATGCTGAGTGTCGACCGATCAGGAAAACTTATGGAAACTTTCGTGTTTCAAGAACTGGCGGCGCAGGTTGATTTGGAAAGCAGGTATTCGCTTTATCAGTACAGAGACAGAGAAAAACGCGAGATAGACTTTATCGTGGAACGCGATGACGGCGCTGTTCTGGGTATAGAAGTCAAAGCGGGGCATAATGTATCGCGGAAAGATTTTGCGCCGCAGGAATGGTTCAGGGACAATATAATCAAAAACAAAAAACCATATATTGGAATAGTGCTGTATTCCGGCGACAGAACCATAAAGTACGACGACGTCTTGCTTGCGGTTCCGATAGCGTCTTTATGGACCGACTAATTGGCCGAAAAAGATTTTTGATAAAACATTGCAATAATGTCGGCACGAACGCTTCTACAGGTCAAAATTATTGTTATAATCGCCGTATCGTGAATGGAGGTGATTGTCTTGCTGACCGCCTTGCGCGCTAAATCACAAATAACCTTGCCAAACATTCTAGTCGAGAGGCTGGGAATTTCACCGGGCGACAGTTTCGATATTTCCGAAAAAGAGGGAGTTATCTGCCTGACCCCTGTGGCTGGTGTGATAAATTCAACATGGCCGAAAGAGTTTGTCGAAATACAAGGTTCGATTGACGATGAGACGTTCGTGGAACCGGAAGATGTTTCGTTCTCAGAAAGAGAAAAGTTTTGAAATATTTTCTCGACACGAACATCTGTATTTATTACCTGAATGGTAGAGTGCCTTCTATTACGAAAAACTTGTTGTCGCATACGCCAAAAGAAATAAAAATTCCTTCCGTCGTGGCGGCGGAACTTTTCTATGGGGCTAAAAAAAGTGTCAACTCCTATAAAAATATCTCGAAATTAAAAATATTCTTAAATCCTCTTGAAATAGTTCCTTTTGATGAAAATGCCGCGGAGTATTATGGCGATATTCGCACTTCACTGGAACTCACCGGCAAGGTTATAAGCGGAAACGACATGATGATTGCCGCGATTGTCTTATCAATAGATGGGATTTTAGTAACCCACAATATAAAAGAATTTTCACGCATTCCAAATCTCAAGATAGAGAATTGGGTCGAGTGATATTCACAAACCAAGTCGTCAACGGAAGATTTACCCTGTTCATAATAAGCGGGTTATATCTATCGCCATCTGATCAAGGATTGATATGCAACCTGCATTCCCGGATTGTGTAAAGAGAATACTGAGAACCAGCATAATCCGCTCAAAAGCGGACTTGGCCGAAAAAGATTTTTAATAAAAAGTAAGAGCGCGCATTGCGCGTCAGTTGCTTTCTCTCGGTAAATTTCAAATATTTCAAAAATCACCCGAAACGGGTGATGAAAAATAAAAAATCCACCTCACAATGGACATATTGGCGAGGTGGATTTTTTGCTTTTTAAGGAGAAGGTTCGATGAGAAAAATTCAAACGTGTTTTTTCGAAAGCGTTAAAGCGCTGCCAGGTTACAAATTGGAGGTTGAGATGGGCACAGGCGCGCATATTGATTTCGACTTCACTTCACGGCTTGGCTCAGTGCGATTCGGAACTTTGAAAGAAGAGGCAGTTTTCAGCACCGTTCATACTGACGGCAGTTTCCTTCTTTTTCAAAAAGAAGGAGAAATCGCAGTCAAAATTTCCGCGAATGAATTCATGGACCTGGTACTCGTGAACCGCACGGGTGTATTTCCAAAGAGCGGAGCGTAAATGCATGGTACTGGTATTTATAGTTCTTGTATTGGTCGTGTTGGTCAACTGTTGTTTCATGGGCTATTTGATAGCCGATGTGACGGCTCATTCCGCACGCGCGGAGCGTGAGCCGGGCAACGTCTGGTGGCTCGGCATCATTTCCTTTTTCCAGTTTCTGTTGTCTACCTTCGGAATTTCCGATTTTGCCGTTGGCGCCGCCGTATATTCAAAACTGAAGTGGGTATCCGTAAAAAAATTGCCGGGCACGGTGAACGCCGCCGCTGTTATTCCGGTGGCTGTCATGGCGCTTATTTACATCACTTCCATCGAAGTCGACTTGGTAACTCTGGTGGTCCCTATCGTCGCCCAAATGGCGGGAGCGTACATTTCGCCCCGTTTTGTCGTAAAAACGCCGGTACGTTTCATTAGAATATTTCTGGCCTTTGGAATGCTGGTCACCGTGTTGCGCGTCGCAGCCGAGGGCTTTGGTTTTTTCCCCGCCGGAGGGTTCGTGACTGCGCTGGGTACGGGCAAGCTGGCGCTTCTTGGGTGTCTGTGCCTGCTGTACGGGGGGCTCAATAATCTGGGGCTTGGTTCCTATGCGCCGACAATGGCTACCGTGTACGCCCTCGGCTTGAGCCCGGAAGCTGCCTTCCCGATAATGATGGGGGCCGCGGCTTTTTCCGTTCCAGTGGCAAGCATACAGTTCATCAGGCATGACAGCTATTCGCGCAAAATAACCGTAATCAGCGCGGTTTGCGGTACAATAGGTGTTCTCGTCGCCGCTTTCACAATGAACAATATGGATATCTCCCCGGTGAAATGGTTAGTAGCTGTATTTTTGCTTTACAGCGCCTGCTCTATGCTCATGGCGGCCATGAAAGACAAAGAAGACATCATCGCCGAGCCCAAACCTCGAAAAACAGATAACAAACTGTCCACCGTGGCCCTATTGACGAGTTTTTGCCTTGCCCTGGTCCTGCTTTGCACAACGTCCCTTATTTTTATCTTTGTCAGAAATTTTCAAATCATATCGTCAGATTATGTCGAAATGAGTATAGGCGAAAATAATGCCCAGTTGCGCGACAGCGTTCACACGTACCTGCGCGAGCATGAGAACGTTCTCTTGAGCGCCAGGGCCGGCGTCGCCCATTTCATGTCCCAAGAATCCGTCGATCTCGAACAGCTTCGTCGTTATCTGGAGGAATCTTCCCGCGTCCTGGATGACATCTCCACCTTATACTGCACGACGAACACGGTCTGGAACGAACCGAGCGGCTATGCCGTGTTCAGTCAGCCCTGGGATGTCCCGCAGGATTGGAACAACACGGAAAGGCCGTGGTTCACGGCCGCCAAAAATGCGCGGGGAGGCGGCGCGGCATATTCCAAGCCTTATGTCGACGCGCTCACCGGTGACATCATCCTCGATATATCCGTAAACGTCTATGATGAAAACGGAAAGGACATAGGGGTCGTTTCGATGTCCATCACCATTGAAGCGCTTAACGCCATGCTCCACAAGTCCGCTTCGTTGGAAGGGCAGCAGGTGTTTCTTATAGACTCGGGCGGAATCTTTGTCGTACATCCCGACAAGAGGATGGCGGCTCAAGGAGATTTTTTTCACGAAACCGGGCTTGAAAAATATCGTAACGATATTTTATCCGCCGGGCATTTCTCTGCCACGGACAAAGACATGGCGGTGTATTCCTCGTCCATACCCGCCGCCGGATGGTTTGTGGTATCAATAATCCCGGCAGGGAAAGTTTTTTCCTCAGTCAACGATCACATAATCAGTATATTCCTGACTCCCTTGCTGGTCATCTTCTTCATGCTGCTGGTCATCCTAATCAGTTTGATGATTATCATACGGCGCGAGAGCAGGGACAAGCTTGCGGCGGAACGGCTCACCAAGGAAAAGGACTACTTTATCGCCCGCGTGAGCCATGAGATTCGAACGCCAATGAACGCCGTCATCGGCATGAGTGAGCTGGCACAGCAGGATTACGGCACGCCAGGCGGATTGGAATATATTTCGGGCATTAAAAACGCCGGGACTTCTCTCCTGGCCATAATCAACGAAATTCTCGACTTTTCCAAAATTGAATCCGGGCGCCTGGAACTCATCTCGGCCCCGTATGAAACAGCCTCCACGTTCAATGACGCGCTGACCATCATTCGAATACAGATGGCGGAAAAACCGCTCGAACTTTTCGTGGATTTAGACCCTCGCATTCCCTGTTTCATGATCGGCGACGCGGGCCGCGTCAAACAGATTTTGCTCAATCTTCTGAGTAATGCCGTGAAATACACAAATTGTGGATTCATACGCTTCTCCGCTTCCGGGGAATCCGTAGCGGAAAATACGGTACGTCTCTCTTTCGTGGTCGAAGACAGCGGCATCGGCATAAAGCCGGAGGATACGCCGAAACTGTTCGGCGACTTCACGCGCATCGATGAAAAACGCAACAGCGCCGTCGAAGGAATCGGCCTGGGGTTGTCTATAGCGCGCAGCCTGTGCCGCGCGATGGAGGGCGATATCACGGTGGCGAGCGAATACGGCAAAGGCTCGACATTCACGGCAACCATATCTCAGATCATCGCGGACGATAGACCAATGGGAGAACTGAACACAAAAATCCAACCTCGCGGCGAAGCGTGCGTCGTTCGCTTTACCGCGCCGGGATTTCGCGTGCTGATCGTGGACGACGTGGCAAGTAACCTGAAGGTCGCGGAGGGACTGCTCGCTCGTTATAAAATGACGGCGGATACCTGCCTCAGCGGGAGCGAGGCTTTATTGCTGGTTCGGAAGAATGCGTACGACCTCTTGCTCATGGATCATATGATGCCCGGAATGGATGGGGTGGAAACAATGGCCGCCATTCGCGCGCTAGGCGGAGATTTTAAGAAACTGCCCATAGTCGCGCTCACTGCCAACGCAATGACCGGCATGAGGGAAATGTTTTTGGTGAGCGGTTTCGACGATTTTCTGTCCAAACCTATAGAGATGTCGGAGTTGAACAAACTAGTTGACCGATGGGTACCGAAAGAACGGCGAATCGCAATACAAGGGGTTGTCCTGCAGAGCGGCGCGAAAAACTCGCCCGAAATATCGTTCGAGATCGAAGGACTGGATACCGCGCAAGGTATGGCGATGAGCGGCGGCAGCGAAACTCATTACAGAGAGGTACCCGAACTTTACTGCCGCGACGCGGACGCGAGGATCGAATTCTTAAATGCCGCGTTTTCGGAGAAAAACCGCAAAGGTTTTATAACGCACGTACACGCGCTGAAAAGCGCTTCGGCGAACATAGGAGCGCCGGCATTGTCCGAGAGAGCAAGCGCATTGGAGGAGGCCGGGAAACGCGGGGACACGGCGTTTATCCGCGAACATATCGACGAGTTCCGCAACCGGCTCACGGATATGATCGAGCGCGTCGGTGCGGTACTTGATGCCGGTAAAGATGGAGTATCCGGTAAAAAACCGCCCGACGCGGAAATGAATCCGATCCTTAATAAGCTAAAAAAAGCCCTGGAAATGGAAGATATGCGGATGATCGACAAACTTATGGCCGAACTGTCGGAGAAGCCGCAGGGTGGTGAAACACGCGAGGCAATAACACGCGTCTCCGATTTGGTACTGATTTCCGAATTTGCCGAAGCCGAAAAAATTATAAATGCCTTGCTGGAGGAATAGAATGCGTAATATTTGCAGATTAAAAATTTTATTAGTTGCCGCCGCGTTCTTTTTTGTTATTTTTTCGAGCCGCGCAAATTCGGATAATAACAGAGGGAGTAACTTTACGATACATACTTCGTTCCGTGATATTCCCGGCGTGACGGACGAAGAAACGGCGGCTGTCGAATCGCTGAGGGAGAGATATCGTTCTTTTGTCTATGCGATGCCGCTGAGCACCGAAGCGTTTGTACATGAAAGCGGCGCGATCAGAGGGTTTTCCGCTCTGGTCTGCGAATGGCTCACCGAAATGTTCGGCGTCCCGTTTATGCTTGAGATACGCCCGTTTGTCGAGGTCGTCGCGGGGCTGCAAGCAGGCGAAGTCGATTTTACCGGCACAATGACGCCTACCGAGGAACGCCTCGGCATTTATTTAATGACCGACCCGATTGCAAAACGAACGTTGAAATATTTTCGTCTTGAAGGGAGCGAGCCTCTCGCGGAAATACAGGAGTCGCGGCCCGCCAAGTTTGCCTTGCAGGCGGGGAGTTCCGTCGCGGACGCCGTTATTTCGTCGCTTGACCCCAATACGTATGAGGTTGTCCCTATCGAGAATAACAGCGTGGTGTACAGCCTGCTTAAAAGCGGAGAGATCGACGCCTTTATCCACGAAAACCCCACCGAATCGATTTTCGACGCTTACGGCGACGTTATCGCGCTGGATTTTTTCCCGGTCGTTATAAGCCCGGTCTCCCTGACGACGCAAAACCCGGAGTTTGAGCCGATAATCTCCGTCGTGCGGAAAGCGCTTCAAAATGGCGGAATAACCCATCTGAACACGTTGTATGAACAAGGATTTCAGGAATACAGGCGGCATAAGTTTTTCAACAAGCTCAGCGAAGAAGAAAAAGCGTATATTTTA
>Ga0099364_10004912_pt1 | contig 20057 bp, 15 predicted proteins | sample TergutTh196P3_FD_73070 | JGI IMG/M metagenome (GOLD analysis project Ga0099364, IMG submission 73070) | Microcerotermes parvus P3 segment gut microbial communities from Pointe-Noire, Republic of the Congo - Th196 P3 | ecosystem: Host-associated > Arthropoda: Insects > Digestive system > Gut ... | reverse complement strand
ATTATGACTTGCTTGGGTATGCTGTCGCCGATGCAAGTCTTGAATAAGTATTTAGCTGTTATGTTTTAGCTTCTTACCACTCTTGTTTATCTCTTGATTTTTGTTACCTATCATTGACGCTCGAACAAAAACAAAACCACACATTCAAAAATACCATTGCGGTACAGAACTTCCTATGATAGAATTTAGGCCGTCAGCCTTGCGCTACGATACACAGCGTTTATATCGTCCTGCGTAAAGCCGAGATAGCGGTAAGTAATTTCATACGAGCTATGATTGTATATTTTCATTAACAACATAATCGTTTTTTCGGGGGCGTTGCTATCGTTTAATGTATGATAGTATTATGCTCTCGTGAAGTGCGATGGTTTTTATTTTACCAGTCTTTTTCTCGGTAAGGGTGAGGGTTTGGCGTACACGACCATTGGTGAAATCGTAGACATCATTCCAGCCTATGGATAAAATATCGCTAATTCGCAGAGCGGTATATAACGCCATAACGATTATCACATAGTTGCGAATCTGCCCTTGTTTCAAGTAATACTCCACTAGCTTGCGAATTTGCTTCTTGTTTCGGATAGGTTCGGTAGTTTTCATTGTAATTTTCTCCCTTCAATATTTACGCCCATGTTCCACAATCTCAATGTGGCACATGGGCTTTGTTTTTCCTTGTAGAACAAGTGTTTTGTCCCTGCTTCAATTTTACCATTCAAAAAATCGGGGCTGTTATTTCTTCGGTTTTCCCTTTAATATCAATCAATAAAGCGCGGAGTGCCACATTGAGATTGTGGCACTCCGCGCTTTGGTTTTAGAGATTTTAATAAACTTCACAACTAAATTTTTCACAAGGGAGAGTTAGCCATGCGCAGAACATCAGCATATCATTTTGCCGCAATTACGGCAGTGCTAGTCATCTTGTTTTTAGGTGCAACCTTTGACAGCGCAACTCTTGCAATTATTTTGGGCATTGTGGCGGTTATAGTTGTTTATAAAATTGTGGTTTCAATTGAAGATGGACTGGACAGGGGAATAAACAAACTGATACACGGCGGAAGCCAAGCCTTGGTTGAGGATATGCTTAACACGGTTATCGTGTTTGAAACCTCCGCAGATAAAGATGCGACTGTTTCTCATTTTTGTAACATTTATCCTCGTGAACGCTCCAAGGGGGATTTAAAGCAAGACTGGATATGTAACCATTTGCTAGATGATAAAGGCGATGATTTGTTTTTTGTTATTGGAGTGTCTGCATTTTGTTACGTTAGTGAAGCCGCAGGCGTACCAATAACAGGCGCGAAGCTATGCTTCGACAAAACGCCCGAAGGCTCTACCACGGCGGTATTTTCATTTAATCTGCGAATATTTCCACATAACAGCACTCTTTTTGGCGCAATACCGCACACAAAAAACATGGCGGAGCTAATGGGGGCAGTTAAGGATTCATTTATGTCACTTGATTCTGACTGCAAAATAACCGAAAACAAGGGGGTATGCGTGTAATGGAGCAGTATCAGAATGAGCAGATGGAAAGGTACGCCCAAGCCCGACAGCGGAATATCAAAGGCTTCCTGTTGCCGCCGTACTGGTTGCGGTGGGGGGGGGCATTGCTATTCGGATAGTTGCGGCAGGGCTAGGGAATGGGGACAGCAAGGTAGGAACAGCTACGATAACGGCGAGCGTTTACCCCAAGCTGTACGAAAGATTAAAAGAATAACTCGAGGTTGTCAGATTAAAAGAACAGCTAGAGGTTGTCCCTCTGAACAAGAAACTATTCTACTCCGCTGACTATTTGCAATCCAAAGCAAAGACCCTCGGCTTCGGATACCACGATTTACGCCGTGCCTATGCCAAGCGGGAATACAAAAAATGCAGGAATAAAGCCGAGATTAGCGAAAAGCTACGGCATACGAACACGCGAACTACTAATATATATTTAAGAAACAAGGTGAGAACCTAGGGTGGGGCGGGTGTTGTTGATGAAGCTGTTGGATTTAATCGTCAAGGAATACATCGCCATAGTTGAAACCTTGGCGGAAAATAATCCGACAGAAAACAACCGAATCATTGTCGAACGTGAGGGATTTAAGACTATGCTTGAACAATACGGTTACGCTTCTTTTTCGGCTAAAACCAAGGTATACAAAGCCCTGAGCTTCATAATCCATGACAACAACAACTACACCATGCCGTGGAAGGACATAGGGCAAGGAAAAACCGTTCGTAAGGTGATAATAAACTACAATACATATGAAGTTGTTAAGCATTTATACGAAACGAATATTATTATTTAGAGGGCGTAGTGCGAAAGAACTCTATTTCATGCCTATTTGTGACTGAACAAAGCGAAAGGAATGTGACGTATTATGGAAAGCAACAGAACCGATGACAAGCTCGCCGCTTTTCTTCAAAGAAAAATCCTTATTGACCTGCTTAAACTGCTTAAACTGCTTAAACTGCTTAAACTGCTTAAACTGCTTAAACTGCTATGGGTCGGCTCAGTAAAACGCTTTGTAAAAGCACATGAATTATATCATTTTCAAGATGCTAAGCCGCACGGATGGTTTATTCGTGAATTTCGTGCTAGTTTTTTCCCGGGCTTAAAAGACCCGGGTGGCTTATTGGCAACAATAATAGCCTCTTTAAGTAAGGAAAGAGTTGTTTTAGACATGAATATTTTTTTGAACAAGCACAAGGTATAAAAATCACTTTAAATTAATTAAATCCCTCGGTTGGGGGATTTTTCATTTCGTTGAAAAGGTAATCCACGGAAACCGTTGTATGCCTGTTCTGCTCATTGTATAATTGCGCAAATGAGTTTGTGTTGTAATATTTGTATCCGTTGATTTTTCTGGCTTTTGAGTTATCACGAATATTTTATAATCACAGGGAGGAAAAAATGAAAAATTGGCAAAATTGCACGCCACGCGATGGAGATACAGAACATCCCGATGTAGAAGCAAGAGGTATCGAAAGGGCTATACTACGCGGCGGCGGTGGGTGTATGTGTACATATCGAGAGGTTGGCGGTGGGTAGTAAACTGGCGGTGGGGAACAGACTGGGGTGGGGGTGGAGGGGGCTATAGGTGGGTGGATAGCCAGTGGTCGAAGCTGGGGGAGTTGCCGTGGAGGGCGGTGTAGAGTTTACGCATGTTTTCCTTGGCGGTCTTTGTATGTGGGTGAGTTTCACCTAGTTTTTCAAGGCAAATACGATAGGCTTTGATATATAGCGGTAGTGCTTCGTCATAGTTGCCTTGGTTTCTATATACTATCGCGATGTTGTTGTAGATGGTGGCGGTGTCGGGGTGGTCTGTGCCGTTGGTCTTTTCGTCGATTTTTCGGACTTTTTCAAGCCAGAGTAAGGCTTCGTCATATTTGCCTTGGGTTTTATACACTCCTGCGATGTTGTTGTAGGTGGTGGCGGTGTGGGGGTGGTCTGTACCTAGGGCTTTTTCGTTGATTTTTCGGACTTTTTCAAGCCAGAGTAAGGCTTCGTCATATTTGCCTTGGCTGTAATAGACTTGTCCGATGTTGTTGTAGGTGGTGGCGGTGTTGGGGTGGTCTGTGCCGTGAAATTTTTCGTTGATTTCAATGGATTTTTCGTACCAGTGTAAGGCTTCGTCATATTTGCCTTGTAGGTTATATACGTTTGCGATGTTGTTGTAGGTGGCAGCGGTGTTGGGGTGGTCTGTGCCGTAGATTTTTTCTTTGATTTTTCGCTCTTTTTCAAACCAGTGTAACGCCTTATCATAATCGCCGTAGTTCTGATTGTTTGTCGCAATATTATAAAGCAAGCTACAGATTTCTCTTCTTTCCTCATCACAAAATTGCTCCATTACGGCTTCTGCTAGACTAAGCCTAAAGTGAGAGATTGTATAATGGTCGGTGAGTTTTATATATTCTTTGCCCTTCATGTAGTCTATTATTTCCGCACAGTCGTCATATGACGGCTTGTCGTACTGTAGCGTGATAGATTCTTTTATTATGGGGTGCATTTCGCAGCCGTCTGCGGAAGCGGTAAGCCAGTTACGAGAGATAAGCCACTGCAAGTCTTTTTCACGGCAGTTAATCCAGTCTTTTATGTCGTGTGGTATTACCACACTCGGCAAAATAGCGAAGTTTTTCAGTATGCGTCTTTGTTCGGGCAGTCTTTCGGGGTCAGAGAATTTTTCGTCCGATAGTGCAAATACTGCCCTTAAATGCTCGGCTATAGTTGTAGATTGCCCCGTATAGTCGGTTTCGACATCTAAATCAAAATCCCCAAAGCCCTTTTCTTTCAAATCCTGTACAAGCTGTGCTAGGGTATAATCACGCCTAGTATCTTTGGCGGCATTAGCCACACCTGCGAGTAGCTCTACAGACAGCGTGTGACATTTTACATAGCTTACCAGTGTTTTTACTATGTTTTCGTGCTTGCGGTTTTTGTCGTGGTCGTAGTATTTGTAAAAAATGTCGATACATTGTGGCTCGTCCAAAAAGCCTATGGGGAACGGCTCGAAGTTTCCGATTTTTTTTCGCCGTGATGTGAGAATTACGGTAGCATCTAGCGTTTCTAAAAAGCCTAGGTCGTCGGCATTTTCGGAAACATTATCAATGAAGATAATGATGTCCTTCCCTGCGGTGGTTATGAATTTTTGTATTTCGGCGTAGCGTGTGTCGGAGTCGTTTATATCGGTAAAGAGCGTAAAGGCTTTTAGTAGGCTTTCCTTTATGTTTGCTTGGTATTCTATCCATGCTATGTGTGTGTATTTTGCTTCCTCTTTTAGTTGGTGGAACAGGGCTTTGGCTATGGTTGTTTTGCCTACACCGCCCAAGCCGTTGATGAGTGCTAGCTTTTGGGTTTGGGTTATTTTTTCGCGGAGTTGGTATAGTTCCTTTTCACGGTGTGTGAATTTGTTGTTTGGTCTTGGTGGTGAGGTGGTTATCGGGGCGTTGGTTACGTGGTATGAGATGTTGTCATGGGTGGGTGGTGTCGGAGTAGGTGTTAAATTGACGTTTACATTGATGTCGATGTCTTGCTTTTGTGATTGCGTTTGAGTTTGGCTTTGGTTTTGGTTTTGGCTTTTCGTTTGGTTTTGTGTTTGATTTTGCACTTGTGACTGGCTTTGTGACTGCGTTTGTGTCTGTTCTGTAGAAACTTGTTCTTTTTTCTTACTAGACCGTACCCCAATAATGGTAGCAATTGCACTTATAATAGCAACAACCACACCTATAATGGCAGTAATCGCAACGACAATATCAATTGTTTCTGTCCCATTTAGCATACCTCCGCCACCTTTCTTTCCGTATATTACCAATCAACGTGCTTTAACATTTTACAACAAATGTCTGCAAAAGTAAAACACTGATTACGGTGATATGGTTTTAGGGACGTAGGGGGCGGATTTATCCGCCCCGAGGTTAGCACGTACCAAATTGATGGGGCGTAACCTGCCCCGAATTGACCAACGTGCGTACCTCGGGACGGATAAATCCGTCCCCTACAAAAGCCATGCTTCCGTTTTGACGGTGTTGCTCGTCACGAATGGGCGAACGCTGTCGTATTGGGACGGACGGTAACGCAAAGCGTGCGGCAATGCGGCGGACGTAGGGGGGGCGGATTTATCCGCCCCGAGGTTGCTACGTTGCCCGCTCCACCTACGTACCACCTCGCCCTGCAATTACCACGCACCAAATTGATGGGACGTAACCTGCCACAAATTGACGAACGTGCGGGGGTCGGGACGGATAAATCCGTCCCCTACAAAAACCTTGCAAATTTACTTAGCCTGTTGACATTGGATTTTCCCACGAACGAATCCGCATAATCCGCGAAAATCCGTTAAATCCGCGTTTAATAAATAATAAACGGCGATAGAACATGGATTTTTACGGATTACGTAGATTTACACGGATTTAAGGGCTTTGCACGGATTTAAATATCTTCACGGATTTAAATATTTGCATGGATTTATGGGATTTACACGGATTTAAGTATTTGCACGGATATAAGGTCTTTACACGGATTTAACGGATTTACGCGGATTTCGCGGATTGGCTCGTGGGAAAATTCGTGTAAATTAAAGAACGCAGAATACGGAGTTACACAGATATAATTCGTGTAACTCCGTTAAATCCGCGTTCTATCATTTTGTACGTTCTAAAGGCTCGTGAAGATATTCCCACCATACATAAGTCGGAGAAAAGGGCTATGCCCCTAAAGGCTCGTGACGATATTCCCACCACACATAAATCAACAAAACGACACAGCGAGTTGACTCTAGGTATAATATGGTAATTTCTTGCAGGGGAGGGGCTTGCCCTTCCCGAGGTATGCACGTTCCATAATTCGGGGCGAGTAACGTCCATTAACGCAGAGCGAGGTAATCTCGGGACGGATAAATCCGTCCCCTACAAAAATCCTGCAAATTGACAATTGCTACCTAAAACCAAATCGTCGTGGTGAAAAAAGGGGCTATGCCCCTAAAGGCTCGTGACGACATTCCCACCAAGTTGATGTTTTGCGTTAAACGCAAAACATCAACGAGTACAGCGGCGAAAAGGGGCTATGCCCCTATGCCCCTGCCCCACCACTCAACACAGGATTCCCCAACTCAAACCCAAGCACCCACCGTTTATTAACAATACTCTCAATGCCTTGCTCCGCAACAAGCACAGCCACTCGCGCTTGCTCTACGTCAAAGCGGGTAACGCGCCCAGCCGCAAAATTCGACTCGGCGACAGAAAGCGCGGCGGCGGCTTGCTCTAGCGTGCCGAGCTGGGCTTCCTCCTGTGCATCTAGGGCGTTTGCGTTGGTTAGCATTTGGCGTATTGCCGCATCTAGCGAGCGTATGCCCTGCTCGTAGGCGGTAACCGCGCGCTCTACGGCTTCCTGCAACGCGGCGCGTTCGCGGATTTCTATTACCTTTTCGTCCTCGCTGTCCGCGTTGGGGCCAAAGGCGATGGATTGTTGGTATGCGGTAATGATAATGTCGTTGTTGTTTCCAGTTTCTGCCCTGCGCTGTGCTTTCGCAAAATCTACATCGAACTGTAGCTGACGAATAGAGGGCGAGCCTAAAATAAGCGCGTCTATGTCAAAATCCTCGGGAATTTCAAAGCCGCGTTCGTATTCCACCAGTATGTTTTTCTCAAGCGGCTGCCCTAGCATTTGGTTCAAATTTTGGCGTAGGGAGGCGAGGGCGCGTTCTAGGTCGGCAAGCTGTACCTTGCCCTGTGCCAAGCCGTGCTGCATAACGCGCAGGTCGTGCGTGCTAATCATGCCCACGCTGTGCGCAACCGTCATTCGGCGTATGTTTATTTCTGCCAGCTCTAAATTCGCTTCCATTAGCGTAATGCCCATTTCCAGTTCGTGTATTCCTACGAGAATATTCCGCAGTGCCGACTGCATAGCTATAGAAATAAGCTCCTGGTTAAGGCGCAGGCTTTGCACCTGCCGTTTTACCTGGTTCATTCCTTGGGTCGTAGATGTGCGGAAATCCTCGACAAATTCGCGGTCGTCCCAGTTTCTAAGCTGTGCGGTAAGGTTTGTGTGAATTGTGTCAAGCGTTGCGGTCTGGCTCATTAGCATACCCGAGCCAGTCATTGCCTGGCTCATAGCCATGCCCACGAGCGGCGCATTGGCATCGGGGTCTTGCCCCATAGCCGCGCTGCTTAGCGCGTTTGTGACGCTCTGCATATTGGCGGCTATTTGTGTGCCAAAAATAGCATTAACCGTCCTCATTCCGTCCTCTACCTCGGCGATTGCATCACGAATTTCTATACGCGTACGCAGCTGAAAATCGCCAGTACCTAGCCGCTTGACAATATCCTCCACATCACGGTAAACAATTTCCACGTCACGTATAGCAAGGTTCAAGTCGCGCATAGCCAGCATATCATGCAAAACCATGCTTAGTGCCTCGTCTAGGGTAAGCACGAGAATGTCGTCGTTGGTGGGGTCGGGGTCGGTTGTGGGAAGGGGGGTTTCTGCGGAAAGGGTGGTTTCCGTGGAAGGATTATTTTCCGTGGACGGATTACCCTCCGTAGCAAAAATGCTTGCCGTGGGTACTAAAAGTAGCAGTGCCAAGATAAAGGCTAGGGCTTTTTTGGTTAAATTAGACATGTGTATCTCCTCCTATACATTATACATACGTTATTATAGCACAAAGTTTTTTAATTGTGTGGGTTTTGGGATAAATTACACCATTTTCATTACATCAATTCCTGTTATGGTATTATCTGCTAGTTGCTTCTTAAATTCCATACTGTTAAATCACAAAAATCCGATTCTGGTATGTATACACAATAATGCTAGGAACAAAAAAGGTCTGCCGATTTTCCAATCCCGAGCAGACCTTTAAAGCATTTTTCTCACAGTCAAGCATTGCCGTTACCTTTGCGTTCCCTATCAGACATAATAGCTTCAAAAACAAAAGTCCAAGGTTTTCCAAAGTATTTTGGGTGCATATATTTTTTAATCTCGTTATCCGTAATATTAAAAGCATGGATAACTGAATCCTCGATTGGATAGCCAAAAAACTCACCTTCCTCCAATTTTTCAAACTGTTCACAAAAATCAATTGGTTTCGACATACATAGTTCCTCCCTAGTTTTTTTACTTCTTTAATTACTTCCCGTAAGACCTAAGTTTCTCCTTCCTTATAGATTCTACATTAACTTTGAATATGTCCATTTCGTTTACTTCTCGAATAAATTCTTCACAAATCAAGGCGTTGACCTTTTTTAAGTGCAAATCATCTCCAGTTTTTCTATACATATCCAACGCCTCAACGTAATCATTTCTTCGGGCTGTAGACACGGTATTATGTATGTCCACTAGCACCCTAAATGTATCCATAATTTCCTCTTTGCTATTGAAAATCTTATGGTTCGCCCTAATCAAAACACGAACATACACATCCGTATCCAAAAACAATTCCCTAAGATGAGGGAAATACATCATTTGCCCCAAGTCGTAAAGGCTGAACGTGTTTCCGTTTCGATGGTTATGGAAAGCCGTAACAACAAAATCTTCATTTTTTTGTCTTAGGTTTCGGGCTATAATTTGTTTGATGCTCTTGCCAACTTTAACTGAGTGTCGAGAATCGCTTGAAGTTGACCATTCCGCAATGCAGGTATTGGTATCGTACAGCATAGAGCTTCTCTTGCCTTCAAAAACTTTAGCGGTTTCGGGATTCTTCCCGAGCTTACGATACTGTTCTTCCATTTTTAAGAGCATTTGGTAAATATTCTTTTCTTTGTCGTCACCAAATTTGCTAATCACCACGAGTCAACTCCTATTGTTATCATTTGGAATTTGAACTCAATAGACTTTTCATGCGACCAAGTTTCATTGCAAATCTTCAGCAGAATCCATTGCTTGATTCTATCGAATTTGGCGAGCAATGAATAGTGAATACATATTATATCCCCATTCCTCCGTTTTCGCAAATTCAAAATTCCAACCAAAGTTCACATTCTCAATAACGCAACATGAAAGAAATCCATTGACTATGTGGCATTGTACATTTTTAGCGATAGAATGTCAAGCAGGCAAAGAAACAGGCAAAGAAACAGGGGATAAGAGATGAATACAAGGAAAACTTGTAAAATGGTAATTTCAAAGGGCAGTAGCAAGACTTTCCTTTGTTGCGGACTTTTGTTGATTATAAGCTGTGCTTATAATATCTATATTATTCTATATTGCTGTTTATGTGCCAATTTTTACAAGTTAGCCCATATGCTCCGCAATCTTCCTCTCCCTATTATCAATCCTTTTCTGCTTCCTCGCCGCCCTCTTATTCGGGTTCCCATCAACAAGCAAATAAAACGTAGGCAAGAACAGCAACGCAAGCACCGTAGAAGCCGTAAGCCCTCCCACCACCGTAACGCCTAGCCCTTGCATCATTTCCTCGCCGAAGCCGAGCGCGAGCGGCAGCATGGAAATAATCGTAGTAAGCGTGGTCATAAAAATCGGGCGCAGTCTTGTACGCCCTGCGAGCATTAGGGCTTCCTTTACTTCCATTTCCTCGCGGTAGTGGTTGACCGCGTCTACATAGAGTATACCGTTGTTTACAACCGTTCCGATTAGTATAAGGAAGCCGAGCATGGACACCATGCTTATTGTCGTCCCTGTGAGAATCATAAACAGGAACGAGCCAATGACTGCCAAGGGTACGCAGGTCATAACCATTAGTGAGTTTCGTATAGATTCAAATTGTATAGCCAAAAGCAAGAATACCAAGAAAACAGAGGTAACCACCGCCATAAGCAGGGACGTAAGCTCCCTGTTCTGCATTTCTGTGGCAAGCCCTATTGCCTCGCCTACGCCGTCTGGGAACTGCAAATTTGCTACGCCGTCCTTGATTTCGCTTTGTGCCAAAAAGCGCGCGGCCTCTGGCACTATTGCCGTGACGGAAGCGTTGTATAAGCCGTTTTGGCGTGATATAGTCTGCGGAACGTCCGAGCTTTCGATAGTGGAAATGGCAGAAAGGGGGACTAACGCGCCCGTAGGCGACATAAGCAGCATATCATGCACGTCACTTAACGCGGCGTACCGCCCCTTTGGGTATTCTACGCGAATATCAAAGCGTTGCTTGTCTATTTCTATTTCGGCGGGCTTCGAGCCGTTAAGCGCGAGAAATACACTGCCTGTCACCATTTGCGGCGACAAATTGTACGAGGCGGCGAGCATGGGGTCTACCACTATTTCCGCCTGCGGATTGGCTCTGCTCAAGGACGAATTTACGCGGATTACATGCTCATTCTCGTGCATAAGCTGTTCGACCAGAGCTACGCCCTCGCGTATTCCGTCTAGGCTCGTGCCGTTTAGCGTAATTTCCACACCGCCGCCGCCGCCCATGTCCATCATTACCATTCCCGTGGAGGACACGTTTATGTCGGCGTTTAGAATGTGCAGGGTGTCATACCGCCATTGTTCTATTATTTCGTTTGTGTGCATTTTCCTGTTCGAGTGCAGGAACGCAGTAAGCGACACGCCGCCGCTATTGCCCGCAACTGTATAATGCGACACATCGGGGTGCGCCTCGGCTATGGCTTCCAGCTCCTTGGCTATTTCGTCAATGCTTTCAAGGTTAAGCCCCGGGCGCGTGGTAGCGCGTATACGCACCATTCCCTCGTCCGCGGAGGGCATAAGCTCCATGTTTAGGAATTGGAAAAGAACCAGCGACAGCACCACAATTCCTATAGTAATAGCCGCAACGGTTTTCTTTTTGCGTAGGGTCACGCCCAAGAGCCGTACATAGGCGTTTTCTAGCTTTTTGAAAATTTTGGTGACTGGCGCTTTGTCCTTTTCCACTGGCTTAAATTTTACGAAAAACAGCGGAACAAGCGTAACCGCGGAAATAAGCGAGGCCAGAAGCGCGAAAACAATGGACAAGCCAAGCGGCGAGAACATTTGCCCTGCGATACCGTCTATCAGTGAAATAGGAAGAAACACAACCGAGGTAGTAAGCGTGGCGGCAAAAACCGAGAGCATAACAAACCTAGTGCCGTCAATCGCCGCCGCTACGAAGTTCTTTTTCTTTTTATTGGAACGGAAGCACGAGTCGATTACGACAATGGCGTTGTCCACCATCATTCCCACGCCGATAATAAGGCCGCTTAGGCTTACCACGTTCATAGTAAAGCCGATTAAATTCATAAACGCGAATGTGATAAGCAGGGAAATAGGCATAGAGCTACCCACAATTAGGCTCGCGCGAATATCGCCTAGGAACAAAAACAGGATAATCATGGAAAGTATAATAGCCATAATAAGCGTTTCGGCTACTGCCTTAATCGAGCCTTGGATTAGGTCGCTTGTGTCGATAATGATTACTACTGATAAATCGTCGTACTGCTTGGTTATACGCTCCAGTACGCGGGTTACGTCCGCGGACACTATGTTTGGGCTTATTCGTTGGGGCGGCGATATGTTGATTGTGATACTTTCGCTGCTGTCGTGGCGGCTTATGGAAGTATCGTCCCTTGTCGCTATGCCGATATTGGTAACATCTCCTAGCCTAATTACGCCGCCAGTAGGCAGAGAAAGCGGAATATTGCTTAACGCTTCCAGTGATTCGTGCTTTACCTGTACCCGCACAGCAAAATCTCTGTCGCCGTATACCGCCGAGCCTAGCGGCGCGGTATGGTTTACGCCGCCGAGTGCCGCCAGTACATTCTGCATGGTTAAATTGTGGGCGTGTAGCTTTTCTTCCGAAAGCTCCACGCTTACGTATTCCTCACGGCCGCCGATTACCTCCACGTTTGCCACGCTTGGCAGCCGTTCAAACTGCGGCACAATTTCGTCCTGCACAAACTGGAGCAGACGTTCCCTTGTGGCGGAGTGCAACGAAAGCTGAATAGACGCGTCGCCGTTAATATCTAATAGCATGATAACTGGCTCCATAGCATCACTTGGCAGGTCGTTTTTTACCCTGTCTAGGCTTCGGCTTATTTCGTTGTACGCTCTGTCCATGTCCGTGCCGTACTCAAATTGTAACATTATTTGCGATACATTTTCGGACGAATAGGAAATTACGTTGCTTATGCCGTTTTCTGTGCCTACCGCGCCTGCGATTACGTCAGACACAAGCTCCTCTACGTCCGCAGGGCCTGCGCTAGGGTAGGGGGTAAGAATCATCATAATAGGCATGTTCATGTCGGGCATAAGCTCCTGCGGCATAGTCAATATCGACATAACCCCAAACACTATAATAGCCAAAATTACTACCAAGGCGGCGATTGGGCGTTTTACTACTGTTTCGGTTAGTTTTATCATTTACTAGACCTCGTTTTCTAACTCTAGCTCTATTTCCGCGCCGTCTGCGAGCCTTGTACTCCAGGTGTTTATTATTTGTGCGTTAAGCTCTATGCCGGAAATAATTTGTATATAGTTAGCGTCAAAAATGCCTGCCTCTACAGGCACAAGCCGCGCGATTCCGTCCGTTGCTACGTAGACGTGCGGCTCGCCGTTTTCGTGGTGAATCGTGTTTAGCGGCAGAACAATTGTGTTTTCCGCTTTACGCGCTTCCGCCAAAACCTTTACGGTTGTGCCGCTCAATAGACTTGCGGGCGGGCTTGGAACGCTTGCCAAAACGGTAATCAGTCCGCCGTGGTCTACCATTGTTCCTATTTCGGTAATTCTGCCTGCTAGGGTAGTAAAGCCGTCACGTAAGGAAATGCTGTCGCCTATTTGCATATGTTCTAGCGAGCTACGCGGCACTTTAAACGAAACAGTCATGCTGTCCTGCGCGGAAATCAAAAACGCGGGAGCTTGCGGCGAGGCAACGCCGAACGGCTCTACGTTACGCCGTTCCACTACGCCGTCTATAGGCGTGGTTACATTTGCGTCATTTAGCTTATCCCTTGTGTTTTCTATGGTTAAAATAGTCACATTTCTTGCGGCTTGTGCTTGTGCGAGGCCGTCCTCGGCTCGCCGTCTGTTTTCGGCGGGCGATTCTTCCAATAAAATGCGTTGCCCCTCTAACGCCTGCGCGTGACCCTGCTTCGCCTGTGTTAGCGCGATTTCCGCCATAGAATGGGCGATATTCGCACGTTCTAAGCCCGATTTGGCGTTAGAATACGCCGCCTCTGCTTGTTCGTAGGCACTGCGCGGCACTACGTCCGCCTCAAAAAGCATGGTGGTGTCCGCAAACGACTGTGCCGCCATGTCGTACCCCATCTGCGCTTGCTCTATTCCCAGCAACGCTTGCTCCAAATTATGCTCCGCCTGCATAACGCCTGCTTCCGCTTGCACTACGCCGCCTGCCGCCGAAAGGATTTGGCTCTGGAACGCGCTGCCGTCCAGCAGCGACAAGGCAGTCTGCGCCGACTGCACAATCACGTCCTGTGTCGCAAGCTGCGCTTCTAGGGAGGTTATGCTTGTTTCTATGTCGGCGGTGTCTATAGTAAAAAGCACATCGCCCGCCTTTACGGTGTCGCCCACATTGAAGTATACAGAAACAACCTCCGCAGGGAACGGCGGCAAAATCGCCACTTGCTGTACCGGCTGGATAACGCCTATATATTCGCCTGTAATGATAATATCGCCGATTTGCGGCGTAAGTACGCCGACCGCGACCTTGTCGCTGGTGTCGGCGGCGGGGGGTTCTTTTGTGCAGGAGGTGAGGAGTAGGGTGAGGAGGAGTAGGGTGAGGAGGGGGATAGGGGCGAGGGGGTGGAAGGGGGTTCGGTGGGGGGTGGTTTTTGGGGTAGTTTTGGGGGTAATATTAGTCATAGTAAGTCCTTTCGTGGGTGGGATTTTGGTGATAGTAGAATATACGTGTGCTTTGGGGGAAAGTTTATAGGGGTATATTATAGCCCTAATTGTTCATATCCTCAAGATGCAATATGATAAGTTAATGACACTTAAACAACTATACATTTGCTTTTTCCCCAAATTTAGGATAAAATTTCTAAAACCAAGCATACTAAAAACTACTAATGCAAACATAAGGAGTGCTATCCAACATGAACGAAACCAAGCTAAAAAAATACGCCGAGCTGCTAGTGCGTTCTGGCGGCAATGTACAAAAGGGGCAGCTAGTTGTAGTGACTTGCGCCGTAGACGATGCGCATTTTGGGCGAATGGTGCAGAAAGCGGCGTACGAAGCGGGCGCGTCCGAGGTAAGAATGGACTGGTATGACGACCAAAGCACCCGCACAACGTATATTTGCGGCGCGGACGAAATTTTTGACAGCTTTCCGCAGTGGCGGGTTGACAAGCTCAAGGAGCAGGACGACAGGGGCGCGGTGTACTTGCATGTGCGTTCGTCCGACCCCGATGTCTTGGCGGGGGTAGATGCCGACAGGCTTCGCCGCGCCACAAAAACGTCTCGGGAGGCTACGAAGGAGCATACGCGCCTTACCATGGGCAGCTTTTTGCGGTGGTCGATTATCGCCACGCCGTCGGTCGCGTGGGCAAAAAAGATGTTCCCCGAGCTTTCGCAGGAGGAAGCCGTTGCGCGGTTGTGGGAATATTTGCTAAAAGGCGCGCGAGCGGACGGCGCAGACCCTGTAGCCGATTGGGACAAGCACAAAAAATCCTTTGACGAACGGCTGAATTTCTTGAACGGCAAAAAATTTGATTCGCTGAGAATTACCACGGGGCTTGGCACAAATATAACAATCGGGCTTGCCAAAAATCATGTATGGGAAGGCGGCGGCGACAAGGACAAAAACGGCGTGCCGTTTTTCCCAAATATGCCAACCGAGGAAATATTTACCATGCCTGACAGGCTTCGCGCCCAAGGGCGAGTGGTCGCTTCCATGCCGCTTTCGTACCAAGGCAACCTAATTGAGGGCTTCGAGATGACGTTCAAGGACGGCAAGGTGCAAGCCTTTAGTGCCGACAAAAATCAACAAGCTCTAGCAAATATAATAGAAATAGACGAGGGCGGCGGCCGCTTGGGCGAAGTAGCTATCGTGTCCAACGCCTCGCCAATCGGCAAAATGAACACATTATTTTACAACACGCTTTTTGACGAAAACGCTTCGAGCCACCTCGCGCTAGGCAAGGCGTACCCGAAAAACATCGAGGGCGGGGACGAGCTTTCCACCGAGGAATTTATCGCGGCTGGCGGAAATGATTCGCTAATTCATGTGGACTTTATGTTTGGTACGGCTGATATGTGTATTGTGGGAATTGATGGAAACGGTGACGAAACGGAGTTTTATAAGAACGGTGAATTTGTATTTTAAGCAAAATATAAGCTCGCACATGGAAAATCGCCGAAGGCGAGTCAAATAAGGAGTGCATCTATGAAAACCCTAACAGTAAACCAAATCCGAGATAAATTCTTGGATTTTTTCGTTAAAAAACAGCATCATTTTTTGCCTAGCTTTTCCCTTGTGCCGCAAGAGGACAAGAGCCTGCTGTTAATCAATTCGGGCATGGCACCCATGAAAGCGTTCTTTACGGGGCAGGCCAAGCCGCCGTCCTCTCGCGTTGTCACCTGCCAAAAATGTATCCGCACCATCGACATTGACGAGGTAGGAAAGGACGCGCGCCACGGTTCTTTTTTTGAAATGCTGGGCAATTTTTCCTTTGGCGACTATTTTAAAAAGGAAATTATTCCGTGGGCGTGGGAATTTATGACAGTAGAAATGGAAATTCCTACGGACAAGCTGTCTGTTTCCGTTTACGAAAATGACGACGAGGCCTTTGACATTTGGCACAAAACGGTTGGCTTGCCCGCCGAAAAAATCTTCCGCCTAGGCAAGGCTGACAATTACTGGGAGCTTGGCGTAGGCCCATGCGGCCCATGCTCCGAGATTTATTTTGATAGGGGCGAGCAGCATGGCTGCGGAAGCGCGGATTGTCAAGTAGGCTGCGACTGCGACCGCTTTATGGAAATATGGAACCTTGTTTTCACGCAGTTTGAGAAGCAGGAGGACGGCTCTTACTTACCGCTCGCTAGTACGAATATAGATACAGGAATGGGGCTGGAGCGGCTCGCAATCGTTATGCAAAACGCGCCGTCTATTTTTGATATTGACAATATAAAATCCATACGCGACAAGGTTTTGGGCATGTCCAAGGAAACAAAGCTAGTGTCCGCAAACATTATCGCCGACCATGTACGCAGCGTAGTGTTTATGGCGGCGGACGGCGTTTTGCCCTCGAACGAGGGCAGGGGCTACGTATTTAGGCGGCTTTTACGCCGCGCGGTACGCCATGGGAAGGCAATGGGGCTGACTGGCTTTGTTTGCGATATAGCAAAAATTGCCATAGACGCGTATAGCCACGCTTACCCCAATCTCGCCGAAAAATCGAGCCATATAATAAAGGTCTTGGGCAGCGAGGAAAGCCGCTTTTTGGAAACGCTTGACACAGGAATGAGCTTGTTGCAAAAGCAAATTGACGCGCTTAAAGCCGCGAATAAAAGCACGCTAAGCGGCGCGGACGGCTTTAAGCTGTATGACACCTTTGGTTTTCCGCCCGACCTAACGCGCGAAATTTTGCAGGACGTTGGGCTTTGTTGGGACGAGGCTGGCTTTGCTGACGAAATGCAGGCGCAAAAAACACGCGCCCGAGAAGCGCGCGGCACGACTACTTACATGGGTACAGGCGAAACGGTGTACAACAAGCTGCCGCCGTCACTGCCTACCGAGTTTTGCGGCTATGAGAAGGATTCCTGCGAAGCTAAGATTTTAGCCATGCTCGCGGACGGCGAAATCGTGCAAAAAGCAAGCGAGGGCGGCGAGGTAGCCATTGTCCTTGACGTTTCGCCGTTTTATGCGGCTTCTGGCGGACAAAAGGGCGACAAGGGGCGGCTTTCTCACGCTAATTGTGAAATAGAAATAACGGACTGCATAACTGTGGCAGGCAACAACACCGCGCATATAGGCGTGGTTAAATCGGGCGAAATAAGCGTGGGCGAAGCCGTAACCGCAATAATCGACACGACCGCGCGCCGCCAAACCGAACGAAACCACACCGCGGCGCATTTGTTACAAAACGCGTTGCGCGCGGTTTTGGGCGACCATGTAGAGCAGGCTGGTTCTAGCGTGGATTCGCGGCGCGTGCGGTTCGACTTTACGCATATGTCGCCGCTTACGCCAAGCGAGAGAGAAAAAATAGAAGCACTGGTTTGCGAATATATCGCGCGAGATTTGGCCGTAACCACAGAGGAAACGACCCCCGACCAAGCGCGCGCCAAGGGTGCAATCGCCTTGTTCGGCGAAAAATACGGCGACACGGTACGCCTAGTAAATGTCGCCAACGAGAGCCTAGAGCTATGCGGCGGCACGCATGTAAAAAACACCGCTACAATCGGCTTGTTTAGGATTTTGTCCGAAACAGGAATAGCCTCGGGCGTACGGCGGATTGAAGCCGAAACAGGAACAGCCGCGCTTGAACGCTTCCGCAACGAAGCGAGCATTTTAGCGGAAACGGCAGAAATTCTAAAGACTAGCCCGTCACAATTGCCAGAAAAAGTAAAAACGCTGTTTGCGGAAAACCGAGAGCTAAAAAAGGAAATAGCCAAAATTCAAGCCGAAAAGCGCGGCGGAGCAATCGAGGACATTCTCAGCAACGCCGAGGAACACAAGGGTTTTAGGCTAATTGCCGTAAAATTGGAAAACTACGATACGGAAGCGTTGCGTGATTTTTGTGACAAATTGAAGGCAAAAATGCAGTCGGGCTGTATGCTTCTCTGCGGCGTGAACGCCGAAACAAACGCGGCGCAGTTTTTGGCGAGTGCGACTGACGATGCGGTAAAGCAGGGCATTAACGCAGGGCAAATAGTGAAGCAGGCGGCCTCGCTATGCGGCGGCGGCGGCGGCGGCAAGCCCAACCACGCGCAAGCGGGCGGCAAGGACGCAAGCCGCGCCGACGAGGCGTTATCGCAGGCGTTAAGCGAAATGAAAAAGATGTTGGGTTGATTTCATGCGAGAGCTAAACGAATTATACGCCAAAATCGTACGCGAACGCTTGGAAGAAAATATGAAAAGCGGCGCGGCCGCCGTGGAATACATGCGTTCGTCCACGGCGATTTACCAGGGCGAGCCTGTGGCGTGCTTGTACATGCCCAAGATTTTTTCACAGCGGGCGTATGAATTTTTATGCGAAGCGGCAAGCCAAACCTGCCAAATTTTGGATAAGGTAATAGCGCGATATTTGTGTGACAAGCAATATCGCGCCTTGTTTGCGTTCCCTGCCGAGCTGGAGGAGTTAATCCTTAGCGAGGCGGGCTACGAACAGCTTTTGCCGATTGCGAGGTTGGATATTTTCTTTAATGAGGACGATTTTTCGTTCCAGTTTTGTGAATTTAACGCGGACGGCGCGAGTGCTATGAATGAGGTTAGGGAGGTGAATAATGCGTTGCGGGGCAGTGATGCGTTTGTTGAGATGGGTAGGCGGCTTCGGCGACCTATCGTGTCAAGCCTTGCTACGTCACGAAGCGAAGATGATTCCTTGTGCATGGGTGAGTGCCGAAAATTGCAGAGCTTTGAATTGTTTGATTCTTGGGTGCGGGAGTTTGGGGAGGTGTTACCTCTTTTCTCCGACTGTTCCGTGGTGGGAATGTCGCCTCGAAGCCTTGACTGCCTGCTAAAATCTGGAAAATCGGGCTGTGTCGCCATAGTAGACTTCATGGACAAAACCACACCCAACGAGCTTGTCGAATTTAAAAAAGCCTTTGAAAGAGCGGGCTATGACACAGTAATCGCAGAAATACGCGACTTGAAGTATGTAAACGGCAGCTTGCTCACCCCTTGCGGCAAAAGAATAGGCGCGATTTATCGCCGTGCCGTGACCTGCGACATAATGCGACAAAAGGACAGCGTACAAGACTTTTTACAAGCCGCCCGCGATAACGCGGTCTATATCGTGGGGCATTTTCGTACCCAAGTAATTCACAACAAAATCGTGTTTAAAATTCTAAGAATGGCGGAAACGCTCGATTTTCTCACAGAAGCCGAACGCGAGTTTGTTCTGCGGCATATTCCCGAAACACTGAACCTCACGGCGGAAACAATTTCCAAAACAGACGTACTGCAAAACAAAAACGCATGGCTCATCAAGCCCGAGGATTTGTACGGCTCGCGGGGCGTGTACGCAGGTGTGGATATGGACGAGGCCGCATGGGCAAAACTGGTAAACGACAACGCCGACACAGGCTATTTGTTGCAGAAATACTGCCAGCCCTACAGAACAGAAAACCTAGACTTTAACGACAGCCCGCGCCCAGACTTCAAAATGTACAACAACATCACGGGCATGTTCGTGTATAACGGCAAATTGCAGGGGCTTTATTCCCGCGCAGGGCTAAGAGGCACGATTTCTACGTATGCTAAGGGGCTTACTATGGGGTCGGTGAGGGCGTGAGCTTTTCGGGCTTCACTTTTCGGGCTTTACTTTTCTTGCCACTTTTTTTTGCGTTGCTTTGATACTTGCTAAATCACGACAAACGTACGAAGCAAAAATGTATAAACTAAACACAGATTTACGCAGATTTTCACGGATTTTATCGGGCGTGTTTTTTAAAGCATGGATTGCGGATTTCCCACGAACGAATCCGCGTAATCCGCGTAAATCCACCAAATCCGTGTTTGATTCACACATTTCAGCCCCATGA
>Ga0099364_10004911_pt1 | contig 20059 bp, 25 predicted proteins | sample TergutTh196P3_FD_73070 | JGI IMG/M metagenome (GOLD analysis project Ga0099364, IMG submission 73070) | Microcerotermes parvus P3 segment gut microbial communities from Pointe-Noire, Republic of the Congo - Th196 P3 | ecosystem: Host-associated > Arthropoda: Insects > Digestive system > Gut ... | reverse complement strand
CGGCACTATATTCCCTTTTTGAGGCGGCGGAGTCGCTGTTTTTTCCGTTTGCTTGAAACTTTACAGGCTGTTCTGGAGATTTTCGTCGAGGCTTACAACAAATTCGGCGAGTACAAGATGAAGTACCGCAGACCCACTCAGCACCGTCCCGGTAACGAGGGCAAGCATCTGCATCATTATAAAGATTTGCCTTGCTCCATTTTTGATTTCCTATAAACTCCATTTTTTGTCCACACCCCATAAAAAACTACACCCCCTAGAGCAAGTTATTTCTTGCTCTAATTCTATACCCAATTGTTCATAGATAAAATCATCATCAAACCATAGTAAATCGTTTAGCGTGGTTATGTCTACTGGCTCTTGATATAGTTCATCTAGTAGCCTGCAGTTTATCATTTCGGGTAATTGTTTCAAGTCTAGATAATGCACCGCTCCATAACTCGCCCTCAAGATCATAATCGCTTACTTCTTTGATAAGGCTTAACATTTAAGTTCCTCTTTTCTAGGCTCTTTATGTTCTAACTCTAGCCTTAACCTTTCCAGTTCTAGCATTAAATCAAGCATTCTGTCTATATCAATACCAATGCAACTTTTTGTTTTGGTTATTATCAAATTAATCAGCCCCTCAACAAAAACCACATCGCAAAACTGCTCTGCAACTCTCTGCTTGATTTCTCTTGTACCAAATCTGCAATAACATATACCTCGTTAATTAAATCGTGTATTATAGGTATCATTAAAATCAATATAAAAATGTTCAACAGGAAAGCCAACAACCTAAAACCACGTATTCCCTTGTGAATAAACCAAGTAGTGCCCTCCCCAAAATGCACCCCAATGCCATGAAATTGGAAGCTTCTTTTCTTCTAATATTTTGAATTTTGATATATATTTTTGAGCATTTTTGTTAATAAGCTTTTGCATTAAGGGCATATCTTCTTCCGCTATCTTATATTTGCGTAAATTTTCTGTATGTTTCATATCAAAGCCTCATTTTCTGAAATTTCAAACCCCTCCCAATCAAAATTGGGCATTTCGTCGGGGTATTTGCATTGCCAAAGCAGTTCATCGTTACGTTGATTGTAAACCAACACGTCCATCGTCCAGGTGAGCATACCCACGCCGCCCATCATATCCACAATGTCAAGCATATTCAACGGCGCAACGTGGGAAGCGACACTGAAAACCGCAAGCACGAAACTAAATCCATGCTCAGGAGTAACCCAAAACTCCGCGCGCCGTTCTTTCAAGTCCACCTCAACCCGAAGAGCGTTTGCATCGTAAAGGTTTTTTATCGTGTTTTCAAGCTCTGTCGTATGAAATTCCCGCCATATTTTCCGCTGTTCTTTGTTGAGGGCAATTACGTGGTTGCCGTTTTTGTTAACATATTTCGCGTCGTATTCGCCGTGGGGATACAACTCATCAAACGCCACGAACATGGCGGTGTAAACTGCGGGCGAGATGGTGAAAGACTTCAGCGGGCGCTCTGCATTCATGTAAACAGTGTATATGGCAGTACATGCTTGCATAATAATTGCCACAGCAATAATTACACATATGAATTTTATGTTGATTTTTCGCATTTTAGTTATACCTTTCCGTAATAGATACGAATCGCTTTTTGTATATACCGCGCTTGATAGCAATCACAATAAGGCTGATTAAGCTAGCAAACAGGAGCAATAGTGCAAGCAGAGAAGTGATACCAATAATATTTTCTGTTTTTGTGGTTAGCGGCACTTTCCCAAGAAAAAACGTGCCGTCTAATGGTTTTCCAGCTCGGTTTAGGCTAATCTCATAGATGCCAGATTTATAGATCTGAACATTCGCCAATTTTATCCACTCGTTATTTTCTAACAGCAGATTTTCATCTCGTTTACTTGGTTGTACAATGGCATATAAAAGACTGGATTCGACTTTTTTGCCGATAATAGATATATGAATTTCCTCTTGATTTTCGATTAAGTTGCCGTTTTCGCAAATTGCCCACAGCTCGAAATATAACCCATTTTGTAATTCCATTTCCGCTATGCCGTTTTTAAGTGTAAATTCCTGACCTTCAACTGGAATAACTTCTTCCTCTGACTTGTTGACTGAAGTTGTGAACGAAAAAACGAATAGAGAAATTGATGCGAGAAATAAGCATAAAGGGATAAGATAGAGAGTTTTTTTTGGTTGTTTTTTCATGTTAGTCTCCTTGAAGTTTTTTTCATATGGTTGACAAAAATTTATGAATTATCTTCTATCACCTTTCATCTGTCAATTAATCCGTTCTCTAATAGACGTTGAGAACATGCTGCTGAAACAAGCATAAAAACTGAAACACTTATAATAATAGCAACAATTGCTCCTATAATATCCATACCTTTTTTAAAATTGAATGCACGTTGCGCCTTGCTTTCATCAGTGTGCACCCTTTTAATGTTCGCTATAGTCGAAATACAATGTTGCTTATAAATGTGGTTGGCTAAAAGCGCATATGGTATTCTAGGGAGCTGAACAAAAATCAAACTAGCAAATAAAACTATTGAAGTCAGATTAAAATTTTGAATATAGGTCTCAACACCAAAGAGATTAATATCTCCCTCACTAGCCGAAGTAAAAAGTTCATTCATCAAGTCATACATCACAGGGGACATATAATACACTATTAAAATATTCAAGAGAAGAGCTAAAAACTTAAAGCCGCTTATTTTGCGGTAAAAAAACCAATAATGTCCACCAAAGAATGCGCCCCAGTTCCATGAAAGCTTTACTTTCTTTTTCTCTAAGCGACTGAACTCACTTTTATAGTATCCTATATCCTTTTTAATAAGCCTGTTCATTAAGACTGAATCGTCTCCTGTTAATATGTCTGTGTATGATTTTTCTGTACTGTTCATACAAAAACCTCCTTTTTGTATTTGGTATATTGCCCTCAGCAAAATATTTTTAATAAGATGCTGAGGGGTCTGCATTTAAGTATCTATTCTAATTTTTATTTGCTAAATGTAGCAAGTATATAAATTATAACAACTATTTTAATTGAAAAAGCGAGGATTACATTTTTAATACTTGTTCCAACCAGAAATTTAAAGTTGCGCTTAGATTTAATTTCATCAATTTCTAGCATACTTACTGAAAGATTAAAATTGCATTGTTGCCTGTATATGTTATTAGCTATAAGTGAATAAAAAATTCTTGGTATCAGTGATAAAATCAAGAAACATACCACCAAAGTGATTACATTAAAAATATCATTTTGATTAAAAGCACCAAAGTTAAGGAGCGATTCGCTCCTTAACAAAGCATTCGTGGCAAACAATTCGCTCATTAATTTGTGTATAATTGGTTTCATAATAAGTATCATTAAAATATCAAGAAACAAAGCCATGAAACTAAAAACTCTTATTTTGCGGTAAATATACCAATAATTACCTCCCAAAAATGCACCCCAATGCCATGAAATTGGAAGCTTCTTTTCTTCTAATATTTTGAATTTTGATATATACTTTTGAGCATTTTTGTTAATAAGCTTTTGCATTAAGGGCATATCTTCTTCCGCTATCTTATATTTGCGTAAATTTTCTGTATGTTTCATATCAAAGCCTCATTTTTTGAAATTTCAAACCCCTCCCAATCAAAATTGGGCATTTCGTCGGGGTATTTGCATTGCCAAAGCAGTTCATCCTTGCGCTGATTGTAAACCACCACGTCCATTGTCCAGGTGAGCATACCTACGCCGTCAAGCATATTCAACGGCGCAACGTGCAACCCCACGCCAAACACTGCACCGACAAAGTTTGAAATGTGTTCTGGCGTAACCCAAAATTCTGCGCTTTGCTTTTCCAAATCGACCACAATTTTGAGGTTTTCTTCATCACGGTAAACGTTAATCCCATTTTCTAACTCCGTCATATGATAATCCATCCATACTTTGCGTTGCTCGCCATCAAGCACGATTACAAAATTACCATCCTTGTCAACATACTTGCTGTCGTACTCACAGTACGGAAACGTCTCGCCCCCCTGAACTGCGCTAAGTTCAGGGGGAACACCAAACATTACGGAACACACCTCTGGAGAAATGGTATATATTGCCAATTTGCTTTCATCTGAAAAGATACTGCAACCGCTAAGTGATATTATGAATATCAAAACGCATATTCGTCTTATTCGCTGCATGGTTACCCTCCGTGAAGTTACTTTTTGCTTGCTTTTTCTTATAAGTTATCTCATCATCACCCAGTAATTGTAGCACTTGCCGTATTTGATGTCAAGCTGCCTGATAGTGATGTGAAGCCTGCAAACGCTAACAAAATTCCAATTAACGCGAGTGCTAAATGGGTCAAAGGATGCTTCAATATTGTATCAATGAGGTTAAGAAGAAAGCTACCAAGCCATTCGAAAAAAGCGAAAACATATTCAAACATGATTTGTTTAACTGGTTCTGGAGATGGAGGCGGGTCAAATTTGAAAGTAAGATACTGAGATAAATTAAGCCTTTGCCCCCAAAAGATACTGTTTGAATGTATTTGTCAAGCAAAAAAACCGCTAGGCATTCTAAAGCGAAAAGCGGGTTATTTTTTGTTCAAGCAACGATTTTGTACACGAATAGACTTGTTGAATAGCTTTGTATTGTTTTTGCCTTATTCAAATTCCTCAAACTCATCGCCCGACTTCTTGAACTTCTCCACCACCGATGTGAGTTTATCCACGATTTCCGGAATTTGTCCCACAAGACGCTCAACTCCGTTATTTTCGCTGGCGATATGGCGGATTGTGATTTCCCCCTCACGCACAACCAAAAAGCACACGGGAATAATACTGATCCCCGCGCCGGCACCGCCGCCGAAAAGCTCCTGCCCCGCCTTTGCGGGGAAGTCACTGCCCCCTGAACCGAAACCGTAGGTAACCTTGCTCACGGGGATAATGGTCGCGCCGTCAATGCTGATAGGCTCACCGATTATGGTGCTTACGTCCACAAGTCCTTTGATTTTTTCGATGGTGCTTTCCAGTACACCAGAAACCTTTTGCTCTGCCATGTTGTTTCCTCCGTTTTTTTGTTGCGCCTTTATTATACCATGTTTTTTTGGATTTGGCAAACTTTTTTTAGCTGAAAATATCTCAGCCAAACCTAACTCCTTTAGCCTTACTCAATTTAGAATGTATTATCTGTATGGGTTCAGAGATAATACAACCATACAAATAATGTCAAGCAAAAGGTCAGAGTTGTTTGAATTCCACTCTTGTTTGAAATCCTAATAAGCACCCTCAGTCTTATAAATTTTAGGAAAAGCTAGTCTAAAAATACTAATATCTACCATTAACAATGACAAAACTGTTAAGCCTTTGTGTACCAATGCGCCTTGCAAACTACCCTTTTTTGTGTTATACTTTAGTCGTAGTAGGACTTTGAAAGGATTTTGAGATGAAGAAGTTTTCCTCACTTTTAATGTGCGTCGTGTTTCTGTTGGCGATTCTCGCACCCACCGTGGAGGCATCCCAGGGTTATGGTCAAAAGGGTAAGCTGACTAGCGGCGTGTTTACCTATACCCTCATCGACAAGGGCAAAGCGGTGCGTATTGATGTATCGAAAAATGCGAAGGGTAAAGTGACAATTCCCGCGAAAATCAAGGGCAAACCAGTGACAGAAATTGGTAAGGGCGCGTTTTATACAAATAACATCACTAGCGTGGTAATTCCAAAGGGCGTGAAGAAAATTGGCGCCAACGCATTCGGTTTCTGTGTAAACCTCAATAGCGTGACATTGCCATCCACCCTGACTAGCATAGGTAATATGGCGTTTGCGTTTTGCGAATCGCTGAAGTCGATTAAAATCCCCGCGAAAGTGAAGAAAATCGGTGCGGATGTATTTTCGGGTTGCTCCTCGCTGTCCAAGGTGACACTGCACTCGGGCATAACCTCCATCAACGAATTCGCCTTTATGGGGGCCAGGCTCAATACGCTGACTATCTCGGTGAGCCTTAAAAAGGGTAAGAGTTATACCCTGCCTAAGCTTTGGGGAAAAAAATGGACGGGCGGCAACACCAAGGTTTTGACGCGGACGAAAGGCACAACCTACAAGGCAAAGGCGGCAGGCAAGGCGACGTTCAAGTCCAAGTCCCGGACAGGGCAGACGCTTAAGGTAGTTGTTACGGTTGTGAATAAGTAGTAAGCAAGCGTAAATGAGGGGTTCAAGCACTTGCTTCAACCCCTCAATACTTATCTCACCGCTCCTCGGCGGGAATATACTCCATAGGCTCGTCAATCACGCTGCGTTCATCCACACTGACGTAACTGTGCCTGTTGGCGACGCTCTTATAAGCGGGGCGGATAATACGCCCGCAGGTGAGCAGCTCCTCAATGCGGTGTGCCGCCCAACCAGGTGTGCGGGCGACGGCAAAGAGGGGCGTGTAAAGGTCGTCGGGTATGCCTAGCATTTTGTAGACAAGACCGCTGTAGAGATCCACGTTGGCGCAAACCTTGCGGCGCTTGCCCTTGACCTCCTTGAACGCTTGGGGAGTAAGTCGTTCCACGCTCTGCAACAGGGCGAAATCTCGCGCGAACTCTTCCTCGCCAATGCGGGGGAAGTTTTTGATTTGCTCGGTAATCACCTCGGCGCGGGGGTCAGAAACGGTATAAACCGCGTGTCCCATGCCGTAAATCAGCCCGGATTTGTCCATAACCTCACGGCGAAGCATCTTACACAGCGCGTCCAAAACCTGCCCGTCGGCGGCGGGGTCTTTTACTGCTGAACGCAGGTACTGCATCATCTCCTCTACTTTGATGTTTGCGCCGCCGTGCTTGGGTCCTTTCAATGAGCCGAATCCCGCGGAAATTGCGCTGTAACTATCGGTACCGGAAGAAGTCAGTACTCGGGTGGCAAAAGTGGAGTTGTTGCCGCCGCCGTGTTCCGCGTGCATAATCAACATTAGATCCAGTAACCGCGCCTCCGCTTCACTCACTTCTCCGCTAGGGCGCAGGGAGGTCAAGATCGCTTTGGCAGTAGATTTTGTGGTTTTTGTCTGACTGATGTACATTCCCTTGTTGTCGTAGTGCCGCCGTTTGGCTTGATAGGCATAGACCATTATGGCGGGCAGCCGGGCAATGAGCTGTATACTTTGGCGCAGAACGTTGGGCAGACTTGTGTCCTCGGGGTTGTCGTCATAGCTGTAAAGGGCGAGAACGCTGCGCGCCATTTTGTTCATCACGTTGGGTGAGGGGGCTTTGAGTATCATGTCCTCAACGAAATTATCCGGCAGTGTCCGCGCCTCGGTGAGGGTATCGAGAAATCCGTCCAGTTGGCTTTTTGTGGGCAGTGAACCCATGAGGAGCAGCCAAATAACCTCTTCGAATCCGTAGCGTCCGTCCTTGATGCAGCCGGTTATGATGCTGCGCATATCGATACCGCGGTAGATTAGCTTGCCCGGACGGGGAACACGCTCGCCGTCCTCGAAAGAATAGCCGTCCACGGAACAAATCTTGGTAAGACCCGCCATAACCCCTGTACCGTCGGGGTTGCGCAGACCACTTTTCACCGCGAATTTTTCGTTATCCGCGGGGTCAATTCGGTTATGCTTTTTCACTTCTTCGCATAGTTTTAATAGTGTTTCGTTGTTCATTTCAGCCACCTCATTTTAAGTATTAAAATTTATTATACCATATTCTCATTATTTTTGCAAATTTTCCGCAAAACCTATTGACAACAAGTCAAATATTAGATATACTATACTTTTCGGCTACACGCTACACACAATTCGCCGCATTTAAGGAGCATATAACATGGAGAAAAAACAAACCAACAAGGCGCAATTTTCAATTGATACCCGCGCCGCAGTGCTGACTCAGGCTCTGCCCTACATTCAGCAATACCACAACAAGATTATCGTCATCAAATACGGCGGCAACGCCATGCTCAGTGAGGAGTTGAAACTCGCTGTCATGGGAGACATTACCCTCCTTGCGCAAATCGGTATCAAGCCCGTGTTGGTTCACGGCGGCGGTCCCGAGGTCACGGAGCTTATGGAAAGAACGGGCAAAAAACCTGTCTTTGAGGATGGTTTGCGGGTCACTGACAAAGAAACCATCGATCTTGTGCAGATGGCACTGGCGGGGAAGGTCAACAAGGATTTAGTCAACAGCATCCACCTGCAAGGCGGCAAGGCATTGGGGCTTTGCGGTATTGATGGGCATATGATAATTGCCAAACAGCGCAGTAAAAAACTGGGTTTTGTCGGCGAAATTGCCGACGTGAACCCTCAGCCCATCCGTGATGTTTTGGACAAGGGCTACATCCCCGTGATTTCCACCGTGGGCTGCGACGACGCGGGAAATATCTATAACATCAACGCGGACACCGCCGCAGAGCACATCGCGGGAGCTTTGGGGGTGACCGCCCTCATCATGATGACGGATACTCCCGGGATTTTGCGCCGTCAGGATGACCCCGCATCCCTGATACAGGAACTGACTGTCTCCCAGGCGAATCAACTCATCCGCGAAGGTGTAATTTCAGGGGGGATGATACCCAAGGCGAACTGTTGCATGAACGCAATTCGCCGCGAGGTTGAGCGCGTGTTCATACTCGACGGTCGTGTCGCCCACTCAATTTTACTGGAAATTCTCACAGATGAGGGCGTTGGGACTATGTTTAGGTGATTAGAATCTGTCAAAATTTATCTGTTTAGGGCTTGTCTGAAAATCAAAAAACGCCGTGGAGTTTCAACGATTGTGCAGCCCGTTTTAGCCCAAATAGACAAGTTATTTTATTTTTCAGACAGCCCCTAATCTACTGAATACAGGTTTTTTAAGAAACTATAAAAAACGGAGGACAATATGCTAGATATCAAATTTTTGAGAGCAAACCCTGATTTGGTTCGTGAAAATATCCGCAAAAAGTTCAAGGAGGACAAACTCCCTCTCGTGGATAAAGCGATTGATTTGGACAAGCAGTTGCGCGAAACTATCGGCGAGGCGGATGAACTGCGGGCGGCGCGAAACAGTGTCAGCAAAAAAATCGGGCAGCTCATGGCACAGGGCAAGCGCGACGAGGCCGAAGCGGCAAAAGCACAGGTCAACGCAATCGCGCCGCGTATGGACAAGCTTGGCAAGTTGCAGGACGAGCTTGGTGTGCAGCTCAAAAGTGTCATGCAGAGCATCCCCCAGATTATTGACGACAGCGTTCCCTTGGGCAAAGACGACAGCGAAAATGTTGAAATTGAGCGTTTCGGCGAGCCTGTAGTCCCCGATTTTGAAATACCCTACCACGTGGATATAATGGAAAAACTGGCGGGGTTGGACTTGGACAGCGCAAGAAAAACTAGCGGTAACGGTTTTTACTACCTCCTGGGCGATGTCGCCCGCCTGCACTCGGCAATCCTCACCTATGCCCGGGATTTCATGATTGACAAGGGCTTTGTCTATTGTGTCCCCCCCACGATGATTCGCTCCAACGTTGTCACCGGCGTGATGAGCTTTGCCGAGATGGAGAACATGATGTACAAAATCGAGGGGGAGGATTTGTACCTCATCGGCACCAGTGAACACAGCATGATTGGGCGGTATATCGACACAATTTTGCGCCCTGCCGACCTACCCCAGGCGATGACTAGCTACTCCCCATGCTACCGCAAAGAGGTGGGCGCCCACGGCATCGAGGAGCGGGGAATTTACCGGGTACATCAATTTGAAAAGCAGGAGATGGTAGTTGTCTGTGACCCTGCTGACAGCATGGATTGGTATAACAAAATGTGGGCTTACACCGTGGAACTGTTCCGCAGCCTGGACGTTCCTGTGCGTACTTTGGAGTGCTGTTCAGGGGATTTGGCGGATCTGAAAGTGAAAAGCTGCGACGTGGAGGCGTGGTCGCCCCGGCAGGAGAAATACTTTGAGGTGGGCAGCTGTTCAACCTTGGGGGATGCGCAGGCGCGGCGTTTGGGTATTCGCGTTAAAGGCGAGAACGGCACCTATTTCCCGCACACCCTGAACAACACCGTCGCCGCTCCGCCGCGTATGCTCATCGCCTTCTTGGAAAACAACCTTCAGGCGGACGGCAGCGTGAAAATTCCCGCAGTTTTGCGCCCATATATGGGCGGAAAAGTGGTTATTTAGCGGGAGAATTTGTTCTCCGCGTTCTCTTTTCTGCATTTTTTGCCTCGTTTGGCAAGAAAATCGCTCAAAAATAATCTGTTTATAGTCGATTAACTTGAAAATCGGCTATACTTACGCCTCAAAAACATCAAGTCCGCGCCGGATTTCACTCCAAGAGTACCCCATACGCGCAAGGGCGTTTGCGGTACGTCGTCTGCCTTGCTCGGTGTCAAGATTTTTGGCGAATTTTCCCTCAAGCAGACGATCAATAGTTTCCTCAGAATCGTAGTCATCAAGGGCGCCTATGGCATAGTCAATATCCTCCCTGTCAACGCCGCAGCGTCTCAACTCCTGGGCAATTCGGCGGGGGGCAAAGCCTTTGTTTTCGAACATCAGCTGTGTCTGCCGCAGAGCGTAAGCACTGTCGTCGAGCATACCGCTGTCCAATAGCCGCTCCAAAACGCTGTCAATCTCCTCCTCGGGGTAGTCACGCTCATAAAGCTTGCGTTCCAACTCCGCGCAGGAGTGAGCTCGGCGTCCCAAGAGATACAACGCCTTGTCATAACAGGACATTTTGCTCTTTTTCGGTCTATACATCAGCTATTTTTACGGCGGCGGCGTTTGATGATAATTGCCAACGGCACTATGACTATAACGCCAATTAACACAAGGTACGGCAACGCGCTGATGAGGAATATCACAAAGTTGCGCAGACCCAACCCCAAATTATTCAGGCTCTCCATAAATCCGGTACCTGCAAGAGTTATGAAAGACTGGCTTGGCGCGGAAATTCGTTCCACCTCGCGTATGTCCATGCTCACGGTGCTGTAGCTCACCTGGTTTTCAAGGCGTTGCAACTGGAGTATATAGCTCTCAAGCTCCGCTTTTACGTCCGAAAGTCTGTCTTGTACAGTGATGATGTCCTGCACCGTGTCCGCCTTTTTCAGGATTTCCAACAGGGATGCCTCCTCTGCCTCAAGAGCCTTGCGGCGGCTGCCCGTTTCAATCATCGTGTCGGTCACGTCGGTGAATGACACGTTGTTGGAGATTATGGTGGCGTTCTCATCAAGTCCGTCCAAAAACGCTTCCAGTTTGTCGCTAGGAACGCGCACCACAAGGGTTTGCCACCTGCCCGAGTCGTAATTTTCCTCGCTTTGGGACTCAACATAGCCCTTGAGTTCAGTGAGCTTGGCGCGAATAGCGGCGTTCAGCGCATCATATTCCTTGGTCTGCATCTGAAGCCATGCGTTGGCGATAATCTGGCGGTCGTTTTCGCTTAAGGCGGCGTATGACGTGTAGTTTTCGGCGGAAATATCGGCGTATTCCCTCTCATCTGATTTTGCCAATCCAAAGGCTCGCGTCATCATAGGCGCGCTGTCGTACAGCGCACTATTCTGTTTCGCCGCGTTCATGCAACCCACAGTAACCAACAGCACCAGAACAATGGCGCATATGAGGCTTATTAGCTTTGATTTTTTCATGACTGTGTCCTTTCAGTATCTAGGTTGTGTTGATACTCTCCTAGTATTCAGCATTGAGTAATCAGCAGACTTGCTTCTGAATGCTCACTACTATTCCCGAATTAATTATATCACAAGCCTATCAAAAAGTAAAGCTATCCACAGAAAAATTGGTCAAAATGTACACAGCCTTGCGGGTGACGGCCAGGGAGCGGGGATGGCGGTCATCCAGTTCAAAGGCGGCGGTTTGGGTGCCGGAGTTGTTTTCGTACGCCGCCAGTGTTTCACCGTCGAGATACACAGTTGTGCGGCTGTCAAGGGCGAGGAGGGTGGGGGCGCTAACCTCTTTTTCCCACGCCAATACCCCTGCGGGATTGAAGTGGACAAGGCGCAAAATGTTGTCCGAGGCGCGGTAAATCAGGGCGGCGCGACCATCCTGTGAAAAGGCGAAACGCTCAATGTTTCCTCTGAAAAGCGCTCTGTCGTCAGCTTGGTTATTTATGAATTCCCCGTCGGTTTCAAGGCAGTAGAGCGCCGTTTCGTTCAGTGCAAAAAGCCTGTTCATGGCGGTAAATTGCAGACGCAAAACGCTCTCTTGCTTGAAGTCAACGTCAGCAATAGTGCCGTTTCGCAGATTGAAAATCAGCACACGCCAAAGGGTCTCACCCTCCTGAATTCTCATGAGAGCGGCGGCGGCAAAGTGTCCGTTTTGTGATATTGTCAAAGCGGCGAGACGTTCTTCCTTAATTTGCCAAGAAAATATATTTTCTCCCTTTTTGTTCAGCACATCAAGGTGATTTTCACCCGTCACTGCCTGAGAAGCAAAGGCAGCGTGAGTGTCTCCCAAGGCGATGAGGGTTATGGGGTTTGACAGTTTGCCCTCAAAAACCATTTTCCTAGCGTTGTGGAGGAGATAACGCCCGTCAGCGCGGTCAGCGACGAGGCTGTGTTTGCCCTGTGAGGCGAAAATCGGGTTGGTGTAATCCAGTTTTTGGCTGTATAGCTCCCGGGCATTTTTGTCAAGGCGCAAAACACCGTCGGCGGCAAAAATCTGGACGTTTTCTCCCGCAGGCATGATGTTGAGAGTGGTATCGCCGCTGAGGGAGTAGGGAAAAACAGCGGAATCGCCGGTTTCAAACAGGCTCGCAAGCCCCCCCGACGGCAGGGAAAGAAAGGTAAAAAACATCAGTCCCGCAAACACAAGAGCTGTGCCGCCGTATGCGAGAGTTTTTAGGCGTTTTTTTTTCGTCGTTTTCGGCATTTATCCCTCACCTCGTCAAATGCCACCGCGCAGCTGCGTTTCAGCACGCATTTTGTCATAATACTCCTCGTCGATGAAGTATTTTTTGCGATAGACAAACCAACCCAAGGTCAACAAGACCATGGGGATAATGGTGATTGCCGCAAGCAGGGCAAAGATTTTCCCCTCGTCAACGCCGCTGAGAAGTGCGGCAATGTTCTCGTTCTTCAAGTTGGAGACAGCATCGAGAATCCCTTTGGCTGCACCCTCTTCGCGCAACGCCTGTATTTCCACGCCCGCCGCGTTTTCCAGGTCGGAAATCTTGTTGCTCAATGTGTTAAGCCCCAAGCCAATAAACGCCGCGCCGACTATCGCCTGAGTCACTGCCGAGCCGTTTTGCAGGACAAAGGGGCGTACGGAATAAATCAGTCCCTCCTGCCGTTGTCCCGTGCGGTTTTCGTTGTATTCAACGGTATTGCAGATGGAAACCAACATGGTGAGATAAAATAGATTGCTGCCGAACCCCGTGAACACCTGCCCCACGATTAGAGCTGCAAAGAGCATGATGTCGATGGTGGAAAATGTCATTCCCATAAGATCCAGAGATCCAAAATCCATACCAATAAGGGGCAACAAAAGCCCTGTTAATAAGATAAACAATGCTCCCGCCAACACGAAAATCAGTGAGAAATTTGTGCATTTTTTTCGCCCATATTTCTCGTGCCACTTAGCCAAGAACAGGTTCACCGTGGCGCCGCCGATGGCGAATCCAATCATCGACGCGGGGACGAACAGCCCTACGTAACCAAAGCGCAGGTAAACATAAAACGTCAACAGGGTTGATGTGGCGACGCTGCCCGCTACACACTGCATGAAAATTGCCAGTGACGCCCACAGGAGTTGGTCGTTTTTAACCACCACTTTTATGGTGTCTTTTATCGTTAGTTTTGGTGCTTTTTCCGCTGCGAGCTGTATGTTCTCCGGCTCTCTGGCGCCAAAAATCGTGAACAGCTGTGTGCCCATCATAGCGCAGCAGCAGATTATTGCCATTACAGGGAAAGCGATTGCCGCACTGCCGCCGATTGCCATATCGCCGTTTGTCAGCGGCGGAATAAGGATGACGGCTAGCGCCGAGCCAAACGCGCCTGTGAGTGCCGCTAAGGCGGTGACTTTTGCGCGGTCGTTGGGTTCGCTTGTCAGCGCGGGTAGCATACCCCAGTAAGCGATATCGTTGAGGGAGTAGAAAAATGCTAGGACGAATGTACCGATGCCGAAAAAGATCACGAAATCCCAACCGTCAAGGGGAAGGACGAATATGGCGATGGTGACAAACGCCGACACAATCATACCAACAATCATCCAAGGCTTGAAGCGTCCCCAACGGGAGCGAGTGTTTTCGATGAGCTGTCCGATTAGCGGGTCAATGACCGCATCAAAGACCATACGCCCCACCAGTATCAGGTTGATTATCCAGAACTGGGAATCTGTGAGGGTTTTAGTAAAGATGATAAAGGTCATCATTTGCGCGCTATAAAGTTGGTAGTACATATCCCGCCCTGATGTGCCCAGGGAGAACATCCAACGGTTGCGCTTTGGGTCGATTGGCCGCGACGGCAATCGCGTGGCTGATTTTTGCATTTCTTGCCTCCAAGTTTTTTTGCTTGCTGCACTCGCTACATATTATAGCAGTTTGCAACAGAAATTTCAACTTGTGTTAGGTTGGCTCACGAAAATCAATTTTGAATCCTTGTAAAAATATGATAAAATAAGGGAATGAAGATAATGGAATGAAGATTTAAAATATAGGCGAATACTTCGCGGCCGTAGAAAGAAAGGAAGAATATCACGGATATTTATTCAGCGTGAGTCTCAAATATAGTCGAATAACTTGAAAATCGGCTATACTTGTTATTACTGGCTTTTAAGCCTGTTGAAACTCATTAAGCCTGAATCTCTCAACCAATGTTTTATCAATTGAGTATAAGCTCTTTTGCCTGAAAAAATCAAAAACTACACAGTTTCTCTTGATGGTAAAACCGTTTGCTCAACAGCAAAAAGGGACAGCTATGACATAAATATAGCCAATCAAGTTGAAAACAATAACATATAGCACCAATTATCAAGTGTTTTCAAGGCTGTGCGAAGTTCATTTTTCAACCAAGCCCAAAACTTTTCAATTTTATTTAAATCCGGCGAATATGGCGGTTGAAAGATCAAAGTTACGTCAAATTTCGAAGCTATTTCGAACAGTTTTTTCCTGTGAATGCTTGCGTTATCGATAACCACAGCGTTTCGGGCTGTTTCGGGGCATAAACATGTGTTCATATAAAAAGCTGTCGGCTGTGCGGCTGTACGCCGGAGGAGCGACTATTTTTTTCACCACATTTCACTGCAATGACCGAAAGTCTCTCAAACTTTTTTCCTCTGATTTTGCTGTAACCTTTTACACCCCTTTTCGCTCTGACATTTGGTATTGATTTTATTTTGGACAAAGTGTATAATATACTCATACAGATTAGGGAGTTTCGAAACGTTTGGTTTTTTCGGGGGGTAGTTATGGCTGTCAGACCACAATCGAACTACAGAAAGGACGGGAGTGAAAGATTATGGATTTTCTCGATATCCTGTAATCTAAACTCTAACACATAGTATGAAAGCTTCCGCTGAAGATTATTTAGAGGTGATTTTGAAGTTGTCCAAGGGCGGCGATGTTGTTCGCGCCGTGGACATTGCAGCGCGGTTGGGATTCGCCCGCGCCAGTGTCAGTGTGGCGATGAAAAAGCTGAGGGAAGCGCAGCTAATCGCCGTAGACACAGACGGCGCAATTACTTTGACAAAAGGCGGTAATGCCCTTGCGCAGCGTGTTTTAGAGCGTCACAACTTTCTTTGCGATTGGCTAATCTCACTAGGTGTGCCGTCGGATATTGCCGCCAGGGACGCCTGTCAACTGGAGCATATTTTGAGCGATGAGAGCTTTGGAGCGATAAAGGATTCGATGAAAAAACTAGTCAGAACCTGTATTCAGTAGATTAGCCCTTGTTTAAAAACCATTATTTAAGCAAAATGGAAATTGCAGCGACAAGAACGAAAGTCAAAAAGGAGGAATCAGACTTGTCATATCTAGTGGCGACACGCCGGAACCATTTGAGTTTTTGAAAGAAACACTCAACCAAATGCCGCTCTTTGTAGGTGTGCTTGTCGTAATTCCACGGCTCTTTTACGTTGGACTGCGGAGGAATGTCATAGGTCGCTCCCTGCCCAACAATGAAATCTCGAATAGACTTTGCACCATAGGCTTTGTCGCCCAGAATGTTGCTTTTGGAAATATCCGTTTTTGAGAGAAGCGCTATCGCATGTGATGAATCATGGTCATTCCCGGGCGACAGCAAAAAGTCTACCGGATTGCCTAAACCGTCCACAATCGCATGAATCTTTGTGTTCAGCCCACCTTTTGAACGTCCAACCGCCTTGCTTGGCGCCCCTTTTTATTGCCGTTGGCACTTTCATGCACCTTCGCACAGGTGGAATCAATGCTCAGATTTTCCATGTCTGCATCGGCACTCAAGGTTTGAAATATACGCTCCAACAAGCCACTATCCTGCCATTTGCGAAACCGTGCATACACCGCTTCCCATTTGCCGTAACGCTCCGGGATTTCCCGCCATTGGCACCCGGTTCGTGCAAGCCATATGATCGCATTGAGCATCGTTCGGTCATCTTTGCGTGGTCGTCCGCCTTTTCTTCCGTTTGGCGGAGGCATCTGTGGTGCGATACGCTCCCACTCTTCATTTGTCAGTTCATATCGTTTCATTCCTATATTTTAACATATATTTAGTTTTTAAACAAGGGCTAAGCTTCCTATGCTTCTTTTTGGTCTTTGCTTCTAACTCTCTGATTTTTCCCAGTGTATCAGCGGACAGCTCGATGTTTTGAAACTCACAAAAACGCAGGAAAGCGTTTTTGCTCTGCGAAAAGTAATTTTTGTGTTGAATATCAGCCAGCCTGTTCAGAACCAGTTGAACGTCCAGACGGTTGACCGGATCTGTTGCGCTCTGACCGTCAAACAGGCGGCAGAGCCGCTTGTAATAAGCCTCTGTCGTTTCACGACTATACATCCCTAGCCAATATTCCCGATACGCTCCTAGCACGTCGTATATCATCTGCTACGCACACCCTTTGACATAATATATTACATATATTATGTCAGCCTGAAGACAAAGGTCCGCCTTTTGTGGCGGATTTTTTGCTTGAAAATAAGCGCGAAAAATGGTATAATAAGAGCAAGAAAAGCGAGTAAATTCAAGGGGTTGAGCAACGTGCTGAGCGAGAAGCGTCAAGACAAAAACAAGCAGCTTGAAATGGTGTGTATAGAGGATTTGGTGCCGAGAAATCATCTGCTTCGTGATATAGATAAAGCTTTAGATTTCAGCTTCATTTATGAGCTTGTTCGTGACTTGTACTGCGCCGACAACGGCAGACCGTCAATTGACCCTGTGGTGCTGTTCAAAATCGTGCTGATTCAATATACCTTCGGCATTCGTTCCATGCGCCAGACCATCAAGGAAATCGAAGTGAACATGGCATATCGTTGGTTTTTAGGCTACAGCATGACAGAGCCAATCCCTCATTTCACGACCTTCGGTAAAAACTACACCAGACGTTTTGCCAATACTGATGTTTTTGAGAAGATATTTGAGCAAATTCTGAAACCGGGATTTTTCAAAAAATATGAATACGCTTACGATGAATATTTCGACTGTTATCTTTGTCCGAACGATCAGATTCTAAAATACAGCACCACTAACCGCGAAGGCTATCGGGAATACAAAAGCGATCCGAAAATATGTGAAGCTTGCCCGTACCGTCAGCAATGCACCCTCAGCAAAAACATGACGAAAGTCGTCACACATCACGTTTGGGAAGAGTATATGGAGCGAGCTGAGGATGTCAGGCATTCACCAAAGGGCAAGGAAATCTATTCGCTGCGCAAGGAGACTGTTGAGCGAATATTCGCTGACGCAAAGGTCAAGCACGGGCTGAGGTACACACAATTCAGGGGGTTGGCAAAGCTACGGGTGCAGGCTTTGCTCACTTTCTCCTGCATGAACCTCAAAAAGCTGGCGAGCTGGAAGAGGAAGAATCGCTTGTTACCTGTTTTTTCTGCTTTCTTACGCCAGTTAAACGGCTTTTTACTGCATAACATCAAAACTCGCCGACAAGCTTCTGCTTGATGGCGAGTTTGTCTTCGGGCTGACATAATATATTACATATATTATGTCATTACCCTGAACTTTGATAACGCAATCGCAAACCTTTATTCTACGGCACTTTTCAAGCCGTAACCGTGCTGTAATTGAAGCGTCTTAATTTTTGGCGCGGTTACGGTCGGGTTACAGGACGCGTCAGTCTTGTTTTCGCAAGGTCACCGAAACATTATACAGCGTCCTTACACTGAACCCGCAAGCCGCCGCAGCTTCGTCCCGCGATAAATCACCGTTGCGCCACCTCTCGTAAATTTCCGCAAAATTATCCGGCAACTTGACTTCCTTGCGCCCGAACCGCACACCTTTTTCTTTGGCGGCGGCGATGCCCTCGGCTTGACGCTGCAACAGATTTTCACGCTCCAACTGCGCCGAAAACGACAGTACCTGTAATACCAAATCGGCAATAAAGGTTCCGAGCAAATCCTTGCAATAGGTCGTATCCAGCATGGGCATATCCAAAACCTTGATGTCTACGCCTTTTTCGCGAGTCAAAATGCGCCACTGCTCGATAATTTCGGCGTAGTCTCGACCTAGCCGATCAATGGATTTTATGTACAGCAGATCACCGGCCCGCAACCGGCGCAGCAGATTTTTATATTGCGGTCTGTTAAAATCCTTGCCGCTCTTTTTGTCGGTGAACAGATTGCCGGGCGGGATGTTAAACGGTGTCAGCGCGATAATCTGCCGGTCTTCGTTTTGGTCTTTCATGGATACGCGGACATAGCCGAAGCGTTCCGATGGGCGAGTGGCGTTCGTTTGGGGCATGGCGTTTTCTCCTCTGGTAAAAGTAACTCATTGTACAGGGAGAAAGCACGCGGAGGCAAAGCCCGCACAGCGCAGCAAGGGGCTTGCAATGTTTGTCCGATTGTGATATACTATGTCCATATCGTGCAAGAAACTAAGGTTTTTTGCACTCCTATTTTCATCTGCTAACAGCCGTGAAACAATGCGTTTTGCGGCTGTTTTTGTTGTATTTGCACCTTGTTCCTCCCTGTTTTTGGTTTTGCAAAAAACCTTAGTTTGTTGCAATCCTATTTTAACAAAAAAGGAGAATCTTATGTTTGCTATAACTCAAATCAAGAAATTTACAGCATTGGTAATTGTGCTGTGCCTAATTGTGCTTACCTTCACTGGCTGCGGAAAAGGCGGCGATTTTGGAACTAATGGTCCGAGTGAACAACAGCCGACGGTATCGGATAGAGCATTAGAAAACGAGAATACAAAAGATGCCCTAATTTCAACACAGCAACAAATATCAGTTAATGTCATTGACAAGTATGTTATCGTGAGATTAACCTTTGGAAATATTGTTCGTATCGACTTGGATGGAAAAAATGAAAAAACATTAATTGATTTATCACAAAACATTTTTGATTTTTATGCTACTAAAGAAAAGATATACTACTCTGTTGTGATAAATGATGCCCCTTGGACGGCAGAATTTTGGATTGCAGATATTACTGGGCAAAACAGAAGGAAAATCGGAGATTTTGCTGTAATGAGTCTTAATCGTTTTGGTAACTACATATATTTTCTTAAAGCAAATTCTGAGGGCGAGAGTGCAAATTTATTAAGAATGAATTTGAATGGGGGAAATCAAGAAAAGGTTTCGGATATACAGATAGGTCAGAGAAACTACTGGGTCGAAGATGACTTTGCCTATATTACTTCTACATCAAATGAGAATTACCGTGTTTCCTTAACCGATTTCGTTTGCGAGCAAATTGCTGAAAAATCTAATGTTTATACAAAATATAGGATGCAATGGGAAAAGAGTATGTTGATAGAAGGTTGGAATTTTATCGCTTCGAGAGGCGTTATTAATGGTAATGGTGAAACTTTTGATGTTTCTGAGTACTGTCAATTATATTTAGATGTCCCCGAATATCGTATAAATCGGTGTGGACATTTTGCGTTGAATGTGGTATAATATAGGCATGAAAAAGCAAACGGAAAAAGCGGGACGTAAGTGCCCGCTGTGTGGAAGCACAGAAAATCAAGTGAACAATGGTCACAATCGTTCG
>Ga0099364_10004910_pt1 | contig 20061 bp, 18 predicted proteins | sample TergutTh196P3_FD_73070 | JGI IMG/M metagenome (GOLD analysis project Ga0099364, IMG submission 73070) | Microcerotermes parvus P3 segment gut microbial communities from Pointe-Noire, Republic of the Congo - Th196 P3 | ecosystem: Host-associated > Arthropoda: Insects > Digestive system > Gut ... | reverse complement strand
GTCCATCGTCGAACGGTATTTTATCATCAGGTCAACGGATTATGGGGTACGGGATAAAAGCGAAGGATGCTCTGCATCTTGCTTGTGCAATTGAAAGCGGTTGCGACTATTTCGTTACAACAGACAAGGGATTGACGAATAAATATGTTAACAATATCATCATAATAAATCCGATTGATTTTGTGAGAGAAATGGAGGGGTAATATGAGAACAGATAATATTGTGCGTGTTGAAGCTATGAACGCATTAATAACCGCTCTCGGTGCGATAGACGCCGAACGCTTCATCAGCATGGTAAAGCGTGATACTTTTGACTATACCGAATGGCAACAAAAACTGTGGGATGGACTGAGCATTGAAGAAATCCACGCTATGGGAGTTGAACGTGAAAAGAAGTGAAAAGAAGTGGTGCGGCCTATATTAAAAGAAATGATCTCTTAATGTTTAGCAATACTATACACTAATCAATTTTAGGCAAAACGGAATAGTTGTTTTGGCAAATTGGCAAAGCATAGATGATCGTTTATTGATGTTTTTTGTACTTTCTTATGCTTTAGGGGCTGTTAGCTTCATTGCCTTATATGTTTGTTACTGGGTTATTTTTGTGTTGATCATGGAGTCGAGCGTACGCCAATCCTCGACGGCATTCTTGCTCAAATCGGCTTCTTCCAGATTTGTGAGATTGGCAAGAGGGGAAACATCGGCGATGTAGTTGTCGGACGCTGAGAGGATGCGCAGATTTGGCATTGACGAAACGAAACTCAAATCCGTGAGTTCGTTTTTATCTATGCGCAGGATTTCCAAAAGCGCAAGGTTCGCCAGCTGAGTGGCGAAATCGTCAAATGGCTGCTGATCGGTATAGTATATTGATGTCATGCCGCCGCCCCCCCTGACCATTTCAAAATCTTCGTGGATTTTCACGTTGTTGAGGTTCAGTTCGCGCAAATTGGTTAGCTTGCCAATGCCGCTAAAGTCCCCGAATATTGTATTTTTGCTCAGATTAAGCCGTTCCAGGCTAGTTAGCCCATACACGAAATCATATTTAATGTAGCTTTCATTGCCGCTAAAGTCAAGCTCTTTCAATTTGCTCAGCCCGCCAAGGGATTCCACTCCGGCTACTTCGCGGTAAGATTTTCCGACAATACGAAGGTATTGGAGCTCGCTGAGCTGCCCTAATGCAGATACGTCGTCCAGGCGATAGTTAATATCAAGCCACAGGTATTGCAATGACGCGAAACTGCTAAGGGGTTCGACTGAACTGGCTCCGGTCAAGGTCGCTTTCCTGACACCGGAAAGCCCGCTAAGGAAAGACATATCTTCAGTTTTTGAACAGTCAATGTGGATCTCCTCAAGTTTGGGCAAGCCCGATAGCGGAGGGATGGCGATTATCTCGCTGTTGTCTGTTAGCTTCAGGTATTTCAGCTCAGACAAACCGTTTAGGAAAGAGAGGGACTTTGTCTTTGTTTTAGAAACCGTGAGTCGTTCCAGCCTGGTAAGCTTGGCAATCGCGCTAAGGTCGTTGAACTCCGCGCCGTCTATGACGTACTCTGTTAGCCAAGTCATCCCTTCAAGCGTCCGAATGCTTTGCATCTCCCTGTTGCGGTAGAGGGTCAGGCTTTTCAAGCCACCCATCCCGCTCAGCGGCCCCAGGTCAGTTAGCCCTGTGTCGATAAGCCCTAGCTTTTCAAGCCTTGTGAAGGCACTCAATCCGTTAAAGCTGGTGAGCCTGCTACCGGATACTGAAAGCTCAATGAGGTTGGGGAATTTGTTAAATTCCGTAAAATCATCCGCTCTTGTTCCAGAGTAGATAGCAAGCCGCTCCAATTGGCCCATCGGCGGGAGGCTTTTTGCTGTGCCGTCGGTCCCCAATACCGCAAAAGTCTTCAAACCTGTCAGATAAGCAAGAGACTCGTTGTTCTGCCATTGGGCGTCATAGCTGATAGCGACGGTTTCCGGCCAATCCAATGCGCCATCGGTATAAGATGGGGTCTGTAAAGGCTGGTTAGACAGGTACGCTACATTTCCGCTAATGAATAAAAATTGTATAGGCTCAAGATCCACCCATTTTATCCTTCCTATATCCTTGCCCAGATAGAGTTCTATAATTTGCCGTAGCGCGGGGTTGGGGGCCATAGCCTGTTCCACTGTTTCAGGCCTATTGGCTGGATGGTCCGGGTTATCCGGGTTATCCGGGTTAAGCGGTGCAGAGGTGGCGGCAGGGGCTGAAATGGGCGTCTCCCAAAAGTTGCGTTTCCCAATGAAGTTATTGTATTTGGCAGATATAAATACGATGGCAATTAGCGCAACAAATACCCAGAGGATAAAGATTCTATTCTTTCTGGTTTTCTTAGTGGAAGTGTCAAACCCAGTGGTTGGCCCAAAAGCTGACGAAAATATATTTTCAATATCATCTTGCGGTTGCGACGGCCCATACGACGATCCATGCCCCGTTCCGTACGGCGATCCATGCCCCGTTCCGTCCGGCGATCCATGCCCCGTCCCGTAGTATGCGTTGCGCGATTTCAATAAAGGAAGGGGAGCGCCACAATACGGGCAACCATGTTCTTGTGAGTCAGTGTTTAGTCCGCAGTACTCGCATGTTCTCATATTTAATCACCCTTAGGAAGTCCTTAGACTAGTATAGCAGATATTGAAAACATAGGCAACGGCACCCCTGAGCGGGTGACATCCGGCGAAATCCGACGAAATCCGGCGAAATCCGGCGAAATCCGGCGACATCCGACGAAATCCGGGCGATGTCCTTTGATATCAGGGCGATATCGGATGTACGATATCCGATATCCGATAGATATCCGATAGATATCCGATGTATATCTGATAGAAACCGAAAATTGGCACGAATATTATTTGCTCTGCAATATCAATTTGCAGTCAATACCCTCTGCGTACTTCAATATTGTTCTTATGCTCCCGCCGCTCCCTGTTTCAAATCGCGATATTGCCTGTTGTGTCAGTCCGGTTCGGGCTTGCAGCTGTGATTGTGTAATGTTCTTTTGTTTTCTAAACTCTATTAGACTATTTCTCAGTTCTAATTCTTCTTGCTCTATCCTCGCATTCTCAATATGTGCCAATTCATATTGTCGAAACATTTCTTTTGCTTCTTTATCGTCTTTGAACAACTCTTGTAGTTCAATAGCTTCCGATATTGCGTCAACTTTTGTAAATGGCATACTAATGCCCCCCTTATATATTCAAATCAAGTTCTTTTGCTCTTTCGATTGCGGTATCTAGTTCAAACTTTTCACCCTTTCGCTTCTGTTTTTGACAAGCATGAAGAAAATATACATTGTCGCTATCTCTAATAACATACATGATTCTATTGTCAGTATACTTAATTTCAAATAGCTTGCCCCTAAGTTGCCTTGTCTTAAGATCTTGAAACGCCGCAAAACCGTTTAATATTATTTCGTGTCTAATCCTGTATATTTCGCGCCGCTCTGCCATTGGTCTTGTGCTGATATATTCTTTGATTAGATTTTTACCGCCTGTAGTAGTATAATCGTGTATATCCATAATTTTCCTACTTCCACAAAATACATCAATATTGCTGTATACACATAATACAGCGATTTCAATTTAATGTCAAGTCAATATTAAGCCCAAAATCAAAAATCAAAAATGCCATAATGCCATAATGCCATAATGCCATAATGCTTTCAATGGGAAAAAACCATAATACTTGTGAAATTAGCGTAAGTATGCTAAAATATCAGTCGGGGAGGGATGCTATATGGGTTATGAGGGCAGCCACATCCGTCCGTTGTCCGATTTGAGGAACAATTTTGCGGATATAACACGAACCGTTGAGGAAAGCCGACAGCCTGTGATACTGACAAAGCACGGGCGCGGCAAGCTGGTCTGCATGAGCTATGAGGATTACGAGAAGAGAATATTCCAGAGGGAGATATTCGACAAGCTCAGGGAATCGGAACGAGAAGCGGCGAGCAGTGCTAATAGGCTGACCGATTCGGATGTGTTCGACAGCCTGATACGGGATCTCGAAGCTATGCAGGGCGGTGATTCGAGTGAGGTATAAGCTCGAATTCCTGCCCGTTGCAAGCAGCGACATACGCGCCGTCGCGATGTACATAGCTGAAGAACTGAAAGCCCCGAAAGCGGCGGCAAACCTTGTGCGTGAGGTTCGCAGAAAAGCGTACAACCTGCGGGATGTGCCATACATTTACCGCGAGTACCGCAGTGAGCCGCAAACCGAGACAATCTACAGGGTCATGCCTGTCAAAAACCACCTAGCATTCTACTCGGTAAACGAGTCAAGCAAGACTGTGGAAATCCATCGATTTCTGTACGCAAGAATGGATTTGGATACCTTGCTTTAGGGGCAAGATGCTCCGGTTGAAGAATCCATGGCGCGAGTGTTCACCCTGAAGAATCCATGGTGCGGGTGTTCACCCTGAAGGATCCATGGCGTGAGTGTTCACCCTGAAGAATCCATGGCGTGAGTGTTCACCCTGAACTGACCTTGGTGCTTTCAAGCTCTATCAGCTTTTTCAAAGTCTCGATAGCGGCTACTAGATGCAAATCTGTTGGCTCAGAAGTAAACAGCTTCCCTTGACACCAATAGCCAAACCTATAAAACACCTTTATAATTGGCAGTTTATCGCCATTCTCAATGCCAAACAACTCATACGCAAGCACATATGCAAGAATAAGTCTTGCACTTGCATATGGAACGATAAAATACAACAGTACGTAAATTGGAAACATGAAAACTACTAGGATTGTCCCGCACCTGTTGGATACGCGTGGACAGTTGCGGACATCTTCAAGTTCAAGACCAACATCATGATTGTATGCATAAATCGTTTTATGCTCCGCGCCGTGAAACAACCATGTGCGTCGAACCATAAAGAATGTCTTTTTTAACTTGTATAACAAGACCGGCACAGTTACAACAAACAAAGCTATCAATACTGGTGTAGGAACCTTGCCTTCTGATGAACTGCGGCGGCTAATAATGATAAACAAGTCCAGGATTATGTTCATGACGATAATAAAAGTGAACAGAAAGTTTCCGTCAAACATCGCGTAGAATCCTTTGATAATCGGGATACGTCCTAATCTTTTAAAGAAACCGCGATGCAGCACCCGCTTGTCTGTTTTTATCTCATATGAATAATCTTTCCGCATGGTAAATTTAGCTGTATAGTTGTCTGAATAGAAAAAAATGCCGTTATTCATTGCGCTGCCGCCAATACTATATTTCGGTTGCGAATTCTGCAATTCTTTATCCAATTCCGGCACCTCGCTTACCAATCCTCCTCGCAAACATCTCAGCGGTAATGTGTGGACTACACCAAGAAGGTGCGTACCATGTCAGCGATTATAGCACAGCATCGCTAAGTGAAGCAAGTTTCCTTAAAACAATGCGTTAAACGAATTTACCACGAATTTACCCGAATTTCTCCGCACCGAATAAGTGCGCAGACAAAAAAGTGACCAAACAAATTGAAAAGCTTATTCTGTTATATAATTTTACCCCATTCCTCAAGAATCAATTTTTGAATATTTTTTTTATGTGTTGTCGGCAGAGAGCGCAGTGATGCGTTATGAATGTCTTTTAAACAATATTGGTTTTTGTACTTTTCACCTTTTGGCTCCCTTCTTCCATTTTTATTAATTGTAATTAATACATCGTAGCGAAATTTTGTTAGTTCATTCTCTATAGTATAGAGCTTGTTGCTTACTAAAACATCCATAATTGAATCGATATCATATTGTAAGTCGTAAAAGAAATTTTTTGAAAGAAATAATTCTTCATCCCATTCATATTTTGTCTTTATATTATGATGCTTATTGTAATAATCTGTAGTGGACGCTACTAATAGCTCTTTACAGTCATTATCCATAATATCTCCAAGAAAAATTACTCCATCATCTTTTAGTTTTGAAATTGCTTTATTTATTACTTTTCTTAAATAATTGTGACCATGAAAGCATTGTATCACGCTATTAATAATGACAATATCAAAATCCTTTTCATAAAACGAATCAATCTGATTTGCTTCCGCAACATCCAGCTTAATGTTTGTAATAAAGTTTTCGTTAATATACGTGATATTTTTTTCAATTATTGCTTGCGATATATCTATCCCAAAATAGTATTCAACTTTTGGCGCAATCCGAAACATTGTTATTCCGGAAGAACACCCTATTTCTAAAACTCTGGTATTTTCGTGTAAATAAGGCTCCAGTTTTCTTAATGCGTTATTCCCATATTCCTCCATTTCTTCAAACGAAAACGGTTCTCCATTATAACTATTATTCCATCCTCCTGCGGTTATACTATCGGTTGAATGTACTCCAACATACTCCCATAAATTCTTATTCATAAGTTTATTTTTAACCACTTCCGGTATTTCGTAAATATCCGATTCAACATCCAGGCAAATATAGTTATTTAAAGATGGGCAATCCCATTGTAGGCGATTAAGTGTTTTTATCCACTTTCCTTCTGAAATTAACGTACATATTTTCGCTTCATCTATAGTTAACTTTATTTTATGTTCCGGCAGTTTTGTATCAATGGAAACATAAGTATACCCTGCGTTTAAAACCCCCTTAACTGCAACAACTTGATTAATTGGATTTTCTATTAATATGCCAATATTATTATCGGACGGTTCCTTGTTATTTGAATTGGTTTTATAGAGCAAAAAATGTGCCAATTGATCTTCTATCATATGTTCTACCAATGCATGATTTTTTAATTCTACATCATTCGAAATGTATTTATTTGTTATGGGCAAAAGCTTTGTTGAATAAACTCGTTTCTTATTTTGTCGAGGTAATTAATCAGCATATTTTCCCTTCCTATCGGACATTCAAAATATCTAAAGATAATTGTTCCTTTATCTCCCCATATTGCAAGCTTAGATCCTTTTTTGTTTATTGATTTATCATCTGCCTTTAAATCTTCTTGTGATACTTCTGAAGAATACATATATACTATATTAATCAAAGGGAATTCTAAGTTGTGTATATTCAAAGATTTTATACTATCAAGTTTAGAACTGACTTTTTGATATTTATTATCAAAGTTTTCATTTCCAATAAAAGCTGCTATGTTAATATTGTGAACACTGACAAAGCGAATATTCCGTTGAAGTTTTTCCAAAATTCCTACATCTTCATCTACATCTTCATCTACATCTTCATCCACATCTTTATCCACATCTTTATCCACATTTTTATCATCATTATAATGTAGAACTGCCGGCAAATAATCAATGAATTCCCCGATATAGTTTGAAAAATTATGATCATGAAGCCGTCTGCCCATATGTATTATTGTGAATGGAACATCTATTCCATCAAAACAGAACCTCATAGCTTCCGTAATAATCCGGTCGATTAGTTTATATTTCTCTTTTTCATTTAGATTTGTACCTGCCAAATCGCATATATAACTTATATTTGTGTATTGATACTTTTTCTTGTGCTCTAAAAAGTGAATTAAACAGCTGTTAAATCTCTCAAGTTCAAGTTCAAGTATAATCGTTTCTTCTGTCACTCCTTGCGGCCCTTTGGCAATCATTGATACATAATCCTGATATTCGTATGGTTCAAATGTAGGAATTTGGGTTGAATAGTAAAGCTGTTGAAATCTTTTGCTAAGTATTTCCCTGCTAAAACCATCAAATGCCAGATGGGTTATCGGAATAAATAGTAAATGTTCGTTTTCATTCATTGTTATGCAAATAATATGGCAAGTTAAATCTGCATTAAGATACCGCATGTTCTTGAAATGGTTAAGTTGGTGATCATATATTTTTTTTTGTAATATGGCTTTATGTTCATCTTGGAAGTTAGAAAGATCTACTCTCGGAATATTTCTCACATATTCATAATCATATTCATATCTAACTTTTTCCATATCTGTTATGACGACAGCGCTTTTTAGAATACTTTGTTCATTTACTAATTGCATCCAAGCCAAACAGAGTTTTTTATAATTGAGAGTATTTTTTAATTTTACTTCACAATATGTTCCTCTAGCGCCAATCTGATATGAAACATATTGTACAGGCGCCAGTTTATGTTTAGCTATCGGCCCGTTATCCATAATACTATGAACATAAGCAGAAACTTCTCCTTCCATGCGTTCGATTATTATATTCTCTTCCCTATAAACAAGATTACTTCTTTCATTCTCATGAGTTTTTATTGAATTAGGAGCGGTAGGTAGCGGTTGCAATTTTTTTGCCAAAGTTTCTATACTATAGTCTTGAAGAACATCTACCAAGGAAGTTTCATAACCAAAATCCTTAACTTTCTCAACAACACTTATTGCTTTTAGCGAATTTCCTCCAAGATCATAAAAAACATCATTAATCCCAACTAGCCTATCAATCGAGAGCACATCGGCAAACGCACAACAAAGAGCTTCTTGAGCTTTTGTTTGAGGTGGGATAAAGTCTTTTTCATTGTTTTCATTGTTTTCAATGATTCCGGGAAGTAAATGTATATTCACCTTGCCGCTACGAGATAATGGGATTTCATCAATATGCATAATATAGGACGGAATCATATATTTAGGGAGAGATTTTTTTAACTCAATCCGTATTATATCCTCTTTTATTTTCACATCTGAAGTATAATACACACAGATTGCCATGTCTCCTGCCGCGTCTTTTTTTACAATTGCCGCGACGCTTACAACTTGGTCAATCCTCTTCATGATTGTTTCAATTTCTCCTAATTCTATACGATATCCTCTTACTTTAACCTGCTCATCTATTCGCCCTAAAAACTCTATATTACCATCAGGCAACCATCTCCCTATATCACCGCTTTTATAAATTCTCCCTTCACGAAACGGATTTTCTAAAAATTTCTCCTTAGTAAGTTCCGGCTTATTTAGATATCCCATTGATACCCCATCCCCACCAATACAAATCTCACCGGGAACTCCAATTCCACATAAATTGTTGCCGTTCATTATGTAAATTTGTGTGTTGGATATTGGTTTGCCGATAGGCGTTTTATGCTTATCTTCACTAATTATGTAGTGACTTGCGAAAGTTGTGGTTTCCGTAGGGCCATATACATTTCTAAAATCTAGATCAGGGAATTTTGTTTTAATAATTCTCGCATGTTCTTCAGATGTTCTTTCGCCGCCAAATAAAAGATATTTTAATGTAGAAAGAATTGTTGGATCGTACTGAACTATGTGATTAAATAAAGCAGTAGTAAGAAATGCAGTATTGATTTTTTCTTTGAACATATACCTTTTTAAATCAATAGGGTTAATAAGTGTTGCTTCGCTGATAAGGTGTATTGTTCCACCATTTAAAATACATCCCCATATTTCAAATGTAGAAGCATCGAATGAGAGCATTCCTGTTTGAAGTAGAATTGTGGTTTCATCCAATATTGTATAATCAATGCTCTTAACGAGTTTAATAATATTCCTTTGTGATATAAGTGAACCTTTGGGTTTGCCGGTAGTCCCCGATGTATATATACAATATGCAAAATCCTCGGTTCTGTTGTTATTTACTATAATCTCTTGGCAATCCAAATAATTAATATCATTAAAACTGATCTTTTGAATATCTGTATTAATATCAACCCCAAATGTCAATACAGCCTTTGGTTTACAATCACCAAGGATATAGTTAATTCTTTCGGTCGGATAATTTGGATCAATTGGCAAATATGCTCCGCCTGCCCTAATAATACCACAAATACCGGCAACTATCTCTGCACGACGCTCAGCTACAATAGCAACAAAATCATTTCTGCCAATACCCATATTGATAAGATTGAATGCTAATACTTCTGACATAGCTTTTAGTTGACCATATGTTATCTTCGTTTCTTCAAAAACAACGGCAGTGTGATTTGGGGTTTTCTCCGCCTGCTCATCAAATAACTCAATAATTGTTTTATTTTTTGGATATTCTGAGAGCGTATCATTGAACACTTCCAACACTAGATTCCGTTCCTTGATTGACAATAGCTTAATACTTCCTATTGTAATTCTATGATCAGACGAAATTTGACTAAGTACTTCAATACAATGTTCAAGCAAATATGTCATTAGAGTATCTTTAAAAATATCACTCCTATATTTAAGTTTAATGCAATACTCATTATTATTATTACTATTATTACTATTATTACTATTTCTATTACTATTACTATTACTATTACTATTATTACTATTATTACTATTATTACTATTTTCAATAATGTCAAACTCTAAGTCATAATTTGAAATATTGTCTTTATGACTTGTTGGAATTGTTAGTAATACATCGAAAAGAGGATTTCTAGACGTATCCTCCTTAATATTCAAAGATTCTACAAGCATTTCTAAAGGATAATACTGGTTTTCGAATGCATTAAGGGTAATGTCTTTGATCTCGCTTAAGAAATCTAGATACTCTTTGGTTTTTGTCGGTTTGCCGCGTATTGCCAGCGTATTTATGAACACATCTGACTTAGCATCAGATTTCTTGAGAGTAGCATTCGAAACTGGAATTCCAATCACAATATCATCTTGAAGGCTATATTTACTCAAAAGTATCATTATAGCTGACAAGAAAATCATATATGGCGCTGCTCCGCTAACATTCGAAAGAAATCGAATCTTGGTTACAAGATCCGATTCTAATACCTTAATTAGTGTAGAACCGCAACAACTCTTATCCGGCGGCCTCTGAAAATCTAATGGCATGTTTAACACGGGCACACCATCAGAAAATTGCCCCAACCAGTAATCCTTATTTGATTTAGTATAATTCATGAGATCACTTTCTTATAAGTTCTTCTGCTTTAATTAGAAAATTATATACTGGCGCTAAAATCTTAAATCCCTCTGCTATTGCGGAGGATAGGTCATTTGAAAAAAGCAATTCAAAATCATTACTTTCATGTATAAAACAAATTGTCTTACGTTCAAGCCAGTTTCTTTTTCTATCGTCTGAATCAGGGTACCGGCTTTTTTTATACATATCGCCTTCTAATTTAAATAAATTTTGATTTTCACTGGTAAATAGTGCAGTTTGGAAGTCTTTATCATCAGATAGAATTAAATTGCGTATACTCCCCATGCTAGTAGCATTCGCAGAATAATATCCGCTTCCATATAAAAAACCTTCTGCGCTAATTACAAAGAAAAACTCGGGTAAGCCTACTCCTTTTTCTCGGATAAATGAACACCACATGGAATCGCGATATAATGATTTATCTTTTGAAAATCTGGTGTCACGCCAAATACGAGAGATTGAACCGCCAGCCTTTGGTGAACACATTAGTTTATCGTCAATATCTAAAATAACAGATGATAAATCCTCGGTTATTGAAACCAAAGGCGCTAAAACAAATTCATTGTATTGAGTTCTATGCTCTTCAAACCAAGTTTTACTATTTTGAATTCGGTTTTCTATTAAAAAGTCAATCGTATTTCTTGAAAATAATGTTCTCATTCCTACACCTTTTCTCAACCTCTTTAATTTTGTTCCTTATTGATATACTGTAACAAAACCTTCCTCGCCGGTACTTCCGTCAATATTAACTATTTGGCCTGTTTTAATGAGTTTCGTGGCATCATTAACCTGAGTTATACATGTTATACCCATTTCCATAGCGATGGTACATATATGTGAAAGCCTTCCGCCTATCTCACAGATTAAGCCCGAAGCTTTTGTTAATGCTAATACATAAATCGGATTACTTTTTGGTATAACGACAACATCTCCCTGATTAACACTATTAATGTCCTTTTCATCATTAATAACAACAACACTGGATGTAACAACGCCCGGGCAAACAACAATACCACTTAATACTATACAACTCTCTTCACTTATCATCAGCTTGTCTCCTTAGAATAATTCTACAAATTATCATTTTCTACTTTTCATCTTCACTTGTAAACCTGTTAATTCTGCAATCGACATACAGATGTCGATAAGCTTTTGAATGTCCATATTATATTGCGATAATTTGTACTTATTATACAAAAATAACTATATATTTTTATTTCTATTAACTAATATTATACCCAGTACATTTTATAAGTCAAGTAATTAATCACTAACCTGTTACACTCTGTGAATTTCTAGAAGTTCACGCACAAAATTGCTTGCAGGTAATTGAATGATTTCATCGGCAGTTCCAACTTGTATAACGTGCCCATCGTCCATTACAAGAATTCTGGAACCAAGCTTAATCGCCTCTTTGATATCGTGGGTAACAAATAAAACCGTTAAATTAAGTTCGGATATTAATCTTAACAATTCGTCCTGTAATATGCGCCTAGTAATCTCATCAACGGCCCCATAAGGTTCATCCATTAACATTATATCCGGTTTTGCCGCCAATGCTCTGGCGAGCCCTATTCGCTGGCATTGACCTCCTGACAATTCCGATGGATACCGTGTCGCAAAATCCGGTTCGAGCCCGACCATGTCAAGTAACCGCTCAATCTCAATTTTTGCGGCATTCCGACTCCACATTCCGGACAAAGAAGGAACATATGCGATGTTTTTGCCAACGGTTAAATGCGGGAATAATCCAATGCTCTGAATAACATATCCTATATTACGCCTAAGCTCAATAATGTTGTACTCCGAAACACGCAATCCTCTAACATAGACATCACCGGCATCAGGAAGCAAAAGGCCATTAACAAGTTTTAACAATGTAGTCTTTCCACAACCGGATCGTCCTATAATTGCAATAATTTCACCGCGTTCAGCCGTGAGGTTAAAATCTTTTAGAACAATTCTATTCCCATAACTTTTTGTCACATTATCAAATTCTATAACCGGCTTAGCCAACTTTTAAAATTCCTTTACTAACCAAGTATTCATGGGCAACTTCAGCTTCATCTCTTTTGACTACACTTACTTCGTAGTTCAGTTTCGTCATTTCAGAATCAGAAAGTATCCCATCCATTTTATTTAATGCAGCTTCAAGCTTGGGATAGGTTTTTAGCGCATCGTTGCGTACAACTGTTGAACAAAAGTAGTTTGCATGCAAATTAAGGTTATCATCAAGTACAACAACGTCAGATACCGCCAGTTGCGCTTCGGTGGTTTGACCGTTAGTCACATCAATTTCTCCTGAGTCCAGTGCAACATAACGCAAACCTATATCAATCTGAACAATATCTTTAAAATTTAAGCCATATGCTTCTTTTAGCGCCGGAAACCCATCTGCACGTTCAAAATAATCCGGATTCGCTCCAAATATCAATTCCTCAGCTATTGTTGCTAAATCTGAGGTTGTTTTTAAATTATTCCGGCGAGCAACGTCGCCATTCACCACAACACAATAGGTATTATTGAAGCCATATCGGGAAATCCATTTCATGTCAAACTTTTCCGGATACTCCTTGTTTAATGTATCCCAAATTTCGTCGTCACTAACATCTTTTGCGGTTTTATCGAGGACTAATACATAGCCGCTTGAAGTATACTCGGGGTACAAATCAAAATCACCATTTATCATAGCAGGCTGAATATTCGATGTGCCGCCGGCAATACCTTTAGTAACCTCAACATCATATCCGGTTTCACTCTCTATTAATTGTTTAAGCATTTCACCCAGGATGTACTGTTCAGTCATTGGCTTTGTTGCGATTTTTATCGGTGTTATTGCGGCTGTTCTACTACAGCCGGTTAATGTAATGAAACTCGATACAAAAACACAAATACAAAACACAATTAATGACATTAACCTAATAATTATTCTGTTCGCTTTTCTTTCCACTTACCTAATCCTCCTCTTTTTTTTATACTGATATTCAAACAATCCTAAGATATTGTCGCTTAATACGGCCAGCAATGCTATCAGTAACCCTCCGGCAAATACCATTGCTGGATCATACATTGTTATCCCTCGGTATATTGCCACACCAAGCCCACTTGCGCCTACAAACGACGCAATACCACCCATGGAAATTACCATAACGGTCATTTGACGCAAACCGCTCAGTATGACGATGAAAGCCAGAGGGATTTTAATCCGCGCCAAAATTTGGATATCTGTACTGCCCATGCCGGTGGCGGCTTCAATAATTTCAGGGTTTATAGACGTTATACCGGTATATGTGTTACGTACCATCGGCATAACCGCATATATCGAAAGAGTGGTAATCGCCGTTTTGTTACCAATGCCAAGGAATGGGATAAGTAAGCCAAGAAGCGCTATGGAAGGAATTGTGTAACAAATATTACATATGCCGATAACTACGCTGGCAACACGCTTTTGCTTTGATATTGCAATACCAATAAAAAAGCCAAGGATTCCGGCAATGAGAATTGCGGTCATTGTAAGGCGAATATGATCCAAGAATAATTCTAAAAACCATTCTCCGCGTACAGTGTAAATATTTATGACGGATTTAACAATATTCATTTGTTTCAGTCCCATTGATTTCGTGTAGATTTAGAAAACTGATAATATAACCATTATTTCATGTTATATAATTTAATTACTTGTATAAATAAATGTCAAGCTTTTTTGAAAATTCTTAAGTCAAGTCACCAAATGTTAAAATTTACATCAGAGACCAAATGTTAAAATTCGTATTAACTGTTGACATTCAACAGTATGTATGATAAATTTAAGATTAAGCTAGACAAAACAACTAATGCAGTGTCAAGTTTGCGAATTGCTTTTATAATTCAAATTATTATTTGGTTATAAATTCTGTATTCTTCTTTTGTGTAAGTAATCTCCTAATGATGCAGTTGATTATGTCCTCGTCTTGAAGGGTGGATGAACATATTTAGTAAGAACAATTCAACGGGTAGTATGTTGAATGTAACATGGCGAAGCATTTCTAAATTACGAGGATTTATGCTGAACAATATAATAAGTAACAAACAGATTCAGACATCTGAAAATCAAGATGATTTTTGGTATGTATTGCGTGTGCGTGTCGGGAGCGAGGAACGGGTAAGAAAAGTACTGGAAACACATTTAAAGACAGATCAATATCAACCATTCGTTCCTACAAAAAAATATCTTTTTCGGGGAAAAAACTCAGAGAATCGTAAGGAAATAAAGTATCAAAATAAAATCTGTTTCCCTGGATATGTTTTTGTTCGTTCAACGGAAGAAAGCATAACTTTTATAAAAAGAACAGCACCGATTGTAGGATGTATAAAAGAAGCATATTTCTTTTTATACTATGGAACGAACAAGTGGGACATTGCAATGAGGGCATGTGAGCGCAATTGCTTGGATTATCTTATGGATAAGGCATATAACATTGGTACTTCAATAGGCTATGAGGAAGGTGACTATATAACTATCATAGAGGGGCCGTTAGTCGGATTAGAGGGTATGATAATACGATTGGATAGGCATAAGCGCACTGCTATTATAAAAGCTAATATAATGGGTGATTCGAGAGAAATTAAGTTGCCAGTAGAGTTATTTAAAAGCTAAAACTCTTAAAACTTTATACAATATATACATTAATTGAGATGGTGGTGAAGAAGTACGTGATACAATTCATTGACGCTGACTCGGATGAGGTTAGGCTACAAAAATACAGAGATTCTTTAATTTCTGCGTGGGGTTATAATGATTATAATGATTGGCCAATTAAATATAATACAATAATGCATCTTTTTCTTGAAGAGTTTGCAGAGGAATTTATTTCAGATTTATCAGATTTACAGGCACAAAACATTGATAAACGATGTATTGCAGAAGCTTTTTATAATCCTGCCAGACTGTATCGAATAATCCATTCAGTTATATTTGGACTAAGGATGAAAAAGATTCCGATTGAATCTCAACGAAAAATAGCGCTTTATATGTTGGATCTTGTAAAACTGCTGAAAGAAGGTTCGGAGTTTAATGAGGATGGCACAAATATAATACTATCTGAGCAGCAGGTTAAAGATATTGAAATGAAAGAGGTAAAAGATCCTGTAGAAGGCAGACTTGTTCAAGGGTTATGCGGAGTGATTTGGGCATATACGGAAGCAATTTTTTTTAGAGCTCATGATGTGACAAAAGAAATACATGGTATATATAAACTACCGGATGGAAATCAAGTTTTAGTCAGGGAATATCTGAATCTAAATTTTAGAACTTTTTGGGATCAGTTTCCATTAATTGACTATAAAAGCATTAGAATATATGCAAAATACAATCAAAATATTCAAGTTAGCATTGATGCATATAACCATTTATTTCTAAGAGCCGGAAATTATGTTCAGGATCTTATAGCATATAGGATAGAAGTAGACGGAAAAAGTAGTGAGATTAATGATGTGATGCAACTTACCGGGGATTTTCAAAAAACGATTGAAGGTATATATGATTGGTCGAGGCGTGCGGATTGGCACGAAATAGCTAATAAGTATGCTGATATTTATTGGTTTAGAAAAAGCCCCTTACCAATTATGTTGGGTAAAGAATGGATGGTTCCAAATCTAATACGCCGGAAGATTTCACAAGGGGCAATTGATGAAAGACGCCTTAATACTCTATCCGGTGAAAATATTGCAAGACTAATAAGTTTAGTTGTTTAATTTTTATCCAAAATGCCGACTATAGCCGACTATACATGTTTGGAAAGAGTATCAAAAATGAGCAGTAAAAATAGTCAAGTCGCCATAGTTAAATGTGAAAACTACGAAAAAGAGAGTATACATGAAGCCATGGCGCGTATATTTGATTTAATTGATATCAAATCTTGTAATGAAAAAATCTTGATAAAACCAAATTTGTGTTTACCAGCGCATCCGGATGAAGCTCTAACCGTACATCCTGAAGTTATTTCATGCTTGTGCAATATTTTTAATAAATCCGGCTCAAAAATTTTTATTGGAGATAATCCGGTTGGAAGCTCTGATAAGGTTCGTATTGATGATGTGTGGAAAAAGACCGGATTTGCCGAGATGGCCTTATCGCACAGGGTACAAAAGGCATATCTGAACAAAAATTTGAAAAAGAGCGTCGGTGTTATAAATGGAGAATCATATGACATGTACTTTTCAGAAGACATATCTTCATTTGGGTCAATAATCAACGTCGCAAAATTTAAAACACATAGTTTGATGACATTTACCGGCTGTGTAAAAAATTTATACGGGTTGCTTGCAGGGGATTCTAAAAAAAAGTTACATAAACAATTTTCATCTAAGGACAACTTTGCAAACTTATTATTGGATGTATATGATTTATTCCCTTGTTCATTGCATATTATGGATGCGGTTTATGGGATTGAAGGAAATGGACCCGGACGAGAAGGAAAAAAACGTTATATAGGGGTGTTAATGGCAAGCCAAGATGCTGTTGTGCTGGATTTAGTTGCGTCAAAACTTATGAATATTGATCCGTATGAAGTTCCGACCAATTATTGGGGCATGAAAAGGAAAATGGGAACCGATTCGGAAATAATTGAAGTATTAGGTGATGATGTAGAACCTTTTGTTATGCATGATTTTAAAATTCCGGATACAACAGTATATAATAAAAACATCACAGAACACATATTCCAATTATCTCGAAACTTCCTGTCTATTAATACTGGGATATGCAGAGAATGCGAATTGTGTTGTCATAACTGCCCGGCAGGGGCAATCGATAGAAATGAAGACGGCTTGTATATTGATGATGAGAAATGTATTTGCTGTATGACTTGTCGGGAAATATGCCCGGAAGCAGCCATACAAGTGGCAATTCCAAATTTCATGAGAGAGTTAAAAAGAATAAAAAATCGAAACAAATAGAAACCTGGATCTTATTATGCTCTACGAAAAAATACTTACAATAATTCAAAACAACAAAAAAAAGATTGCTATTCGGACACAAAATGATTGCTATACATATGATGATTTAAATAAGCTGATAGAAATAGTAAAGTTGGCAATATTAAATCAGAATATTGATAGTTTTATTCCAATTGGTATTTTATTACCCAATGGAATAAATTTCATTGCTGCGTTATTCGCAGTTTTGTCTTTGGATTTTACAGTAGTTCTTTTAGGTTATTCTTTCAAGCCATCGGAACTACTTTATCATATAAAATCCGGCGGAATTCAGATTGTTTTTTCTTGTAGTGATAAGTCTGAATGCTTGAATACAATTGAGGGCAAAAAACTTTCAGGGGTTTTTGATGCCGATGTGGATTTAGAATATTGGGTGTTTGATGTAGAAACATCTGAGAACATGTACGAAAAAAAAGGAATATGTCAATTAACAAGTGGTGTTGGAGGTAAATCCAAAGCTTCTTTGAGAACACAACAAGCTATATTAACAGAAATTAACGGTACAATTGAAGTTTTAAAGCTTAATGAAGATATAAGAGTACTTACTTTAACACCAATTCATCATTCCTATGGTTTGGTAGTGGGGACGCTTGTTCCATTATTACTTGGCGGCGAGGTGCTTTTTCTCCGGGAATTTAATCCTATTTTAGCCTCAGAGACAATTATGGAACATAATGTAAATACTCTTGTAGCGGTTCCGTTTATGTACAAGCTGCTAAACGAGTCAAAACTGTCTGATGAAATTGATTTCTCACAATTAAAATACTGCTTATCTGCTGGGGCCCCCTTACATATAAATGTGTACATGGCTTTTAAAGATCGTTTTAAAAAAAAGATTATTCAGGATTATGGTTCTACGGAAACAGGGCTTATTTGTATTAATTTTGATTATGAATATAAATACGAATCAGTCGGACAAGCAATTACAACTACAGAAATTGGCATTTTTATTGATGCAGTTCGTCAAACCGAAACGAATGTCGTAGGTGAGGTTTGGGTTCGTAGTAAGGGAACTGCATTAAGATATATTTATCCAAGCAAGATAAATTTAGAATCCTTCTATAACGACTGGTATAATACATACGATTTGGGTAAACTGGATGATGAATTATATCTGTATATTACAGGAAAGAAAAGCAATATAATTAATATCGATGGTCTTAAAGCAGATCCTGTAGAAATCGAAAATGTTCTCTTAGAATTAGATCAAATCAGTGAAGCTGCCATTACGTTCCAACGAACGCAAGAAAATCGAAACATTCTAAAAGCCTATATTGTTCCTAGCAAAAACGCGGTACTCACTGAAGAAGAAATTTTAAAGCATTGCAGAATACGTCTTTCTGATTATAAATTACCGCGTATTATTAATTTTGTAAACGAGTTACCTAAAACCGCTACAGGTAAAATACTACGAGGCAGCCTACAATAAACTATTTTATATGTTTATATGCGAGCTATAAAAGTTTGTATAAGAGCCTGTCTAAGATCTGAAATAAATTGAGGTTTAGCGATGACAGTGAAGTTGCAAAGAGAAGATTTTATTATGCAATATCCTCCGATTAATATGTTGAAAAAAGAAGGTGTACAAGGGATTTGGAAGGATCAGGCAATTAATTTATATGTGCATTTGCCATTTTGTGTAGCTAAATGTGGATTTTGCTATTATAAATCATTTGTCAGTAAAGGTATACCAGAAGACTATTTCAAATTCTTAATGAAAGAATTAGAGTTATATAAAAATAATTATAATCTCGGAAAGCATAAAATTAATACGATTTATTTAGGAGGCGGAACGCCCACCCAGATGAGCGAAAAACAGATAGATATTTTGTTTAGTTGGTTTCATGAGAATTTGAAGCTATCTGAAAATATAGAAATAACTTGTGAAGCCCGTCCCGGCCCGGAGAGTAATAAAAACAAAATAAGTCTGCTAAAAAAGAACGGTATTACAAGGTTGAGTATAGGTTGTCAGTCTCTGGACGACGCTATATTGAAAATAAATGGTAGAAATCATGATGTAAATGCTTTTTATCAAGTTTTTAATGATGCAAGAGATGTCGGTATATATTGCATCAATGTTGATCTTATGTCAGGCATGATAAAAGAAACAGAACAAACTTGGCTCAAAACGCTGACAGATTTAGTTGCTATAAAACCTGAAAGTATCGCAATTTATAAGATGCAGATATATCTTAATAATTGGTTGTATCTTAGGCTAAGAGAAAAAAAGATTTCTATGATGTCCAATGAAGAGGAATACAAGTTATTCGTG
>Ga0099364_10004909_pt1 | contig 20066 bp, 11 predicted proteins | sample TergutTh196P3_FD_73070 | JGI IMG/M metagenome (GOLD analysis project Ga0099364, IMG submission 73070) | Microcerotermes parvus P3 segment gut microbial communities from Pointe-Noire, Republic of the Congo - Th196 P3 | ecosystem: Host-associated > Arthropoda: Insects > Digestive system > Gut ... | reverse complement strand
GTTCGTTTTGTTGCGAATGTTTGATTTTCTTGTTTCCATCGACTTCGACCTGTCCAAAATCGCCAAACTCAACGCCACCTTCAGTAAACTACTGCAAAAAACAAAAAAAATTGTGTAGATACTATTGCCCTCTGGGAGAGGGGACATAAATAGGGTGTAACATTTAATAGCGAAAGCCTTATCGTGTGTTCCATTCTAGAGCCTATTTCAAATTGCTGTGGAATACTGCCCTGGCGGGAAAAAAGAGCGTGAGAGCCACTATTTTCAAAAACGTTCACAGAGCCGCAATCTTTAGATTGCGGGACTTTGCGCAATCTAAAGATGGCGGCTCTGCTTTTCAAACATCTCCACCCGCCGCAACAGCACATCGAACACATACAGAAACGCCGCCAGCGACAACAGCCACGTCCAAAGCGGAAACGCTTGTGGCGACACCGTTGCCGGCTCGCGTTGCCAATCGACAACCTCCGTTGCCGATATATCATAACCGCCGCCGGTCAACTCCGCTAACTGACGCAACAACGTTTCATTCGTCGGACGAATACGTAACTCGTCCGAATATCTCATCATAATACTCCGGGACTGATTCCCCAAAACTCTATCGCCGAGTCTTAACTCCGTCTGCAAGTGATAGACCGACTGCTGTGACTCGTCTAGCGGTATCTCCGCTTCATATCTGCCCGGTGCCGTTTGGGGAAGCGTCCACTCTTCCTTTGACAAGTCTGGAAGAATAATCGTTGCCGTTGCCGACGCATCGTTTAGGTAACGACCCGTTTCATCCATCGAATCCAATGTGATTTTAATACCATCCAGTTGCGATTCGATTTCCATTGTAAAACCCCGCTCCGGCGATGAACGCATCGTGTTGCGAATCACCTGCGCCCAAAATCTGCCGTAATGCTCCCAACCGACCCACTCCGCACCCCAGTGGCTCTTCGCATCAGAAGTAAACGCGACCGTTTGTCCCAAACCGAACCGCCACCACAGCATCAACGGATCGCCCGACTCCGTTGCAAGTATAAATTGTGCCGTCGGTTTCGGACTCGTCATCACATAACCCAAGAGCGGCGGAGCAGTGTTCATGTCAATCTGCCGCAACACGGTCGTTGCCGTAATTTGTATCGGCACAAAAGGCATTTCCTGAATGGCAGACTGACTGGCTTCAATCGTCTCCTTCGCGAAAATCTGCGGGATCGCTTGCGGATCATCACTGGAATAGTGCCGACCTCGACCAATGTCGGCAATCATTCGGAGCAATTCGTTGTCCGCTTCGCCGACTCCCACCGTCGAAACAGTAATCTGTTCCCGTGCAAGTTGCCGGGCAATGCCTTCAAAATCGCCGGGCGCACTGTAACCGTCGGTGAGCAAAATCACATGCTTTAACCGTGCCGGTATCCGCCGCAGTTGTTCGTATGCCGCCACGAGAGCAGGATAAATGTTCGTCCCCCCCGCCGCTTCAATCGTGGAAATTGCCGAGTGAATCGACGTGGTCGAAGCGGTGCTCTGCATCGGAACAATCACGTAGGCTTCATTGTCAAACGCAATCACTGACGCAAAATCTTGCGGTGTCAGGAGTTCGATGGCGGCTTTGGCAGCATCTTTGGCAAGTTCCATTCGTTGTCCCCCCATCGAACCGGAGCGGTCAATCACGAGACACATTGCCAGCGAAGGTTTTTCCTGCTCCTGTTGGTAATCACAATAGACAGGTAAAATATCTTCTATCGCCGTTTTATGATACCCGCCGAGTCCGAAAGATTGCTCACTGCCGAACATTATCAATCCGCCGCCGAGTTCACTGACATAAAGCCGGAGCAGTTCCATCTGACTGTTCGACATCGCCGTCGCCGGTACATCGGAAAGGATGACGACTTCAAAATTGTTCAGGTCTTCTAACGTCTTCGGCACTCCTTCCGGCGGTCGGACTTCCGGCGTGATTTCCTGTTCCCGCAATGCCGAAGTCAAGTCCCGAAGGGTTCGCGGTTCGCTGTCGATGATCAACACACGCGGTTTGCCGTCGGCAAAGACAATGCCGGTGAGTCGATTGTTATCGAGAATCGTGTCCTGCCGGGCATGGACAGTAACAGTGAATTCTTGTTGCCGTTGATCACCGATTGTTTGTTGAAAGCGGAAAATATTTTCGCCGATTTGCAACTGCCGGGTTTCTTCGAGTACCTTGAAGGGACCACGAAAAATTGCTATGGTTGCTTCGGTTTCGACATTACTTTGAATGACAACATCAAGATAAAAGGGTTCGCCTTGCCTGACATAATGGGGCATCACAAAATCGGCGATCTGCACTTCGGGTTCGCTGGAACTCGGCAACGGAATGGTCGAAACAATCACGTTCGCCGCATTGTTCACAAAGCCCGTGGCGTAAGCCAGGGAAAGAACATCCCCATGCGTTTCATTTCCATCGCTGATAAGAACCAAATGCGGCACATACCCCGGCGGCACCCTTGCCAGAGCAGGATTGAACGCCCCGGCAATGTCGGTCGAGTGTTCTGTACCGAAGGGAACGATGCCGCCGAATCGGTTCGCGGGAACCGCTTGCCGGAATTGTTCGACGAGTTGGTCTCGTTGTTCGGCGGCGGCAGCATCAATGCTTCGGCTGTGGTCGGCAAGCAGAACAATCATCGTTTGCGGTGTCGGCAGAATGAGGGTGAGTCCTGCGAGAGCAAGGATGAGCAGAGTGAGAATGGTCGTCCGAATGACAAGGGAGACGAGCCGTTGTCTTTTAGAAAAATCGACGAGGGAGTAGCGATACGCACTGACGAGCAGAGCGATGAGGAGCAGTCCTAACAGGTAAAAGGGATGCGTGAGTTCGAGGGACATAGGGGGTTAATAGGTGTTTTACTGCAAGCGGGGAGAAATTGGATGTTCTTCCTTGCGTCCCTTGCGCATTCCTTTGCGTCTTTGCGGTTAAAAAAAAGAAGATTTAACGCAAAGACGCAAAGCCCTGTTAATCATTAAGGCGCAAAGGACGCAAAGGGCAATTTCATGCCATTTACAGTATATTTTGCAGGAACATAATGCTACTTTTCAGCATCGACCTGCCACGGCGGTTCGCTTGGTAAGTAGCGATTGAACTCGTCAATCAATTCCTGCTGATATTGTCCGGCAAAGGTGCCTGAGAAGAAATGATCCAGCCCTTCGGTGTACAAACGGTTCCAACTCTGTTCCTCCGCTCCCGGATTGATCGGGAAAAAGAGTGCCCTGTTCGCCACCGCTGCTTGATGATCGCCCGGTGCGTCGCCGATCATAAGTATCCGGTTTTCGCCATACTTGCCTATCTGCTGGGCTTTTGCGAGCGACTCCTTTTTCGTGCCCACTTCTTGACCGCAAATTGCCGCTACGTACTGAATGACATTTTGCTCCTTCCACTCCTTGACCAGTGCCTCTTGCGGTGTTGCCGAAACGACCAGCACGTCCGCCTTGCCTTTCATTTTTTCCAGTGATTCCCGAACGAACGGAAAGGGCGGAACTCCCTTATCGACAATGAAATCGACCGATCTGTTGATAGCCAGCGACCACTCCAAAGTCTGTTTCAAACCGAGGTCGCCCGTGCGTTCGGCTTCTGTGTGCAGAGCGGGATTGCCAAGTTTGGTCTCCCGTGCGATCCAATCGAGCAGAGACTGAGGTATTTCAATTTCGATACCGCGCCGTTTTACTTCGGGACGGCGTTTCAGCCATTGGAGTACCTCAACCAAAGCAGGAAAGCGGTTGATTCCCCGGCTTGTGGAGTACAAGTTGACAAACTCGCTGGCTTCACGGGCATATTTGCTGACTCCTTGCAGGTTCCAGTATTTGATCGTATTCGGTGCGAAACATTCTTTCTGTTTCAATTCCATCGTGTCGAAGGCGCAACCATCGGAATCAATGCCGATGAGAAAATCGTGTTGAGGCGGATAGTCGAAATTCATTTTTGATTTGTTGTTTTTATTGCTTGTTTTGAAGTTTTGAATTCTTTCCTTGGCGTTATCCTTGTGTTGTTTTACAAGAATTGTTGCGGTTTGTCAAGTCCCCGCCGGGGGATGGGGCGGAGAATTTCAGTCCGTCGATAAGTCTCTGCTCAAGCGTAGTACACCGTGTCTTAAATGATGCAGATTATATTTCGCACAAAGGCACGAAGGACACAAAGGGATTTATGGGTATTCGAGATTCTTTGTGCCTTTTTTAGAGGTTCCCTTTTGCACATCTTGTTGCAAACCCCGTTTCACCTGCTAAAATAGGAGGGATGATGCTGTACACTGGGACGTGTTGTATTTTTCTACCTTGTCTCCTTTGCGGTAAAAAAAGAGAACCGCAAGGGTTGCCAAGAAAAAGAGCCTCGTTTGTTCCGAGGTGCAGCCTATGTTGACCGCGATATTCCGGCTGCCGACCAATAGTACCGGCAACCGACCAATAGTATCTGTGCAAAAATCGCCCTGTAAGGGCGGAGCATTCTAGCCTAGGGCTTCAGCCCTAGGCAGAGGAATGTCTCACCAACAAGCCGCCCTGTAAAGGCAGAGAGACGCACACCCGCCTAGGGTTGAAACTAGGCTCATAGGTGTCGCCCTTGCAGGGCGAAAAAAGTTGTGTAGATACTCTTGGCAGCCGACCTGTTTTTGAAACCCACTTCATTTCACCCTTGAACACTATGCAACGTGTCGTCGTTACAGGATGCGGATTGGTTACACCGCTCGGTGGCAACATCGAATCAGTATGGAAGGCTGTATGCGGCGGACAATCGGGAATACGCATGTCTTCTCTTACCGGTATTGAAGCCTTTCGTTCCCAAATTGCCGGTGAGTGTTCCGACTTCACGATGGACGGTTACGTCTCGGTGCAGGAAGCCCGGCGGCTGGAGCGGTTTGCACAGTTTGCCATCACTTCCTCCATGGATGCGGTGAAACAAGCCGGTCTCGATTTTCAGCAAACAGACCGGGACCGCTGTGCCGTCATCATCGGCAGCGGACAGGGCGGACTGCAAGAGATCGAAATACAGCACCTCAAACTGAAAGAGAAGGGACCCGCCAGAGTTTCCCCGTTCGTGATCACGAAAACGATGCCGAACTCAGCGGCAGGGAATGTTTCCATTTACTTTGGTCTCACCGGACCGTCCTACGCCGTTTCGACAGCGTGTGCTACGTCGGTCAACGCGATTGCAGACGCTGTCCGGTTGATTCGCTGCGGTGAAATGGATGTCGTCCTTGCAGGGGGCAGTGAGGCATCGGCAACCTCATTAGGATTGGCAGGTTTTGGTGCGATGCGGGCTCTCTCCGAACGGAATGATGAACCAGCGAAAGCAAGCCGACCCTTCGACAAAGACCGGGACGGTTTTGTGATCTCCGATGGATGCGGTGTCTTGATACTGGAATCACTGGATTATGCAAAAAAACGGGGGGCAGCGATATTGTGTGAAGTATTGGGAACCGGCTTGACCTCGGACGGGACACACATTACCCAGCCGGACGAAAACGGATTGGGGGCGGCGAAGGCAATCCAAAAAGCGTTGCAGGATGCAAAAATTGCACCTGAAAATGTCGATTACATCAATGCACATGGTACGGCAACGCACCTGGGGGATGTTGCCGAAACGCGGGCAATCAAACGCGCTTTTGGCGACCATGCTTACAGGGTGTCGATTTCAAGCACGAAAAGTCAAATCGGACACCTGCTCGGCGGCAGCGGAGCGGTCGAAGCGATATTTTGCTTGCTCGCTATCCGAGACGGCATTATTCCGCCGACGATTAACTTGGAAACGCCTGACCCTGACTGTGACCTTGACTACACACCGCTCACGGCAAAAGAATGTCATGTCCAGATTGCTCTTTCCAACAGTTTCGGCTTCGGCGGGCACAATGGCTGTCTCATTCTCGGACGTTGGAGATGAGCGAGATTGTTTATGGGAACCTCTAAAAATACATTCTCTGCATCCTTTGCAAAGCCTTTGCGCCCTCGCGGTTAAGAAAATCACCGCACCGGCTTTCGTCGAAGTTGCCCGCACGCGGCGGCGATTTTGTCCCCCTTGCGGAAGCGCACCTTGACCTGAATACCCTCATGCTCCAACTGCCCGGCAAAGCGTTGCACCGCTTTGCCCGACGGTGAACGAAACCCCAACTCCGGTACAGGATTGAGCGGGATCAGATTGACGATGGCGGTTCGGGAGCGGAGCAGTTCGGCGAGTTGTGCCGCATGTTCCGGCTGGTTGTTCAATCCCTCAATTAAGGTGTATTCAAAAGTGACCCGCCGCCCGGTTTTGTCAAAGTATTCGTCCGTTGCCGCTAAAATTTCGGCAATACTCGTGCTCCGGTTTTGCGGAATGATTTGTGAACGTAACTCGTCATGGGGAGCGTGCAGTGAAACTGCCAGTTTGTATCCTTTATTGCTTTGAAGGACAGACTCGGCAAGTTTCCGAATACCGGCGGGAATCCCCACGGTTGAAATCGTGACCCGGCGGACGCTGATGTCAAGTCCGCCGGTACTGGTGGCTTCGTCCAGAGCAGAGAGGAGCGCATCGAGGTTAAGCATCGGTTCGCCGATCCCCATCACGACGATATGTGTCAGGCGTTCATTGCCGGGGAGGAGGGCGTTCAGACGGAGCAACTGTTCCAGTATTTCGCCGCGCGTGAGGTTTCGGATAAAGCCGTCCATCCCGCTGGCACAGAAGGAGCATTTCATCGCACAACCGACCTGGGTACTCACGCAAGCAGTGCGGTGATGCCGGTTATTTTGGAGAAGGACGCATTCAATGTGCTCGCCGTCTTCCCATTCGAGCAGGAGTTTTTGTGAAGCATCATCGGATTGAAACCGGGTGACTTCCCTGCCGCGAAGGATGGTTCCAAACTGTCCGGTCAGCAAGGTGCGGACCTCTTTGGACAGGTCGGTCATCTGTGTAAAGTCTGCTGTTTTTCGGGCAAAAATCCAACGCCGGATTTGGGCGAGCCGATATGCAGGCAGTTCCCAGTTTTGTAGCAACCGGGTGAGTTCGGCGGTGGAGAGTTCGAGGAAATGGTGCATATAGTTGTGGGAAATTTAACCGCAAAGTGCGCAAAGACGCAAGGAACGCAAAGTATAATTTCGTGCTGTTTTCAGTACCCTCACATCGCCTCGTCGCTGGCGTTGCGGCAGATTCGGAAACCGATGACCCCTGCTACTGCGTCCGGGGTACTGCTGTTGCGGTAAGCGCAGCGCGTTGCTTCTGCTCCGAATTGCCAGGCACCGCCGCGGAGCACCTTCGCGATTCCGTCCGCCGGTCCCGTCGGATTTTCCTCTTCCTCGGTGCATTGTTGATAAAACAGTTCACCGTACCAATCGTAGCACCATTCCATTACGTTGCCATGCATATCGTAGAGTCCCCACGCATTCGGTTTGCGCCGTCCGACGGGGTGTGTTTCCATCTGTGAATTGTCATAATACCAGGCATAATTGCCGACTTCCAGCACTTGATCGCCGAAACACCAGGGCGAAACACTCCCCGCCCGGCAGGCGTATTCCCATTCCGCCTCGGTGGGTAAGCGGTAGCCGTCGCCGCCGAGGACGTTGACCTTTGCACTTTCAATGGCGTTATTATTGGCACGCCGCCGCACCGCTTTCAATTCATAGTAGGGCGGCAAGGATTCTGCTTCGCTCATTTTGTTGCAGAATTCCAATGCCGAAAACCATGTCACGCTGTCCACCGGACAGAGGTCGTAGGTCACCACCATACTCGGATTGAATTCCATCAAGTCCTGAAACTGTTTTTGCGTGACAGGATAGACTCCCATGAAGGTACTGTGCGAAATGGAAACCCGATGTTGCGGATGTTCATTATTCCGAAGATACTCATCGGAATCGTGCGAGCCCATGTAAAACTTACCGCTGGGAAGCCGCCGCAGTTTCATTTCGTTGGGGGCAACTACCGTTGTCAGTTTTTCGATTTTGCGCTGTAAGTTTTGGGCTTCGGGATCATTGGCTTTGAGTTCCAGATACCGCTGCACGCAGGACAAGAGTTGACTGTATTGCTTCGTCGAAATGGCGTTTCGGATTTCCCGAATAAGGGAATCAACCTCGGTCAATGCCTCTCCCGCATCGACATAGAGTTGCCGGAGCGATTCATCCAGGAGCGGACGCGGCACTTGTTCGAGGATTTGCCGGACCCGCTCATATTTTTGTGAGACCATCGCGGAATTGACCTGCTCGCGTATCCCCTCAACGTATGCCTTAATGTCTTTGCGTTCCTTATGAATCAGCATCGTCATATTCTTCGCCCATTCCCGGAAAGAGACGAAGTCGGGATGATTCACCGTAGAGATATACTTTAGGAGCGGCAATGTCCGGTCATGTCCGTAGGACTCCCTGTCTTTGAGAATCTGCTGTTTGTGTGAGTTGAGATTCGCAAACATTTGCTGTTTGAGAGTCAGCAAGTCCGAACCACAACTTCGGCAGTGGCGTATCCAAAACGGATTCAACGATTGGCAATTCAAGCAGGGTTCAAAATAATGCCGCCCGCACTGCGGACAAACTTTGTCCCCAATCGTTTGCACCGCAGTCCGGCACTGCGGACAGACAGCATCCGGCGGCGGAATCTCTGGCGGCGGAACATCCGGCGGCGCGACAGCAGAAACGGGCGCGGCGAGGGACTGCGGCACTGGCGGAGCAGCCGGTTGCGGCTCCGCCGCGAAGGTGTCAGAGTCGTGGGTGCCAGAGGTGAGGGTACTTGCGGTGAGGGTGCTGGCGGTAAAGGCACTGGGACGGGTGCTTTTCACGAGATGCTCCAATTCGGTGCGAAACTTGTCCAGTGTCCATGACGGCGCATCCTGCATCCCCGAAGCCATCAAAGCGCGAAAGGCTTCGGGAACCTGCCCGGCTTGGACTTGTACCGAACCCGTCAAACAAAACGCCAGCAATTTCGTAAGCCCCTGCACATCCGATTCCGGCGACGGACGGCTATCGGCGGGCGGCATAAAATCAGGGTCTGCCAAAGTGCCTTCATCTATTCCGGGCGAAAACGCATTCGCCGGTTTGAGATTGCGGTGATAGAATCCCGCCTGATGTAATTTTGCAAGAACATTCGCAAGAGCCAAGACCCGTCTCGCGGCTTCGTGCTCTTTCATCGGCTTATCGGGATGCACCAATTCGGCATAAGATTTTCCTTCTGCGGAGTCGCGGATATACCAGAGACCCTCGGCATCCTGCCCGGCGGCAACCAGACCGGGCAGTTCGAAAATGGTTTCCCGGAGTTGTTCCCAGTGCCGGGCATTCGCCTTGAATTGCTCAAAGGCTTCGGGGGCTTGGAGCGTCTTAAAGCGTTTCAGAAAACATTTTTTCTTTCGTGTCCGGTCAAAGACCTCCCATGTTTCGGCAGTGGCTGTTTCATGAACTTTGTGTTTCAGAGCAAAAGTTTCGGGAACCCCAGCGCAGACCAAAAAGGCGGTGTTGGGAGAAACAGGCTGACCAGTGGTACTCATTCGCAAGACAAAACCGAAAATGTAGCCGGGTATTATACCATGAACGGGAAGGAATGGGGCATTTTCCCTTGCACTTTCTTTGCGAACTTTGCGGTTAAAAAAAGAACCGCCAAGAACACAAAGTACAATTTCAAGCCGTTTTCGACATAAAGAGCATTTCCCTCAACACCGCCTACCGGTTTTGCCGATAATACCGGCAAGACCGGTTATAGCGAAAAACTCTCCCACCACTTTTTTAGGTCACATGTCGATTGTACCTCTCGGACTTGGACGCTCCAGCGCAGCGTTGCAGACCTTTCAGGCAGGCACCAATCTGTCCCGGAACACCGCCGCACTCGCCAACTTGGATTGGCAACTCTACACACAACGCCAATTCCAGCATGGCAGCGACTCCCCCTTCAACGCCACCGCGACGCTCTCCGTGCAGGCACAAATGCTGCGAAAAACGCAAAATGCCAGCAATTTACTGGCTACCAATACCTTTCTCGCCGCCTCGAGTTCCATCCTTGCAAGCCTGAATATACCGACGGACGATGCAAAGGAAATGGCTCTCGAAGCCCTCAACACGGCGACAAGTCCGGCGCAACGAAACGCACTCGCCCAAAACATCAGCCAAATGCTTCACGGTGTTTTCGACGCAGCCAACAATACCTTCGGCGGACGCTATCTCTTCGCCGGAGCACACACCGCGACGATGCCCTTTTTGTGGGGGGCGGACTCTTCCTATACCATCAGATATACCGGCAGTGTCAACGATTTGCGGTCTTGGAGCGACACCAATTTGCTGTCGCAGTCCAATGTTAACGGCGTGGATGCGTTTGGGGCAATTTCCAGTCCCATGCGGGGCGGCGATCTCAATCCCTCTTTGACTGCGAAAACACTTTTGAGCGATCTCAACGGCGGCAAGGGAATCGAGAAAGGTTCCATCAGGTTTACTCACACGGTCGATGGTCAGGTGCAAACGTTTGATGTCGATTTGAGCCGATGTGTTACCGTCGGCGATGTGCAGCGGGCGATTGAAACCGCGAAAAACCCTCATTTTTCGGTCAGCGTCGATATTACCGCCAACGGCTTGGTCTTCTCCGTGCCGGAGACCACCGCAGGAACGATCAGCGTTTCGGAAGTCGGACGCGGCACTACTGCTCGGCAACTGGGGATTCCGGTCAATGTGGAATTTCACCGAACCCAACCGCTCGTTGGAGGCGACCTCAATCCGGCACTGAAAAATACAACGCTGCTGACCGACCTGCTCGGCACGAAGTCGAGCCTCGAACTCCGTCTTGCCGGAGCGAATAATGATATTCTAATTCAAGCGAATCACAACGGCACGGAATACGACGGCTTGCAGGTTTCTCTTCAAGCCGATGAAACAATCCTGCCGGGGGAGGAGCGGGTCGAATACAATCCCGAAACAGGCGAAATGCGGATTTGGATTCATCCCGACAATACCAGTGCCAATGCTATTATCAATGCTATTAACAATGCCTCCGCATCGGGAACAATCCCGCCCTTCACTGCGTCGGTTTCCGGCAGAGACCAGCAAGGGACGGGTGCCGCCGGGACGGGCATTGTGCCGCTCCTGCCGGGCGTACCGGTCGCGTTTGGAGCAACCAGCGGCGGCAGCGGAAGTGATCTCGATTTATCCGGCATCGAACTGGTCAATGATAATACCGTGTGGCAGATTTCCTTCGAGGATTGCAAAACCATCGGCGATCTGCTTGCCAAACTGAATGATACGCAATACGGACTTTACGCGGCGATCAACGACAGTAAAAACGGCATCGACATCCGCAGCCGGGTCAGCGGAGCGGACTTCTGCATCGGCGAAAACGGCGGAATCACCGCAAGCCAACTCGGAGTGCGTTCGCTGGATTTGGACACCCGGCTGCATGCCCTCGACTTCGGACGGGGAGTTTATGATTACACCGGACCCGGCACATACGCTTCCGCAAAGTATGCCAGCGTTTCGGCAAACAGTGCCTTGATATTGACCGCCCGAAATGAGGGGAGCGAATGGAATGATTACACATTGCAATTCGTGCCGACAAGCGATCCGCAGGGCAACGTTACCGTGTCGATGGATGAAGACACGAAAACGATCATCATCGGAATCAATCCGGGCGTAACCACGGCGTGCGCCATTGTCGAAGCCTTTGAAGCACTGCCCGGTCCGAAGCAATTTTTCGATTTGCAATTGGACGAGACGAGCGGTCCGAACAACGGCAACGGAGTCGTTTATGACGGCTTCGTCAAGACGACCGGCGGAACCAACGGCGGAATCGACTTTATCATCACACGAAATGACGGCACGCGATTAGAAATCGACATCAATGGTGCCGAAACGATGGCGGACATCCTGCGGATCATCAATGAACATCCCGATAACAGAGACGGTTTGCTCACGGCAACACTTTCCAAATTCGGGAACGGTATTGAACTGGTCGATAAAAGTTTCGGCAATCAAGTCACGCGGGTGGATCGAACGTTACTCTCGACGGCGGCAATCGAACTGGGACTGGTCAATCCGGGTGAAGAATACCGGACGAAAACAGTACCGGGCACCATCGCGCATACTTTTATGAATGGCGATGTGCTTAATGGTGCGCTTCTCATCACCGCAAATCATGTAGGGACTTACGCCAACGACACAACCGTCGAGTTTATCGAAGGTTCGCCGCCGGGCTTTGTCTATGATGCTTCTACAAAAACGCTCCGCTTTACTATTGAGCCGGGCGTTACAACAGCGAATGAGGTGATCGAACTCTTCCAAACGGGGGCAACGGAGCAAGTGCGGGCGATGTTTGATGTTCGCAATGCTGTGAATCCTGACGGTCTGCCGAGCGACGGCAGCGGTCTGATTGTTTTAACCGGCACTCCGGGAACACTGACCGGCGGAACGGACAGTGAGTTAAAGGGCAACGATCCGAATCCGCAAGAGACGGCTTCGCTCTTTACGGCATTGATCCGCATGCAACTGGCGATGGAAAAGAATGACACTCGTGAGATTGAACGTGCGGCACAACTGTTGGACGTTACAGTCGCAAAAATGAACTCTGCCGAGGCAACGCTGGGCATGATGCAGAGCAGTTTGGACAACGTGGCGTGGCGGTTGAATGACGAGAACACTCAATTCGAGGAAACCTTAAACCATGTCTTGCGGATTGATTATCAGAAGGTCTCACTGGAGTTTTTGAATCAGCAAATGATGTACCAGTCGAGTTTGCAGGTAACGAGTATGATGTTCCAGATGTCGCTGTTGAATTTTTTGTAAGAGGGCTGCTTGCGTTCTTTGCAAGAACTTTGCGTCTTTGCGGTTAAAAAATTTTACCAAGCCCGATACTCCAACGGTTTATTCGTACCGACCAACCAGTTCATCACGCAGAGAGTATCGCCGTGGTGGTAGGGAATCGAAATTTCCTTTTGCGGATAGAGTTCATAATCCTTGTCCCGTACCTGTAAATACATAAAAATGTCCGATTGGTTTTTTATCACCGCAGTTCCGGCGGAGTGGTTGACCGTACTCATCTCCATACAAGCCGCGAACAGTTTCTCCACCCACTCCGGTCTGCCGAAGATCATATCCGCTACCCAAGCAATCGTACGGCGGGCGAAGAATGCTTCACGGATGGACTCTTCTGTCCGCTCTTCTGCCAGTACCAATGTTATCGGACGGCGGGGATTTTGCATTCCATACGTCTGCAATTCCGATGCGTGAATATCACTCACGGCAAGGATACCGAGGTTTCGTTCGTTACACCAATCGGAAACAATCGGATACAGATGTGTATCATTGAAAATTTCGACCGCATGCAAATGTCCCCTGCCGCACATTTTTTGGTGTTCTTTGGTAAAGGACATCGGCACGCCGGGAGCGAGTCCGCCATGAAGCGGAGCCACTTCGCCGGGATGATTCCAAATAATAAATCCCCCTTGATCGACCGCAAGGGCAACCATTCTTCTCCAATCATCCACTGCTCTTGCAATCGGGTTCGCATCTGTAATAAAAAGAGCATTGATGTGTCCCGGCGGCAAGAAGAACTTCGTAATTTCCGCACCGTGAAAGAGAAGCAAATCCTTTTCATCCGCGACAGGTTTGGCAGCACGATAGGCGGCATTGTGGTTGTCTTTCCCGACCGGAAACTGGAATCGGCGATTGGCGCGAAGTTCCACGTGATCGGTCAGGGCAATACAATCAAACCCATTTTGGATTGCCTCGTGCACACGGGTTTCCGGCGAGACTTGTCCATCGGAAAAGTGCGTGTGTATGTGAAAGTCACCTTTGAGGACTTTATATTTCTTACCGTCGGAGACAGAGTCAACGTCAGGAATCGTAATTGTCCGCGGCTTCGGACTCTCCGCATCGGGGTTGTGGAGCCGGGGATCGTACTCTTGATTCTCGGAATCAAGGTTAAAATACAGGGGAAAATGTGCCGCCGATCTATCCAAAGCAGCATATTTCAACATGTCTCTACGGGTTGTCATGACAAAAAAGGTCCACATCACCGGCGGAGTAACTTGTGTCCTTTTATACCATAAACGGGAACAAATTACTGTTTTTCCCTTTGCGCCCTGTCTCCTGTCTCCTGTCTCCTGTCTCCTGTCTCCTGTCTCCTGTCTCCTGTCTCCTGTCTCCTGTCTCCTGACTCCTGCCTCCTTGAGTGGGCTAATACAGAGTGGGCTAATACATATTCTGCCGAATGCCGGCGGAGAAGTATTCCAGGTCGCCGTAGCGTTCGACGAGCCAGTTTACCTTCGCTAAATCCTTCGCCTCTTTGAAGGTTTTCGCAGGAGTGGTCACCAGTTTCAGGTCGTACATGTAACTGTCGAGCAAGCCGGGTATCAATGTCCGGTATTCACGCGGCACTGCCCTGGGTCGTCCTTTGTTGATGTGGTCAATCAAGTTTGTGACGCAACTATTTGTAATCGGATGATAAAACTCCGGCTGGGCGGCAAGTTTATTCGCCCTTTGTAATGCGTCCACGAACATGGTGCGGACTTCGTGAGGTTCAAAATTGAGCCGGTAGATGAAGACATCATTTTTGTTGACATCTGTTGCCAATCGGATCATATCTCTTTCATCGGCAAAGACATAAATCAACTCAAACTGCCGCAAGCCTGCCGCCGCCGGGTCATATTTTTCCCCCTCTTCGTATCGTGCTTCGATGGACATCCCGATGTGGCGGCCATCGGCAAAGCCAAAACTCGACTCCACGTGTGCTAATCGGTCAAGCCCTTGGAAGGGAACCATTACTAAATCAATGCTCCGAATGTCGTCGAGATTGAATGTAGCATCGTAATGCTGTGTCGCATAAACTTCTGCGGATTCGTACCGGGAGTACCGGACATTGTGTACGGTAACGATGTTGCCGTTAAATGTTGCTGTTTGCAAAACGGCGTGATTTTGCGACCACTTTCGGTCATTGCTCGGTCGGAATTCGTTGAGGAAGTCCCTGCCGATGCCCAGTATCGGTATCCGGCTTGCTAATGTCGGCGATGCGGCTCTGACCGAAGTGGTTTCCGGCGGAGCGGCTGTCTGGGATGCCATTTGCGGGGATGCCGTTTGCGAGGGTGCGTTGCGTTGCGTGGGTGCTCTTTGGGGTACTCTCGGTGTCAGCAAGCGCTGCAATCCACCAGCAGGCGGCGGCGTTCTTTGGGCGGTCGGCTGTGTGTGGGATTGTGGTGCGCCGGAGACGTTAGACTGTGGTGTGCCGGGCTGTTGAGAATCGGAAACAAGGCGGTAGGGCATTCCCGAATTGCCGGAACGGACAGAAAACTCATGCAAGTTCCAGGGTTGATGCAAGTCCGCACTGGCTTGACTCTGTTGTGGGACAGGTTGGGACTGATGGACAGATTGGGCGGACGGATACACCCGCTGCGGTAGCGAGGGCTGTGCAACAACATCGCCCGCGTTTCCCAGAAGCAGACAGCAAACGAAAAACCCGAAAACCGGTCGGAAAATAGTCATTGCGGAGAGGATAACAATTTCCACGCTCAATGGCAAGAGCATTTTACCCGTTCTTTACAAGGGAATCTCTAAAAATAGATTCCTTGCGTCCTTTGCACCATCTTTGCGTCTTTGCGGTTAAAATAGTTTGGATTTAACCGCAAAATACGCGAAGGAAAAAATGGTTGTTCATGGACGGGTTGTACACTGACGTTACGGAGGATACAATGACCCGATGACCACTTTCTTTATCACGGGCATCGACACCGGCATTGGTAAAACCTGGGTAACCGGCATAGCGGCTCGCTATTTGTATCGGCAGGGGAAAAAAGTGATGACGCAAAAATTGGTGCAAACCGGTGCGCACGGACCCGTTGCCGAAGACATTTTGGTACACCGCCGGCTGATGGGCATTGCTCCGCAACCCGACGATTTAAGAGGTGACTCTATGGACGCAGCCTTGGCGTGTCCTTATTTGTTTGCGTACCCGGCTTCGCCGCACCTTGCCGCAAAATTGGAAAATCGGTACATCGAGCCGGAAAATATGACCCGTGCCGCCAAAACATTGCAGGAACAATATGATTTTGTACTCGTGGAGGGTGCCGGCGGATTTTTGGTTCCTCTCACGCCCGATCTTTTGACGGCGGACTACATCGCACAGCAAGGGTATCCTATCATCTTGGTAACATCGGGCAGACTCGGCAGTATCAATCATACTTTGCTGACCCTTGAAGCGATTCGCCGGCGTAATCTTTCACTGACCTGTTTGGTGTTCAATCAATATCCGCCGCAAGACGAAACGATCAGCAATGATTCCCTCGAATTCTTCCGCCGGATTTGCCCCAATACCGTTGTGTTGCCGCCTGTCGATCCAGAGAACATACCGGAGGTTGATTTTTCCTGCTTGCCGGCAGGGATACCCTGAAACATCCAATGGGTGCTTGTTCTTTACAAACCTTGCAGTAAAAAGAGAATTGAACCGCAAGGTCCGCAAAGCCCTATGAATCATGGTGACGCAAAGGACGCAAAGTGTTTCGGCGTATTTTCCCGTCTATGTCTATGACCGTACTATTTCCATGACCACAACTGCATACTATCGGTAAAGAGGCGGCTGACCGATTCGTGGCAATGAATCCGCCGGATTGCCTCGCCGAGCAATGCCGCCACACTCAATACTTTCAAGTTCGGCAGCAATTCCCCTGAAAGCGGAATCGTGTCTGTCAAAACAATGCCTTCGACCGGTGCGCTTTTCAGATTCTCAATGGCATTGCCGCAGAGGACACCGTGAGCGGCACCGATGTAAATTTTCTCCGCTCCTTGCTTTCGGACCAGATGGGCGGCACCGCAGATCGAATTGGCGGTGCTAATCATATCGTCCAGCAAAATGGCGGTCTTGCCTTCCATCGGACCATCCGCGATGAGCCGGACTTGTTCGACACGATTGCCGGAACGGCGTTTGTCGATGTATGCCAACCGTCCGCCAAGCGATTCTGCATGAGACGCAGCACGCTTAATGCTTCCAACATCGGGGCTGACGACGATCAACTGTTCTGTGGGGATGTTGAGCGACCGGATGTAATGTTCCAGCACAGGAGCCGCCGTGAGATGATCGACGGGAATATCAAAAAATCCCTGTATCTGGGCGGCGTGCAAATCCATTGCCAAAATGCGGTTCACGCCTGCGTGGGTCAACAAATTGGCGACCAGTTTCGCGGTGATCGGCACCCGTCCTTCATCCTTTCGGTCTTGCCGGGCATAGCCGAAATAGGGAATCACTGCGGTAATCCGTTCCGCACTTGCCCGCTTAAAACTTTCGATCAGGACCAAAAGTTCCATCAGGTTGTCATTGACAGGCGGACATGTCGATTGGACAATAAAAATATCCTGTCCCCGGACATCCTGATCAATTTTACACCGAATCTCGCCGTCAGGAAAATTGCCAATGGTGATTTGACCGGGAGGCAATCCGAGATATTCGCAGATTTGCTTCGTCAGGTTAATATTGGCTCGACCGGAAAATACCCTCAAGTCGCTCATGAGAGAAAACAATTGGCAAAACAGGAGAAGGACAATAGTATAATCGGAAAGTTTCTCCGTTGCAACGTCCCGCCGCACGTAAATTCAGACTGGGAGTGTGCCAAAAATTGTTGGGAGAATCTCTAAAAATAGATTCTTTGCGCCCCTTGCAGTTAAAATAGTTCGGATTTACAGCCCCGGCGGATGAAAATTACTGGTTTAGTATTTTTCTCGCACAAAGGCACAAAGAACACAAAGTAGAGAAACAGCAACCTTTGTGTCCTTCGTGCCTTTGTGCGAAACAAATTGAAAATTATTTGATAAAAGCAAGAGCGTAAAATTTTCCCGCCGGGGCTGTAACCGCAAAGAAGGTGCAAGGGACGCAGGGTTTTGCTATCTGTTGTTTCCATGCTTCCTTGCCGCCGATACGAAGCCGTCGAACAATGGATGCGGATTCGTCGGCTGCGACTTAAATTCAGGATGATATTGCACACCGACAGACCAAGGGTGATCCGGCAGTTCGACCACACTCACTAAACTGCCGTCGGGACTTGTCCCGGCAATCAGCAAACCGGCATTTTGTAATTCTTCAAAATTGTCGACGAAGCAGTGATTACCACTATGCCGCTCCGAAATGTTCGGAGTTCCGTAACAAGCAAACGCCTTACTTCCGGCGACGAGTTGCGTTGTGTGTGCGCCCGGTCTCACTTCCCGCAGAAGGGAATCCCGCGACGGGTTTTTATTTTGTTTCTCACAAAGGCACGAAGGACACAAAGAATCTTGTTCTCCTCCTTCGTGTCCTTTGTGCCTTTGTGAGGGAATATCAGACAAGAGAATTTTTGCTAATAGATGGTCGAGAGCAAGTTGCACACGATGCCCGATTCCAAAAAAAGGGGTCTTTTGTTCCCGGGCAAATTGAATCGCCTCCTTTATACCTCGATTATCATAAGGGCGATTACCACCATCATCGCTGGAAATCAAAATACCGTTCACGTTGTTTAACTTTGCCAAATCAACTTTATCATCGGACATCCTCACCACCCGCACCTTCGTCCGGTGCTTAATCCCTGCGTGGTCGAGTGCCTCATAGACCGATTTATACGCATCCCGGTGCCGGGCGTATCGTCCGATGACTGCTATTGTAATTTCGCACGACGGATTGCGGAGCCGGTCAAGCATTTCACGCCAGGCGGTTAAATCCGGCGGACGTTGATGCTGTAAATGCTTTTGAGGGGAATCCTTCCAAAGAAAGTCCACAATTTGCTGATCGAGACCATGTTCCTGTAAGGTAACAGGAATTTCATAGATTGAAAATTCGGCATCCTTTGCCTCGATGACATTTCGGCTTTCCAAGTTGCAGAACAGGGCAATTTTTTCCCGCTCGGCACTGCTGAGGGAGTGTTCCGTCCGGCAAATCAGAATGTCGGGCTGAATGCCGATCTGCCGCAGACGACCAACGGAATGTTGCGTCGGCTTCGTTTTAAGTTCCCCTGATGATTTCAAAAACGGCAGCAATGTCAAATGCAGAAACAGGCAATTTTCCCGACCGACATCGAGGGCAAATTGCCGAATCGCTTCCAAAAAAGGGAGGCTTTCAATATCGCCGACCGTGCCGCCGATTTCGGTGAGTACGGCATCAACATCCTTGCCCCGCAGACTTCGGATCACGCGTTTAATTTCGTTGGTCACGTGCGGAATGACCTGCACCGTTTGCCCGCGATACTTTCCGTTGCGTTCGCGGCGGAGGACGTTGCGGTAAATTTTTCCAGATGTCCAACTGCTGTTCTTGGTGAGCGGACTGTTGGTGAATCGTTCGTAATGCCCCAAATCGAGGTCGGCTTCGGTTCCGTCGTCGAGGATGTAGACTTCACCGTGCTGGGCGGGGCTCATCATTCCCGGATTGACATTCAGATAGGGATCGAGTTTTTGCATACGGATATTCAGTCCGCGTGCTTCGAGAAGCATTCCGAGCGAGGCGGCGGTGAGTCCTTTGCCAAGAGAACTGACGACACCGCCGGTGATAAAGATGTGCTTGGTCATAAACTATTTTATACCATAAACGGGCAGGAATGGGAGATTTTTCTTTGCATCCTTGCCCTTAGGCTTAAAAACAAGGGACGTTAGTCTATTTTGGAAACCTCTAAAAATCAATTTTTGCACTTTGACTGATGCCGAAACGCACCCAATCTGTACTTTGCGCACTTTTCTTAACCCATTGCGTACTTTGCGGTTAAATCCGAACTATTTTAACTGCAAGGGGCGCAAAGATTATGCAAAGGACGCAAAGAATCTATTTTTAGAGGTTCCCTTTTATAAGGCACCACTGGTTTTGGAATGTTTTCCGCCGTCTCTGTCCAAAAAAAACACCATGAGTTCCAGCAGTTGTGTACTGCGGAGGAGCCGCTGTCCCGTGTCGCCGTCCAGGGAGGTGAGTACCGCGTGAATGGTTGCAATGATCGTTTCCTGAATGGAGGTTTTCGCCGCTGTATCCAGTTGTGTTAAGAGTTGTGCCCAAATCTGTTTGATTTTCGGCACTGCTGTTTCATCACCGAAAATTCCCCGCACGAGATAGGCTTCCAGTTCCGAAAGTTCCTCCCGAAATTGCGGAAACCGGTCTCCCCATCGCTGGTCGCTCATCGGTTTGGCGGTGTCCGGTTTCAGTCCCGACAGCATCGGTA
>Ga0099364_10004908_pt1 | contig 20071 bp, 15 predicted proteins | sample TergutTh196P3_FD_73070 | JGI IMG/M metagenome (GOLD analysis project Ga0099364, IMG submission 73070) | Microcerotermes parvus P3 segment gut microbial communities from Pointe-Noire, Republic of the Congo - Th196 P3 | ecosystem: Host-associated > Arthropoda: Insects > Digestive system > Gut ... | reverse complement strand
TTGGCTCGGGCCACCCCTCCCCCCCTTTGGGGGGGGGGGGGGGGGGGGGGGGGGTGCCTGTTTGCGTTTTCTCGAGTTCCGGCAGCCCCCACCCTAACCCTCACCCAGAGGGGGAGGGGACCAAAAAAACGACCACTTCGTCCCCGTTTGAAGTATAACTACTAACTACTAGTGACTAGTGACTAATTGGCGGGTGAAGTAAATATCATTGTCAATTGTCAATTGTCAATTGTCAATCACTAGTCACTAGTAGTTAGTAGTTAGTCACTAGTCACTTTCCTTAAACTTACTCACCTTCGGCTGCCGATAGACGGGATGATACCGCTTTTTAGTGGGGGTGCGCGTCCGTCTATTTTGACAAGGAAGTCGTCACATGTTCCGCAGATTATCTAAACCGCTCGTTTTCGCCGCCACGCTGGTTCTGCTCGCTCTGTTCGTCGGCACATGGTGTAGTACGGCTCTTGGGCAATTAACGATTCGCTCGATCGATGGTTATTCGTCGGAAGAGACATCGGCGGTCGAACGGGCGCTTGCCTATTGGAACGACGTCATTGATGTTGCAAATCTCACTCCTGCCCAAAGAAACGTTGCCTTTTCCAAAGATGAGGATATGACTGCGGGGAGCGGTCGTGGCGGTTGGGGAACCGACGACGATGGAGTGTACGGTGGTTTTGTGGCTGTTGCCGAAGGATCATGGACAACTGATCCCAATACCCAAATTAAAATCGGCAACGCGAACCTCGAAAGTCTCGTCGTCCACGAATTGGGACATGTTCTGGCGATTCTCAGCCTTGGGATCACTGTCAATGACGCGGGAACCGAAGCTACCATCGGCACAATACAGTCCGGAACTTGGAGTGATTTTTTATACGCACCTGATGGAACAAAATTAACGGCGCTGAGTGGACAGACACTCAATATCGACCCAGAGAACCCCTTCACATTCAGGGGGACGAATGCAATGCTCGTTTGGGGCGATGGTGTACCTGCCGACATACCTGTCGAGTCCAGAAATATTGGGCCTAGTTCCTCCCTTGTCCATCCTGTGACGCCATTCGGGAACATGAATGCCTACTACAATCAGTACTCCCGCCCGTTCTTCTCGGAGGTTGAACTGGCGATTATGCAGGACTTGGGCCACACAATCGACCGCAGCAGATTTTTCGGGCGTTCAATTTACCAAGACGATACGATCATCACGAATAATACCGTGTTTAACGGTAATGGTATGTACGGGATTGGTTTGCACATCGTCTCCGCCAATAACTCCATCATTCAGAATGCCAACCTTGTTGCCAGCGGCTACGCCGGTGCTGGCATCCGCATCGAAAATGTCGATAATACCGTAACCATTGCCGAAGGAGTGCGTGTTGAAGCCACAGGGGAAGAGGGGGTCGGTGTTCTCATTACTCATGGAGCCGGAACGCAACCTCATGCGGGCATTGACTCGCCGTATGTCGGTAACGGCGCAACGTTTAACAACTACGGCACAATTTATGCCAGAATGTCGGATGGCACGCTGAACAATGCCATTCACATCACCAGCAGCGGCGGCGTTGCAACCGACGGTCTCAACATCTACGGCGGATCGCAGATCACCGGACACATCGTTTCCGAGCCGACCAGCACAACGTTGAATTTCAGAGGAAACGACGATGATCCTGATCTTACCCGCATCACTGTCGAGGGCGACATCAGTCTTCCTGCGGGTAACGTCGAGGTGGAAACCGGAGCCTCTCTTCTCATGTTAGGTACGCACTCCATTACGGCGAGCGCCGTACAGGTTGCGGCAGGCGGCGGATTGGGCGGCGATGTGGACGATCTCGGTACATTGAGCATCGTCGGCAATCTCGCTATGCAAAACGGCAGCACGCTACTGGTCGGTCTTGGCGCCGATGATGAGTCCAGTCTGATTACCGTTACAGGTACTGCCAATATCGGGGAAATCAGCATTGATCTCATGGATATTCTCGCGGGCAACTACACGCTTGTCTCGGCAGAAAATCTAAGCTATACAGGGAGTACTGGAAGTAACACTTCTGTCTTGCTCAACGGCAAAGCGATTACTGATGTCACGAGGGCTGTCGGTGTAACAACCGATGTCACAACACAGAGCAATGCGTTATTACTGGAAATCGAAGGATATTTGAGCAATTTCAATCTTACTTGGACAGGTGAGGAAGACAACATTTGGAACACCACCTCGGAAAACTGGAGCGGTCAAGACACCTTTTTCCGTGATCATGATTCGGTGATTTTCGATCTGTCCGAAGGCACAAAGCATGAGATCATACTGACACGGGACGTGCTCGTTTCCAAGGACAAAGACCGACCGACCGGCGATTGGGAGACCGATGAGCGAGGAATGCGAGTTTCCGGCGACGACGACTGGACGTTCACCGGCGGTTCCATCGGCGACGGCTTCGACACTGATCCCGATTTCCTTGCGGCACTCGTCTTCGACGGTACAGGAACATTGACCTTGCTCAATGATAATCCGAATACCTATCACGACGGTACAATCATTTCCGGCGGCGGTACGATGATCGTCAGAGGAGCCGCTTGGCTCGGCAGCACCGAATTTGTCGGCGAAGACACCGGTTTTGTCGATGGCACTCCTACCCGGAAAGTCCAAAGCAGCGGCTACGGCATCGAATTTATCAAAACAGACGAAAATCGCAACGGCGGTACGATCCGTTTCCAATCGGGGACGGGTGTCCTCACCCAGCGAATCAGCGTCGGTGCGGGGTCCTCCGGTACTTTGGTCGCCACAGGCGGAACGCTCACCATTACGACGGATTCAAAGTATCAAGGTTATGCTCCCAACAAAAACGGCGGAGCCGTCAACGTCGCAGACGATGGCGATTTTACGACTATTGGACAGTTCCTCTTTAGCGGCAACGTGTCTCAAGGAAACGGCGGCGCAATTTACGCCGGAGCCGGAACAACCGTTGATCTCAGTACCACTGAAAGTGGAATAACAACCCTTATACAATTCACAAACAACAAAGCAGCCGCCGGGAGTGGCGGGGCAATTTACATCGAAGGAACAGCCGCTAAACCTTCCACGCTGAACTCGCAAAATGTGCTTTACACCGGTAATAGTGCCACGCAGAACGGTGGAGCGCTCTACCTCGTACAAACCAAAACGGACATCAGCGGTTCGACATTTGGAGGAACGTCTCTTACTTTAGGCAACACCGCCGTCAACGAAGGCGGAGCGGTTTATTATTCCAATGCAACCGGGAGCACACTGGCGGCGAATTCAACGACATTCCAAAATAACCAGGGCTTGAGCGGCGGTGCCATCTACGTTGCCACTCAGACGACCGTCAATGCCAACCAATCGACGTTTATCAGCAATGCGACAACGACTCTCGGCAGCAGCGGCGGAGCCATTGCGCTGGCTGCCGATGAATCGACACTCAATGTCAATGGAACGGAATTCCGAAACAACGTCGCCGCACAGAACGGCGGAGCGATCAGTGCCGGAGACGACGTTACGATCAATGCGAACGACAGTGCCGTTTTTGCCGAAAACAGAACGACTGCCGGAGATGGCGGCGCGATTTACCTTAGCGACAAGGCAACGTTGAATGTCGCTCAAGCGACTTTCAATCGTAACGAAGCCCGAAGCGGCGACGGCGGTGCAATCCGTGTCGGCGACGCTTCGAGTATTGACGCTGCGGGAGGAAGATTCACTGGCAACTTGGCGGGATACCAATGGGAAACCACCTCGTCGACAACACCCACTCCTGGCACAGAAATCGCTCACGGCGGAGCGATTGCAATGATCGGTGCAAACGCAGCCGATCATTTCCTTGACATTTCCGCTGCCCGATTCTCGAACAACTATGCAACCGGCGACGGCGGTGCCGTGTACTCCGCAAACACGGCGGAGATATTTGCCAACGGTGTAACCTTCAGAGACAACACGGCAGACGGCAACGGCGGAGCGATGTATCTCCTCAACACCGATTTTCTGGACCTAACGGACGCAACGTTCGGAGGCAACAATGGCGATGCCATCTACTTCAAAAAGGATAATGGTGTCGATACAACCATTATGCTCGGTGCGGAAAATAGAAACTCCCGCTTCGAACGCGACATTAACGGTGCCAATACTCGCTCCTCGATTTATTTCGACGTTACCGACTTGACCACCATTGGTATTCCCATTGATACGCTTGCCGGGAGAACGCTCGACATTGCCGATCCGTTCGTCGTCGATGACACCAATAATGAGGTCGACATTTCGATCACCAAGACGGGAACCGGAACCTGGCAACTTGGCGGCGTCAACGACTTGCGGAATACAGCCGAGGCGACGACCGTTGACATTGAAGAGGGAACGTTCAGCCTCAACGGGGATGCCGCATTACTCTTGACCAATGCTAATGGGAAGGATTACTTGGAAATGCTTGCTGGAGCCAGGCTGATTGCTTCCGGGAACAACCGGATTGAGACGACCGACTTGTTTATCGGTACCGGAACCACGATGCGACTCGACGGTAACCTAACGTTGAATATTGGCAACGATTACACCATCGGTGCCACGTTGTCTGGATGGGGCGATTTCATCAAGGAGGACGCCCAAAAGCTGACCTTCGCCGGGCAAACTTCGGCGTATGATGGAAATGTCTCCATTAAGGGCGGTGGCTTTGATCTTATCGGACACTTTACGACAACGGGAACGTTCAACATGGACTCCGGTACGGCGTTGCATGTCATTGCCGATGCGAACCAACCGGCGATTTCCTCCAGGAAATTATTCATCGACGAGGTCGATCTGAACATTTCCGGCTTGACCTTGGAGAAGTACGAACAGGAAATCATCATGCTCCGCACGACGAACGGTATTGAGGGCGACTTCAATTCCGTGACGGTCGGCGGAACCAAGGAAAAGGTCGATTATCTGAGCTACAACCTCGGATTTATGAACGACCGTAAGGATTACGGCGGACTCATCGGCTTACGGTGGTACAGCATGAACGACGAACTGTTTGCCCACGGAACATTTACGCTCGACGAAGGCGCTGCCTTTACCGTCAATGTCCCGCTGAACAACAACACGGAAAACCTTGATCCGAACTGGAATGGCAAATCGCTGACCAAAAAAGGCCCCGGCACGTTGATTCTCGTTGCCGAAAACGGATACACTGGAACGACGACGATCAAGGACGGAGAACTCGTCTTGAAAAACGCTTTGGGAACCGGTATCGGACCCAAACTTGTTACTGTCAATCAAGCAGGTTCGCTCGTCCTCGACTTCGATGACACTTATGAAAAGAGCGTTGATGGAGACGGCAGACTTATCAAACGCGGCAACAATACCGTCGTCGATCTGGCCGGAAACAACACGTATAAAGGTGGGACGATCATTGAGGGCGGCATCCTCGGAATATCGGACATGAGCAACATCGGTTTCGGAACCGTCCTCTTCACGGGCGGAACCCTTCGGAACAACGCGGAAATCGACAATTTCGACCGCAGTCTCAAAGCGGGTGTCGGACAAAACGTTTTGCTCGATACGTCGTTCGATTTGACGGTAACGACACCGATCACCGCTTCCGGGGTGGGAGATCAAGCCGGTGGACTCATCAAAACCGGGGACGGCATTTTGACGTTGACTGCGCAAAACACCTACCACGGAGACACGACGATACGTGGGGGAACCCTAAAACTCGATGCCGCCGGTTCCGTGTTCGGCGATGTTCGCGTTTCAAAAGGAGGAGCCGTCGGTGGCGGCGGAACAATTGGCGGCAACCTGTTCGTCAACAACGGCGGTGCCTTGGAATGGTTTTTCGCGCCGACGCAAGCCGCTTCACCGGCACTGAATGTCGGCGGCTCCGTAACGTTGTTCGATGACGCCATTTTTCGACCGCGAACCGCGAACACAGCGTTTGACTTCACTCAACCGATCATCGGATGGACCGTCCTGCAATACGGTGGAACGCTCTACGGTCAATTCACGGAAATCGACAACCGATTCAGTCCGTTTTTCGATTTTGATCTGGATTACGATCCGGAGCGCCGCGAAATTCGAGTGTCGGGCAATCTGCTCAGCAATCCGAAGACGTTAAGCGATTCCGTGACAACAAGCCTTGTCATGGCGAACCGAAAAGTCTACCGGCAGGTTTTCAACCAACTGAGCCGGGAGGCTGGCTACAGTATTCAGCCGAGACGCAATACCGATGTGAGGGGACAAAGCACATCCACGGCGACTCGCTCCGCTTGGTTCACACCGACGATCCGGGCGAATCGTTATGCCAGTACGTTCCACACGAGCGATCCGTATTGGTTCGAGAGCTATGGAATGCAGGCTGGCTCCACGGTTTGGTCGAACCATGCAACCGCACTCGGTGTGACCTTCGGATATGAACGGGGGTTGTTGCACAATCACATCGATCAGGTCCGGTCACACGATTACTTCTTCGGCGTCTACCACGGTCAGGTCTTTTCGGATCATTACGAAGTTCGGTCTTATCTGGGGGCCGGGTTCCAGGATTTCACTTCCTTCCGTAACGACGGAGTACACAATTACGTCGCAAAATATAAGGGGGGGAGCTTTGAGGGCAACATCGAACTATCCCGACACTACGTCCGTAGCGGCGGATACTTCCTGCGTCCATTTGTCGGTCTGGATTTCGAGTACGCCCATATCGAGACGGCGAATGAAAACGAAGTCGGTTACGAATTCCGCCAGTATCCGCGATCATCGCTGACGCAGTTCTTCGCCCGAACCGGTGTGGAGATCGAACGTCGGGGAGCGAAAGTCGATGTTCACGGCGGTGCGACGCTTCGCGGCTTATTGATCGGGCCGGTACGACCGCACGGCAACGTGTTCTATCCGACGCGAGGGGCGGGGTCCGAACAAATTGGATCCCGAATCGGCAGTTCCGGTGTTACAATGAATGTCGGATTCAACTGGCACCTTGACAAACGACGTTCGACGGCCTTCTTTATGGACTACTACGCCGACATTTTCTTCGACAACGATGGCAATGGGGCAATGCACACTGGTAATCTCGGCGTGACATGGCGGTTCTGACATGGAACCGGCATTGAGGGCGTACTATACCGCAACACGTCAATAAATTGACATTTTGAAAAGTGTTAAGGTAGGCGACTTTTTCGGTAGGCGACTTTTTCCAAAAGTCGCGTGTGGTACTCCGCACAAGGAACCACCAAGAACGCCGATGAACGAGGAGCTCCTGTCCGGAGTACCGAACGCGATTTTCGGAGAAAATCGCCTACCCCAAAATGGGACCTTATTGACGTGCTACAGTATAAAAGCGTTTATCGTCACCCCCACGCAGGCGGGGATCTAGTACACAGTCGTGGAAATGGAATTCGTCATCACCGCGAAGACGGGAATCTAGACCATCGACGTCGTGTTGAGTGTCTAGGCCCCCGCCTGCGCGGGGGTGACGGGAATTCACAATTTTAGACTTGGTGCGGTACTAGACTCAAAACGGGTAGAAAATGGTCTTTTCTACGGGATGTGGTGCGTCCTTCGTAGTATCAATGGGTTCACCCTCCGTCGCCCTTATCCCCTTATTTGGACTACTGATAAGGGAATAAGGGCGTGGCATTCGGGCGTCTCGATGCTACAAGCTAAGGACGCATTTTTCGCCGACAAAAACGTCCAGTAAAAAGGACAATTTCAGGCCGTTGACAGTATTTCATGGAACTGTCTCAAAACTTTCGCGGATTTCGCCTTTTCACGCTTTTCGCATTGAAAACATCAAAACCGCTTCACGAATCCGAAGTCCAGAGACAAGGCCCAAACCATTAGGAGCAGGATCAGAGCGAGGCCGAGGTAACTCAGGATAATCAGTACCGTTTCGTTCGGCGGCTTGCGGAAAATGCCTTCATACGTCAGAAATACAAGGTGTCCGCCGTCGAGCACCGGAATCGGCAAAAGATTCAACACCGCAAGGTTTGCACCGATCAAACACAGGAACAGCAAATACTTGCCGAATCCCTGATCGGCAAACGACCAAGCAACCATAACAATTGTAACCGGACCGCCAAGAGCCTTCGGCGATACTTCGCCGGTAACGAGACGATGCAATGATACGAAAATCACAAACGAATACTCGATCATCTTGTCGGTGCCGAGCCACAACGCTTGACCGAGATTTTCGGCTCTGAACAGCATCGTTTCTGTACGAAATGCCAGTCCGCGATCCACGTTGAACCAATCGTCCGCAACGATGACCGGTACGTCGAAGTCTTGTTTGCCGTCGATTCCTGCGCCGGAAAGCGTCAGACGGACCGTTTCAATCGGTTTGAACGGTGTTTCCTCCTTCGATTTTTCCGTGTCGCCGTCCGTCGGCGGCTTTTGCGGCGCTCCCTGTAACAGAAATTCAAGGATAAACGGCAAGTCGATCTTGTCGCCGACCGACGTGAACCGGAAGCCGTCCTTCGTCGTTTCCGTGAACGTCGTACTGCTGAGCAGAGCAATGCTGTTAAGGAATTCGACCGCTTCGACCGTTGCTCCGACCGGCAGACCGAGCCGGCCTACCGGAAGTCCCGGATCGACGGCGGCAATCACCGGAAGCATTTCCCAAGCAAGACCCAGTGCCGTACTGCCGAGCGGGTCCTTCATCGAAAGACCCGATCCCTGCGGAATAATCGTCTCCGATAACAATTCGACCGTGTACGTTTTCTCGGTGCCGTCCTCCTTTTTAACGGCAAGTTCGACCGACGTTTGCCCTTCAATCTGTTTCCGTAACACGATTTGCGACAACCGCATCGGGTCAATGTCCTCGATACCGTCGATACTTAAAATCGTGTCGCCGGATTCAATGCCCTGTTGGAAGGCATCGGAATCGGGGCGGACCATTGTGATCGGTCCCATTGCAAAGCGGATGCCGAGTTCCCGCATCGGAATCGCAGGAATTTCGACGCTGACTCTTTCGGCGGCTTCCTTCTGAGCGAAAACGCAAGTAATGGGCTTGCCGATTTGACGGAGTTGGGCTCGCATATAATCGGCGTATTCATTGATCGGTGTGCCGTCGACTTCAACGAGTTTCAGGTCGGGCTTTTTCAACTCTTCTTTGGCAGCCGAATCGAGCCAATCTGCCGCATAATCCGATGACACCTTCCTTTCTGAGGAAAGTTCCAATGTCGGCAGCGACGTAACGCCGATGCTCGGTGCCAGATCGGTTTTGCGTTTGCGTGGAATGACCGTTTGCTCAATTCTGCCGACACCGGGTCGGTCGATGCTCAATTGGATACCTCTCTCGCCGCCGATCATTGACAAGCGGAGATCGTCGAATGTCCTTGCCGGTTTGCCGTTGATCGCCGCAATGCGGTCGCCGGGCTGCAAGTCGGCCTGCCAAGCGGGAGAACCGGGGATCACGTTGCCGACCGCCGGGGCAACGTCCGTGATGCCGACCAGATAGGCCCCCGCTCCGCAGACGATAGCGAAGAGGAAATTCATCACGACTCCGGCGACGATGATCGCCATCCGCTGCGGAACGGATTTTGCCAAATAACTGTCCGGTGGCAGGGGTTCGGCGTTTTCCGTGCCGTCGTCGCCGATTCCTTTGCCTTGGATTTCCGACGGATTGTCCTCTTGACCGAGCATTTTGACGTATCCGCCGAGCGGAAAGACGCCGAGACCGTACTCGGTGTCGCCCCATTTGAAGCGGAAAAAGCGTAGTCCCCAGAAGTCGAACCAGATATAGAATTTATCGCAGCGCACCCCGCAGGCACGGGCAACGGCGAAGTGTCCGAATTCGTGGACGATGATCAACATGTTAATGCCGATCAGTACGAGCAGGACGAGGTACGAAATGGTCGCAAGGAACGAAAGGGTTTCAGGATCGAAAATGTTCATAGTTCAATAGGAAAGTTAGCCGCGTCGCCCCGCGACGCGATGTTAATGTACACGGTTGTCGGTTTTTGGCAACCCCGCGTCGGGCAGGTAGGCAGCCGACCGCCGGGCGGCTGCGTCGGCGATAGCCGACCGTTGTAAGGTAGGTAGCCGACCGCCGGGCGGCTGCGTCGGCGATAGCCGACCGTATTTTTGTGCGGAGTACCGCACGTCGCCGCCCGGCGGTCGGCGACCTACCGGGGATCAATCATCCTCCACAACCTGAAAAATCTCCTCAATAGGCCGCCGAAAAATTTCGGCGAGTTTGAACGCCAGGCCGAGCGACGGCGTGTATTTTCCGGACTCCATTGCAATGATCGTCTGGCGGCTGACACCGGCACGGCGGGCGAGTTCTTCCTGCGTCATTTCGTCGTGATCGAAACGCAAACGGCGAACGGAATTCGTGATTTTGCTCATCGTCAGCCCTCCTTGTCGGCGTCTTCGCCCTTGAAGTAAAACAAGAGCAGCATCACGGAAAAAACCAAGACGCCAACCACCAAACCACAAATCGACGGAAGCCAAAAAACGCTCAACGGAACGGAATCGAACCCCCATTTGACATGATAAACGAGCGTCAGTACACCGTTTTGGACCAAAACCGTTAGAAATGCCGAGGTGAAACCAAGCAACTGCGACCGTTGCAAGAACGAAACGTCCCGTTCGTCGTTTTCCTCTTTGCGAAAAACGACGAACCAGAAGATCGGCAACAGACCGAGCAGCCCCAGAAAGCCGAATCCGGCGCGTGCCCGATCCGCTCCGATGAACGGCAACAGAATCAAAAACGCCGCCAAACATAGGGTCAAAACGCCCAAACAATACCAAGCGGTGAAGAGGTTACGGTACATCAGCGGACCTGAAATTGCCAAATGTCAACAATACACGACTCATTGTAATGTATATTCGACACGATGTCAAGTTGGCTTTACATTTTTTTCTCTGATTCCTGCCGGACTGTTCGCCAGAGGAGGAAACCGAAGGTTACCCAGATGAGAAACGGCAGAATCATCGCCACCGGAACCGGCAGTCCGGCGTAGTAAAACAGGTTTCGTATCTCTCCGCTAAAAAAGGCGGCGATGATCGACGGAATCTTGGAATACTCCCGCCAATAAATTTCCGACATAGGAACGAACATCGCAAAGGAAAAGACGACAAGGGAATACCCGCCCAAAAGCCACACGGCGCGGCGCAGGAAGATCGATGGCCACCGATCCATGAACAAAAACGGAATAAACGCAAAAGGAAGAGCAGCTGTTACATGACGAGGGCCGTTTATCGAATGAAACCAGTAACCGTATGAAGCGTTGAGCAGGAAATAATAGGAAACAATGGACAGACAGGCAATGTTGAGTTCCCGTCGAAAACCTTGCCGCAGATTCTCGTAGACGGCAAAGGGAAACAGGATTAAGATGGGCGAGAACCACAAAATTCCGAATCGTGGACTGAATAGCGACTTGAGAAGAACGGACACTTTCGGTAAGGCCACGCCCGCAAAACCTTGTTCCATCAAAGGGTGTTTGTCGGCAACCTGTAGATAACCGAGGCTGAACGGTGATCCGAAAGCCAGGGCGTTGTAAACGAAAAAGAAAATCGCGGCGGGCACTGCTCCGAGAACGAGCAGGCCCACGATCCGCCAACAGCGTGGCCATGGAAGGTCCGCACGTCGCATAAGGGCAAGGAGGGTCAAGCCCAGCACGATGGCCGGAATCGCCGCCGTGTACTCGACGTTCACGGAGAAGGCAAGAAGAAATCCCGTTAACAACCATCCGGGGACGAGGATCCCGTGTCCCAACTCTCTTGATCGGATGAGAGCCTCACCCCACGCAAATGCTATCACCAAAAAAGCGGCGACCAAGGCGTGCCCCATGAGAACGGTTGCCCACATTGCATAAGGGGTTCCGAGTCCAAAAAATACGGCAACGAGAACGGCTGTCCGTTGAGAGACGCCGAAGCGAATCCCCAGCACATAAATCATTGCGGCTCCGAGAGCGGCGAAGAACGAAATTGTCAATGAACCGGCGAGCATCACCGTACCGAACGCTTGGGAAGGGACTCCCGGTTGACGAGGATCGAAGGCCGTAAAATCGTCTTTGCCGAGTGCTTTCAGAGAATAGTGGGCCAAAGCGATTGTCGGAAGGGCTACAAGAGCACTTCCGGGGGCCTGACAGGCATAATGGTGTCCATCGCGGAAAGTGCTGTCGTGGGTAAAAAAATGCACATAGGCGTCGACCCGGAGGGTGCCTTCTGACACCAAGGCGATTCCAAGGGCTGTTCGAGCAGCGGACATGGCATCGCTGACGTAAAACTTGAACGTTGTGTAGGTGAAAAGAAAAAGAAAAAAAAGGAGAAAAAAGACTCTTTTCGAAACGACCGAGGAATCCATATCGACGGAGAAAATTGAAAATAACCATCAAAACAGCACGACGCCGCGAATTGTAATGTGAGCCGACACAATGTCAAGTCGGTTTTACATCCTTTTCTCTGATTCCTGCCGGACAGTTCGCCAGAGTAAGGAAACCCAAGGTTAAAAACATTGCGATCCTTCAGAGCGGAGGTCGCCAAGTCCTCCAAAGACATTTACACGAAAAAAATTTCGTCTATACTTGAAACTCCTCTTGATTTTGGAAAAATTCCTGTTATAATCAAAACTCTTTAGTTTTGCCTTTTTCGAGAGAAAAAACGTTATGCTGTCCCGCCCTTCGTATATTCAAAAAATCCGGCCCTTTATCGACAAACCGGTCGTCAAAGTGCTGACCGGAATGCGTCGAGTCGGCAAATCCTGCCTCTTGGAATTGATTCAACAGGAACTTCGCGCCGCCGGAACAGACGAGAGCCGAATCATTCATTTCAATCTGGAGTCGATGGAACATGCCGACCTCCAAAAGGATACCACCCTGCTCTACGACACGCTCCGAAAGCGGATCGGAAAGGAAAAGTCCTACATTTTCCTCGATGAAGTCCAGGAAGTTACCGGTTGGGAAAAAGTCGTCAATTCGCTTCTGGCCGATCAAAAGGCGGATGTTTATCTGACCGGGTCGAATGCCCGATTGCTCTCGTCGGAATTGGCAACCTTTCTTTCCGGACGCTATGTCGAGATACCGGTTTATCCGCTTTCGCTCCGCGAACACCTTGATTTTCGGGGAGATCGTTGCGGGACGCCGCAAGAGGAATTTTCCCGATACCTGAAATACGGCGGTCTGCCGGGCCTGCACGCTTTCGATTCGACCGACGAAATCGTCTACCAATATATCGGTGCCATCTACGATTCGGTGCTTTTGAAGAACGTTGTTGCCCGAAATAACATTCGGGACGTTTCTCTGCTGGAAAGCGTTGGGCGTTTCGTTTTGGATAACATCGGCAATGTCGTTTCGGCTCATCGGATTGCCCAATTTTTGAAGAATCAGCAACGGACGGTGAGCAGCGAAACGGTTCACAACTATCTCCGGGCGCTGGAACAGGGATTTCTTGTCCATCGGGTTCCTCGTTATGATCTGAAGGGAAAACGGTACTTGGAGATTTACGAGAAGTATTTCTTGGGCGACATCGGTTTGCGGCACGCGCTGCTCGGTTTCAAGGAAGGCGACATTTCCGGTCTGTTGGAAAATGTCGTCTATCTCGAACTGCGTCGCCGGGGCTATCGGGTCTCGATCGGCAAATGGAAGGAGGCGGAAATTGATTTCGTTGCGGAAAAAGAGAACGAGCGGCAGTACATTCAGGTTGCTTATCTGTTGGCTGATGAGGAAACGGTTCGCCGCGAGTTCGCTCCGCTCAGGGAGATTGCCGACAACTATCCGAAGCGGGTGCTGTCCCTTGATCCCGTTTGGGGGGAGGATTTGGACGGAATCAAACGGCAAAATCTGATCGATTTCCTCCTTGAGGCGTGAGGCATCTCCCCGATTTCGTTTCCGGCGATGTCGAAAATTTTCCGAAACCGCCCTTGATCGAAACGCGGTTTTTAGGGACAATATGCCGAATCCTGCTGGATATACCTCACCCAATTACTGGATATTATGCTCGAAACATTTTCTTCGCCGCGCCACGATTCGCAGAACAACTACCGCGATTACCAGCGGCAACGGCAGATGACGCTCGGCGATCTGCTCCTGGAAAACCGCATTATTTTCCTTCAGGGCGAGATTCGCAGCGACAACGCCAACGAATTGGTGATGAAACTGCTGTATCTCCAGAGCGAAAACCGGCGCAAGGACATTCATTTTTACATCAATTCGCCGGGCGGAAGCGTGACGGCAACGCTGGCAATTTACGACACGATGCAGATGCTCAGTTGTCCGGTGGCGACGTACTGCGTCGGCATGGCGGCCAGCGGCGGCGCGATTCTCCTTGCCGGTGGAACCAAGGGCAAACGCTTTGCACTGCCGCACGCCAAAATTATGATGCACCAGCCGTGGGGCAACGTCGGCGGACAGGTCTCCGACATTGAAATTCAGGCTCAGCAGATTCTCAAGGACCGAGAGATGCTGAACCAAATCCTCGCTTCGCACATTGGCAAACCGATTGAGGTCATTGCCAAGGACACCGACCGCGACTTTTACCTCGACGCCGCTGAAGCTAAAGAATATGGCGTCGTGGACGAAATCCTCAAGAAAAACCCCGTTGAAATTAGTGAATAGTTAATAGTGAATAGTTAATAGTGAAGACGCAAGCGTCGTTTCCACTGTTCGCTATTCACTATTAACTATTAACTATTAACTAAAACATGCCTCTGATCCCTTACGTTATTGAAAAGAGCGGCCGCGAAGAGCGGGCGATGGACATTTACAGCCGTCTGTTGAAGGACCGAATCGTGTTTCTCGGTTCCGCCGTCAACGACGAGGTGGCGAACGCCATCGTTGCTCAAATGCTGTTTTTGCAGTCGGACGACGCAAAAGCGGACATTCACCTTTACATCAACTCACCGGGCGGCAGCGTCTCGGCTGGCTTGGCGATTTACGATACGATGCAGTACATCAGTTGCGACGTGGCAACGTATTGTATTGGCCAGTGTGCGTCGATGGGAGCCGTGCTGTTGACAGCCGGAGCGAACGGCAAGCGCTTTGCGCTGCCGAACTCACGGATTATGATTCACCAACCGCTCGCCGGAATGGAAGGCACCGCCGAAGAAATTATGATCCACGCCAAGGAGTTCGCCAAGGTCAAGGAGAAACTCAATCGGATTCTCATCAAGCATACGGGCCGAGACCTCAAACAGATCGAAAAGGACACCGACCGCGACCGATTTATGTCTTCCGAAGAAGCACGAGACTACGGACTCATCGACAAAGTCGTCGAAACAATGAACGGATGATTGCTACAATGTTCCGAAGAAAGCCAACACAGAGATTTGCCACGAAGAAATATCCTCGCCCCGGAGAGCCGTGGCGTTCGAAACGCAAGCGGCGGTTTAGACGGTTAATGAAGCGTCCACTTTATATTTTGATTTGGATATTTCTTGGTTGTTTCATATGCTATGCAATGTTTTATTGTTTTTGGATCGGTCAAATTTCATCAGGACTGGCAATACTCTTTCTCATAATTCTTGTGGTTTTTAGTTGTTATGCAGAGTTGACAGACACATAATCAGCCGCCAATCACCTCACATCCGCGACTTCCAATGCCGATTGAATTTGTCATTTTAGACGATGCCGGTGAACCGGTTACTTGGGTTCCTACCGAAATGGAAGCCGCAAGTTATTTGAAAAAGAGCGAATTGGAAGGCATAACGTGCAAAAAGATCATCAAAAGCGACGCCGGTCGCATTTCAGTTGAAGGAAAGGAATATGAGGTTGCCTTATCACGTGAGGAACCGTATGATATTGGAGACGATTAGTGGTACTCGGCGGAAACCTTTGTTTGTTTGTTTGATTCCGGTTGTTCTTTTGCTTTTTCAACCCGTGATGTAGAAGGATGTTGACCATGGCCCCAACAGCAACAATTCGTTCTGACGCGAAGCGGTCCAGCGTGGCCAAACTGAAACCGGTAAAACCCGATCCGGTGGATGTTGAACCTGTCACTGTCGCTTCTACGAATACGGAAGCAAAACGAGACATCACAGTTCTTGTGCGCATTAACTCCCAAGAGTTGGATGTCCTTTTTCAGGCAGGACTGGCCGGAGCACGCATCGCGGACAATATGCGAAAAATCACTCTTGCCGAGGCAAAACGCATCATAGCTGGCGATTTGGGAAACTCATCAAGTACTCCGGTCCAATGAGCAAACTGTCCTTTAAGTTATTTTGCCGGGAATGCTTTTCTTTCCGGCTTGCCCGACTTGTCAGACCTCAGTTGGACCAAAAAAGTCTTTCCGTATGACAAACGATTTAGTCCCAATACAAGATAGGATTTATACCATTCGCGGCCAGAAGGTCATACTGGACAGCGATCTTGCCAAGTTGTATGAAGTGGGAACAAAGGTTCTCAATCAAGCCGTGAAAAGGAATATCGACAAATTTCCAACCTCGTTTATGTTTCAACTGACCGCAGACGAATGGAGTAATCTAAGGTCACAATTTGTGACCTTTAAGGATGACGTAAGAAAATTCAAACCACACGTTTTTACGGAGCATGGAGTTCTCATGCTTGCCAATGTGTTGCGTTCCCCAAAAGCAACTGTCATCAGTATCCAGATTGTCGAGACGTTTATCAAACTTCGTGATTATGCGCTGACCAACCTTGGATTGAACGAACAAGTTTCCGAATTGCGCCGACTTTTAATGCTCCACATCGATAACACCGACAATCGACTTTCCGAACATGACAAAACGATTAATCAGATTATTCAAGTCCTGAATAATCTCATTGAGCAGCCAAAACCAACAACAACGACGAAAATCGGATTTCGTGTGGATTAACAATCCTAGAGAGGGGACGTTTTCCCATCGTCAACAGAGACGCAAAATGAGCAAACTGTCCTTTAAGTTATTTTGCATTGAGAAATACGCGGATAAAAAACAGATTCCCAGTAATGAGGTCTATAAATTATTCGAGGCCAAGGGGATTTTGCAAATGTTGGACGAGGATTACAAGACTTTTCACGTCCACGGATTCGAGTATATTTTGGGCGATTATGTCCTGTGCGATATTGAAAAGATTCTGGAGGGTGAGGAGATAAAGATGCCGCACGGAACGATAAGAGCGTCAACACTAAAAACGGTCATACCGATGGTAATGGAACATTTCAATTGCGACGAAAACGAAGCGTTGAAACGGTTTTACGAATCGCACATAGGCGCCTGCTTTGCCGACGACGACACCGGATTGTACGGCCAAAGTGCGTTTTACGTCGCCGGGCTGTTTTTCGACGAACATACAGACATCGCTCATAACTGATTCAGTCGCAAGACTACGGGCTCATCGACAAAGTCGTTGAAACAATGAACGGGTAACGGATAGATGATAACGGATAACGAAAAACACTGTCCGTTATCCGCTAACAAAAAGCAAGGATGCTCCCATGAACGCAAAAGGATTTCTAGCGGTGCTTGTATTGGCGTCGCTTGTTGGTTGTTCGAACCGTTATCAGCATCAGGTTGACCAATCGTTGTTGCTCAAGGAGAATCAGCGGTTGGAAAATGCGTTGTACGTCAAGCACACGCAACTTGTCAATATGAAGCGGGAAAACGACCGGCTGAAAACGATGCTCGGTCAATCGGACAGCAGTATAACGCCCCGGCGCGGTCAACCGATGGAACGGCGACCAACCGACAGTTATGACGAAGCCCCGCCGTATGAACCTCCCAAGGTCTCGGCTCCGCCCGTTTCGCCATCGACCACGTTGCCGGATATTATGAAAGGCTCCGTATTGCCGCCGAAAACAAAAGTTGCTACAAAAAGCGATCCCGATTATTTTCCGCCGACAACCGTGACGGAACCCACGAAAGAAGAACCACCAACGGGACCCGTCTTTCCCGAATGGACGCCAAACCGATAAAAGTGTAAAGTGCAGAGTGTAGAGTGTTCAAAAATCACTCCACACTCCACACTCTACACTCTACACCCCCATGATAGAACTGACGGAAACGAATTTCGATCAAACTGTTTTGCAATCGCCAGTGCCGGTGCTCGTCGACTTTTGGTCGCCGAGTTGTATGCCTTGCCGTGCCTTGGTGCCGGTGCTCGCCGCATTGGCCGAGGAAAACGGCGACGATGTGCGAATCGCCAAGGTCAACGCCGCCGAATGCGTTGCCTTGGCCGTAAAATACGGCGTTGAGATGTTGCCAACGCTCCTCTTTTTCAGCGGCGGAAAGGTCGTCGAACGAATGGTCGGCGTCCAATCGCAGGACAAAATCCAAAACGCCCTCGATGAGATCGAGTAAAACACAGAGCCGGGAGCGCAAGCTCCGACAGTCCGTCGTCAAATTCCCCATCGACTATCTTGCCGGAATCCTGTGGCCGAACGGCCCAGTTTGTCGCGTTGCAAAGACAAAAGAATCACGACGCCGCAAAGGCCGCCGAAAGGCTGTTGCGACCGCTCGAAAAACGTGACGACCTGCCTTCCGTCGACAAGGCAAAGGTACTATCAGGTCTCGTGATGTCATTGACGTTACAAAATCGTCAAGCCGAGGCGGTAAGGATTCTCGATCAACTGGACGACGACAATTTGCCGCCTGCCGAGCAGCGGAATCTCCGTTTGACAAAGTCGCGGGTTCTCGCCGAGATTCTAGAGCGTATTAAAAATGGGTTTGGACAACATTCCCGTCACCCCGCGCAGGCGGGTGTCTAGAGGACAGATGTTCACATCTTATTTAATTGCAAAAGGTTATGGCGACGAAACAAACTCAATGACGTCGAGTGTCTAGGCCCCCGCCTGCGCGGGTGACGATAAAAAATCCAACCCATCTTTAATACGCTCTATCGAAGCGGAACGAACCGGCGGCACTCAACAAGGCATTGGACTTGTGGAAAGAGATCAAAGGCCAATCGGCAAAGGAATCCGAAGCGTGGTGGAATGCCAAGGAAACTCGTTTGCGTGTTTTGCTCAAACTGGATCGAAAGAGCGAGGCACTTGAGGAGTACAAACTTCTCGAACTGCTCTATCCCCAACTCGGCGGAACGGCGAGAAAGGCAAGATTCAAGGCAATGTTCCAATGAGTTAGAGCGTATTAAAAATTGCTCTGGAATCCCCCTCCTAGGGCTTACGCCCTGGGTGGCCAAAAATCCAAACCAATTTTTAATGCACTCTAGCCACGGCAGGGGCGCCGCGGCTAACATTTTTTCTTGCCCGTCTTGCACCGTTTTCTCTGGCGGGGTAAAATCTCGACTTGGTGGCACATTGTGTCGCCTTACATTTTGGTATAGTTCGCAAGTTTCTCCTGCATACGTTCAAGCACAATCCGGTCCGCCGGTTGGACGATGTGAAACATTCACGCTGAACATGCGTTCCCGAAAGGGAATGTCATGAGTGTGACTTGCGGATTTCGGGGTATGCGCTCTTTTTGCGCTTACGTCGCCGCTCATTTTGTGTGGCACTCTGGTTGTGCGGAGGAGAAGTCCGTCTTGAGGAGACATGGCATTCCCGTCTTTTTAGACGGTATCGTCTCTTGCCGTTCTTGCCGCAACCCTTCACCAGCGCACGAAAACCATGCCGAACTACTTTTACACCGACGCAATTGGTCGAAAGCAAGGACCTGTCAATGACCAACAACTGAAAGTGTTGGTGTCGGAAGGCGTCATCAAGCCAGCGACTCCACTGGAAACGGAGGGCGGACACAAAGGACTGGCTGGACAAATTCCCGATTTGTTTCCCAACCGAAGTTTTGAACGGGAAGTTCCGCCTCCCACTCCGAAACGGTCATTTTGTACGAACTGTGGAACTGCCTGTTCCGAACAAGCGGTCGCCTGTATGTCTTGCGGAGCAAAGCCTGTTGGACATCGGAAATTTTGCCGCCAATGCGCTGTCGCAATCGGTCCCGAACAAGTCGTTTGTGTCAAGTGCGGAGCGAAAATCAGTGGTTTGCCACCAAGTAGACAGCCAGTACCGTCCGCCTCGAAACAAGTATTTTGTACAAATTGTGGAAGTTCTGTTTCCGAAAAAGCCGTGGCATGTATGTCGTGCGGTGCCAAACCTACCAGACATCGAAAGTTTTGCCGCGAGTGCGCAGCCGCTCTTAATTCCGAACAAGTCATTTGCACCAAGTGCGGGGCGAAAGTCGGTACTACAGGAATTCCATTCGACGGTAAATCTTTTACTGCC
>Ga0099364_10004907_pt1 | contig 20071 bp, 19 predicted proteins | sample TergutTh196P3_FD_73070 | JGI IMG/M metagenome (GOLD analysis project Ga0099364, IMG submission 73070) | Microcerotermes parvus P3 segment gut microbial communities from Pointe-Noire, Republic of the Congo - Th196 P3 | ecosystem: Host-associated > Arthropoda: Insects > Digestive system > Gut ... | reverse complement strand
CGAGGAATGGCTAGATTTCCTAGATTTTGATATACTCGACACCATAGAAGTAACAGACGGCAATTTTTATGCCGAAATGCCCGCAGGCAACTATACCGTCATTGTGTCGGGCGAGGGGATTTATACGGAAGCGGCGCATGTTATATCACACTGGGACGAGGACGAGCCATACTGGCTTAATCAAGATATTGTGGTGAGGGAGCGTGAGTTTAATGATATAACGGATAAGTTCGTGTGTCCTAATTTCCGTGCAAGGGTTTTGCAGGTTTTGAATAAATCGCCCGAAGAACGAATTTACAAGTATGAGGTCGAGGAAATTACGTGGTTAGATTCGTGCTATCGCAGTATACAAGACCTTGCGGGAATAGAATATTTTACCTCGATAGATTATTTATGTGTTTCAGGCAACAATTTAACAGAGATTGACCTATCAAACAACATAAACCTAACGTATATCTATGCGAACAATAATCCCCTTACATCGGTGAATGTTACACAAAATATAGCTCTGTCGCTTTTGAATTTGTTTTGGGCTAATTTAACCTCGTTAGATGTGTCTAATAATGAAAATTTGTGGATATTGTCTGTTACGAATAACTTCATGCAGAGTACAGATGAGGTCATAGGTTGGCAGAACACCCGATTAACAGAAAGCGGTAACTTTTACTTCGACCCCCAACGTATCCAAGGTCAAAGCGAAACCGAAGCCCCCACCCACGACTTCAACCCTCACGACTTCACCCCCGATTTCCCCCCACACCCCCACGACTTCGCCCCCCACGACCACCCCATTCCCATAAAATAACCCCAAAAACCACAAAATCCAAAACATAAAGGAGCAAAAAACATGAAAGTTCTAATCATCAACGCAGGTTCATCATCACTAAAGTACCAGCTAATCGACATGACCAACGAAACGGCACTAGCCAAGGGTCTTTGCGAAAGAATAGGCATAGACGGGCGTTTGGTACATGAAACAGACAAGGGCAAGCACACGGCAGACATGGCTATGCCCGACCATGGCGCGGCTATGGCGATTGTGCTTGACACGCTGCTGGACACACAGCACGGCGTAATCAAGTCTAAGGACGAAATCAACGCGGTGGGTCACAGGGTAGTACACGGCGGAGAGGCGTTCGCGGAGTCGGTGCTTATTACTGACGAGGTAGAGGCCGCCATAGAAGCGGTAAACGAGCTTGCGCCGCTTCACAATCCGCCGAACCTCACGGGCATACGTGCGTGCAAGCAGCATATGCCAGGCGTGCCGCAGGTGGCAGTGTTCGACACGGCGTTTCACCAAACCATGCCGCCCAAGGCGTTCCTGTACGCCATATCCTACGATTTGTACAAGAAGCACAAAATCCGCCGTTACGGCTTCCACGGCACTTCGCACAAATATGTATCAGAAAACGCGGCAAAGCTGCTAAACCGCTCCGCAAGCGATTTAAAAATAGTCACCTGCCACCTAGGCAACGGCGTAAGCCTTTGTGCGGTAGACGGCGGCAGGTCTGTGGACACCTCTATGGGAATGACACCACTGGAGGGCTTGGCGATGGGTACTCGTTGTGGCGATATTGACCCAGCTGTGGTACAATATATTATGCAGAAGGAATGTATTTCCGCGCAAGCCGCTAACGACCTACTGAACAAGAAGTCGGGCGTGCTAGGAATAAGCGGCGTTTCCAGCGATTTCCGCGATTTAAGCACAGCCGCAAAGGACGGCAACGAGCGCGCAACGGCGGCTATGGAGGTTTTCGCGTACCGCGTGGCAGGCTATATTGGGCGTTATGCCGCGTGCATGAACGGCTTAGATGCAATCGTTTTCACCGCAGGAATAGGCGAAAACGATATAGGAATACGTGAGCGTGTCTGTTCTTATTTAACATGGTTTGGCGTAGAAATCGACCCTGCGTTAAACGCAAAGCGCGGCGAGGCTCTCGATGTGTCTATGCCTAGCGCGAGAGTGCGAGTTCTGGTAATTCCTACCAACGAGGAGTTGGTTATTGCAAGAGATACAAAAATGATATTGGAGGGTAAGTAAAATGATTGTAAACGCAAAGGAAATGCTACAAAAGGCGGCAAAAGAGCATTATGCCGTAGCACAAATCAATATCAACAACCTAGAATGGACAAAGGCCGCGCTAACCACGGCACAGGAACAAAAAAGTCCGCTTATTCTAGGCGTAACAGGCGGCGCGGCAAAGTACATGGGCGGCTTCGCCACCGTAGTACAAATGGCAAAAACCATGGACAAATGCTTAGGCATAACCGTTCCTGTGGCGATTCATCTCGACCACGGAAGCTATGACGAATGTATCGCCTGCGTAGAAGCAGGCTTTACAAGCATTATGTTTGACGGAAGCCATTTTCCTTTCGAGGAAAACGTAGCAAAAACAAAGGAAATGATAACGCTTGCACACAAAAACGGCTTGTCCATTGAGGCAGAGGTCGGCGCAATCGGCGGCGAGGAGGACGGCGTAGTCGGCTCTGGCGACGTGGCAGACCCTGCCGAATGTAAGGCAATCGCAGACCTTGGCGTGGACTTCCTAGCGGCAGGTATAGGCAACATTCACGGCGTATACCCCGACAACTGGACAGGACTTAGCTTTGACGTGCTTACCAAGGTGTCGGAGCTTACTGGCGGCCTGCCCCTAGTGCTTCACGGCGGCACAGGCATACCTGCCGAAATGATACAAAAGGCAATTTCCCTAGGCGTAGCCAAAATCAATGTAAACACGGAATGTCAGCTTGCTTTCGCCGCCGCCACCCGAAAATATATCGAGGACGGCAAGGACAAAGCAGGCAAGGGCTTCGACCCGCGGAAGCTGCTCGCCCCAGGCGCAGAAGCGATTAAGCAGGTGGTGAAGGATAAGTTTGAGCTGTTTGGTTCGGTGGGTAGGGGATAGCCTTGATGTTTATGGGACGCGGATTTAAAAGATTAAAAGAAATGGAACGCGGATTTTCGCGGATTTAACGGATTTTCGCGGATTCTATCTGGCGTGTTTATTAAAATCCGTGGAATTAACAATCCACGTAATTGGCTTTCCGTTAGTTTTTAATTAACGCGAGAAAAAATCCGCGTAAATCCGCGTCGGACGAGGATTTAATGGATTAAAAGAAATGGAACGCGGATTTTCGCGGATTTAACGGATTTTCGCGGATTCTATCTGGCGTGTTTATTAAAATCCGTGGAATTAACAATCCATGTAACTTGTGTTTTGTTAGATTTTAATGAACGCCCGAAAAAATCCGCGAAAATCCGCCAAATCCGCGAAAATCCGCGTTCCATGCCCTTAAAACTCTGCGTTCCATGTTTTGAGAAATAACAATATTGGCTAATTATAAGGAGAATATTATGAAATCGTATGTTATTACCATCACAGAGGTTGACGATATAGATATTGCACTAGAGAACTTGAACGAACAAATGGCAAATATAGAGCTACTGAAAAACTCTGTCGGCATTGTTTCCGTAAGCCCAGATTTTATTGACTCGGAGGTATACGCCGCTGTTGCCAACGCGTTGCCGTTCCCAGTCGCAGGCATGACTACGTTTTCGCAGACCGCAAACGGCGAAACAGGCATGTTCCTTTTGTCGATTCTTGTCCTTACTTCCGATACCTGCGAATTTTCTTGCGGGTACAGCGCGAAAATTACGGACGATGCCGACATTACAGGGCTAATGCGCGACTGCTACGCCGAGGTAAAAAGCGGCCTAAGCGGCGAGCCTAAGCTGGCGTTGCTTTACGCGCCTTTCCCCAGTAACGACCTAACAGGCCCTGCCTGCGAGGCGTTAAACGCGCTGTCTGCGGAGAATAGCGACATGCCAGTTTTTGGCTCGTTGGCGTGCCGCGAGGTAGAAAATGTAATGGAATCGTGCGCAATTTTTGGCGCGGGCGCTTCTACCGAGCATTTCGCCCTAGTCCTTATGAGCGGCGACATCTCGCCAGACTTTTATGTCGGCGCGGTAGCGGACGATGCTACGCTAATTTCTGTAGTGGGCGTTGTTACCAAGGCGAGCGGAAACCGCGTTTATGAAATAAACGGAGTAAATACGAAGCAATTCCTTGAACAAATGAATTATTTCATGGGCAAGGACGTAACTGAGGCCGCCACGTCTGCTATTCTTATAGCGGAAACAAAGGACGAAAACGGCAAAATCCTTTCGTCACTGGCGCAGGGCATTTTGTTGTTGACAGATGAGTACGCCGTATTAGATAATTTTATCGAGGTCGGCACAGTGCTTTCCTTGGCGGCGTTGACAAAGGAAGCCGTGATTGAAACGACAACCAAAGCCACAGAATGGGTCAAGGCGCACGAACAAAACAAGGCGGCGTTAATCTATTCTTGCCTAGGCAGATGGTTTGCGGCGGCGGACGAAAGCCTAAAGGAGTTCGACATTATCGACAAGGCACTGGCAGGCATAAGCTACCAAGCATCGTATTCTGGCGGCGAAATATGCCCGACCTCGGTAAAAGGCGAAAAAATGCTGAACGCCAAGCATACTTCTTCTGTGACGGTGTGTATTTTTTGAGAAATTCGAGGCACGGCGATTTTATATTTTAAAAGAAATGGAACGCGGATTTACGCGGATTTAACGGATTTTCGCGGATTCTATCCGTGTGAATTAGGGGTAGCGGAACGCGGATTTTATCCGTGCAAATTAAAGGTAATTAAACACGGATTTACACGGATTTAACGGATAAAAAAAACGCGCCCGAAAAAATCCGCGAAAATCCGCCAAATCCGTGAAAATCCGCGTTCCATTACATGAAAAATTCCATAAGTTGAAAATTTTGTGATATTTTATAAATTCATGCGTTTGTCGTGTTTCGGTAGTAGAATAGCTTCCTAGTAGGTGATAGGTGTGAATGATTTAGCCGAGGAATTAAAGGCCGCGTTAAGGGACAACAAACGGCTGCAACGGGAAATAAGGGAACGCGACCAGATGATTTCTGCGTTCAAGCGGCGCGATACAGAGCTGGAAACGCTTTACAATATGCTAAAGCGGCAAAAGGGCGAGCAGGATATTTACCTGCGCCTTATGCTCGACAACTCGCCCGATATGGTCGTGCTAATAGATTCTGAACGCAAGTTTATCTTGGGGACAGACCATCATTTGCGTACAATCGGGCTTGATACGGACACCCTAACGGGCAAGGACTTTGTCGAGAGCTTTACCGCGGCGTTAAAGCCCGAATCGCGCGGCCTGCTACTCACAAGCCTACAGGAATTTTACGCAAACGGCGCGACAATAGAGTTTAATTCGCAAATATCGTTTGCTAACGGCAAAACCTTTCATTGCGAAATAACGATAGTGCCGCTGAAAAACGAGGACGGCGGCATTATCGGCGCATTGCTACAAATTCAAGATATAACGGAGCTGCAAAACGCGGTGCTTACAGCGGAGCAGGCTAACAGAGCGAAGTCTGCTTTTCTTGCTACCATGAGCCACGAAATACGTACCCCGATGAACGCCATTATCGGCATTTCCGACATTGAGCTGGAACGCGACAGCCAGCCGCGAGAGGTAAGGGACGCGTTCGACCGCATAAATAATTCGGGCAAAACACTGCTTGGAATAATCAACGATATTTTGGATTTATCAAAGGTAGAAACAGGCAAGCTGGAGCTTGCGCCAGTAAAATACGATACGCCGAGCCTAATAAACGATACCGCGCGGCTTAACGCCATGCGGATTGGCGACAAGCCGATTGAGTTTATCGTCAAGGTTTCCGATACCCTGCCCGCGTATCTAATCGGCGACGAGCTTCGAGTAAAGCAGGTGCTAAACAACATACTTTCCAACGCGATTAAGTACACAAAGCAGGGCAGTGTCACCTTTGAGATTGATTCGCAGGCGGGCGAAAACGGCGTTATGCTTGTGTTTACCGTACGCGACACAGGGCAGGGCATGACGAAGGAACAGCTCGCCGCAATCTATGAGGAATACTCCATGTTTAACCGCGAAGCCAACCGCGGCACGGAGGGCACAGGGCTTGGCATGAGTATCACCAAGAGCCTTGTCGAGATGATGGACGGCAAAATTACGGCGGAAAGCGAGCCGAACGTAGGCTCGGCGTTTACCGTGTATCTATTGCAACAGCCCGCAGGCGAGGACGTTTTGGGAACGGAAGCCGCGGAAAAGCTGCAAAACTTCAAATTTACTTCCGTGCAAAAGGCGAAGCTGGAACGCGAATACATGCCGTACGGCAGCGTGCTGGTCGTTGACGATGTTGACGCTAATTTGTTTGTGGCGCGAGGGCTTATGAAGCCGTACGGCCTTGCGGTAGACACGGCGGAAAGCGGCTACGAGGCGTTAGACAAAATCCGCGGCGGCGCGGTCTTTGACATCATATTTATGGACCATATGATGCCAGGAATGGACGGCATGGAAACCACCAAGCTAATCCGCGAGGGGGGCTATACGCCGCCCATAATAGCGTTGACGGCAAACGCCATCGCTGGTATGAAAGAAATGTTTTGCGACAACGGCTTTGACGATTTTATGTCAAAGCCCATTGATATTAGACAGCTTGACCGTATTCTAAACAGCCTAATACGCGACAAACAGCCGCCCGAGGTAATCGAGGAAGCGCGGCGGCAAAAGGGCAATGACACGCCGAGCGTTCCCGACAATTCGGCAGATAGCGACAATCCGCTTGTTCTCCTAAAGCGCATTGTCGGGCTTGATGTAGATTACGCATTGGAAGCCATGGACGGCTTGGAGGACGTTTATATTGACACCGTCAAGCTAACTACGCGGCTTTTGCCCGAAAGAATAAACAAAATGGATAGATTTATCGAAACGGACATAAAGGCATTTACCGTGGAAGTACATGGCCTAAAAAGCGTAATGCGAAACATAGGCGCGGCAGAGCTAGGCAACAGCGCGTCACAGCTTGAAAACGCGGCGTTAGAGGATAATGTCGCTTATTGCAACGAATTTTATCCGCCCTTTAAGGCGGGCTTGGTTGAGCTATACGACGGCTTAGTCAAAGCCGTACAGCCAGAATCCGCAGAGCCGAAAAAGACTGCGGACACGTCGGCGGTGTTATTACAGGCGATTGCCGAAGCCAAGAACGCCGCCGAAGCCTTTGACCGTGACGGCGCGCTGGAGATACTTATGCCTTGTATGGAGTATACCTTTGGTGAGGAAGCAGACGGGATTTTGGGTGAGGTGGTTAATGCGTTGGAGGCTTTTCAGTGTGAAGGGGCGTTGGTTGGGTTGGGGAGGTTGGAGGGGGTGGTATAGTTATCCCCCACGGCAAGCATTACCTCTCTAACCCCTTGGCTATGGTATCGTTCTATTTGCCTAAGCCCCAGTAACATCTCGTCTGCGATTTCCGAGAATGATTTTTGCTTGATATACCGCGACACAAGCACCGTCTGGCTTTTGTCTCCGCAGGCGCGGGAAATAACGTCCTCTATGTTCATAAGCAATAAATCCCACTCGCAAATTTCTGCCTTGCATTCGTCGATTTTGTCTAGCTTGCGTGCGACCATGCTGCCCAAGGGGTCGCGCTCGCGGCTTTCCTGTACGCGCTCATGCTCCGAAAAGCCGCCCCCCACTAAGGTCATTTCCTCGCGTATTCGCGCTATTTGTTCACGCAAAAGCTCGATACGCCTACGTGCTTTGAATGCTTGTTTTAGGTATTCTCTGCCTGGGTTGTTGGTTGTGCTGTTGGTTGAATTTACCATTGTTCTCCGTCCTCTCTTGACGTTACCACTACAAAAAGTATAAAATAGCTTGGTAATTTAGCCGTATTGTAACTCCGATTTCGGAGCTTGTCAATGCCTTTTTATCCGAAAGTGGAGTTTTAATTTAATACTCGACAACAATTAAGGCTTCGAGGCGACATTCCCACTACAAAATCAAGGCTTCGAGGCGATATTCCCACTACAAAATTAAGGCTCCGAGGCGATATTCCCACTACACAATTAAGGCTTCGAGGCGACATTCCCACCACAAAACAGTCGGAGAAATGGGCGAAGCCCTAGGACGGTGATTTTATTTTTTATGAACGAGTAACGAGCCTATGTGAAGCGCAAAACACAAGCATAACAAAGGCCGCCGCCAAGCTAGGACTAAGCACATCTAAGCCGACAGCGTGGAAAAACGGAACAATTCCCAAGGGCGATATACTTTCCAAGCTCGCGGATTATTTTGGCGTAAGCGTTGACTATCTGCTCGGCAAGACGGAAAACCCAAGCCCGCTAATTGTGCCGCAAATCCTAAAGGGCGTGCCTGTGGCGTTTCACCGCGGGGAATTTGAGGATTTGACACAGGAAGAAGTAGACGCGCTGGCAAGAATAGCGGCAGAGCTGAAAGCCCTGCGAAAAGCGGCGGAATAGTGACCGAATAGTGATTAGACAGGAAGTGAACCAGTGGACAAGCTGTGCCATTTATACGAATTTGCAACAGATAACCAAATACAAATAGTAAACCGCAGTTTTAGCGAAACAAAAAAAGCCGCTTGTCTGCACCTAAAGCCCGCAAAATATATAGTGCTGGACAAGGCGGCAATAAGCGGCAAGGCGGAGGAGCTGGCGATTTTGTCAGAAGAAGTCGGCCACTACGAAACAGGCGCGCTGTATGTAATAGAATCTACATACAACCTGCCCGTAGCCCGCAGTAACCGCATAAAATACGAAGCCCAGGCGCGAAACTGGGCAATAAACAATTACTGCTCGCCCGCCGAAATAGAGCGCGCCGCCGAGCTTGAAAAAACCGCCGACAGCGGCGACGGCCACGCAATCGCAGAGCGTTGCGGCGTAACCGTAGAATTTTTATGTAAGGCAGTAGAATACCACCGTACTTGTGGGGTGGAGTTTAGTTTTGATTGGGAAACGATTGGTTAATCGCAGGGCAGGGCAAGCAACCCATTGACGTAAAAACATACTACCTATACAATTATACCACATATAGTTGTTTAAGCCAAAAACGGCACTGTGCTTGCGGTCTTTTTGCCGCAATACTTCGTCGCAAAAAACCTTGCGTGCCGCTAGCACGCGGCGGTTTTTGCTCCTCGTCTTGCGACAAAAATCCTCGCAATCACAGCACCGTTTTCAGCTTAAACAACTATAACCTCGGAGGGAGCAGTGCATATGAAAAATATTCCCCAAATCAAGGCAGGTATCGTGGCGGTAAGCAGAGATTGTTTTCCGATAACGCTTTCGGAAAAACGCAGACAGGCGGTAATGACCGCCGCGGAAAAATCGGGCTTGCCGCTTACGGAAATCAAGACGACTGTGGAGAACGAAAGCCACGCAATGAAAGCGTTGGACGAGCTAAGGGCGGCTGGCTGTAACGCGCTTGTTATTTATCTGGGCAACTTTGGGCCGGAGGGGCCGGAAACAATGCTTGCGCAGAAATTCTGCGGGCCTGTGATGTTTGTGGGCGCGTCGGAGGAATCCACCGCCGATTTAATTCAAGGGCGCGGCGATGCGTACTGCGGTATGCTTAACGCTTCGTACAATTTGGGCTTACGCGGCGTAAACGCCTATATTCCCGAATATCCAATCGGAAACGCCATGGAAATAACGGCGATGATTGAGGAATTTATTCCCATAGCAAGAGTTGTAATTGGCTTGCGTAACCTTAAAATTATCGGCTTCGGGCCGCGGCCGTTTGATTTTGTGGCGTGCAACGCGCCGATTAAGCCGCTTTATGACCTTGGCGTGGAGGTACAGGAAAATTCCGAGCTAGACCTTTTCGCGAGCTACAATGCGCTTGCTAACGACCCGCGCGTACAAAAGGTAGCGGCGGAAATGGCGGAGGAGCTAGGAAGCGGAAACAAGCAGGCGGGCATTTTGCCGCGGCTTGCACAGCTTGAGGTCACGCTTACCGACTGGGCGGAAAAAAACATAGGCGCGTCAAGCTATGTTGCGTTTGCGAACAAATGCTGGCCCGCGTTCCAAACACAGTTTGGCATGGTGCCTTGCTATGTAAACAGCCGTCTTACAGGGCGCGGAATACCCGTCGCGTGCGAAACGGATATTTACGGCGCGCTGTCGGAATACATTATTACATGCGCCACGGAGCTTCCGCCCACCTTGCTTGATATAAATAACACCGTGCCAGACGATATGTATCTCGCCAACCAAACGCTGTTTGGACAATACCTAACGTCCGATTTGTTTATGGGCTTCCATTGCGGAAACACGCCCATCAAGCTATTGAAAAACCCCGAAATGAAGCACCAATTGATAATGAAACGCCTGCTCGAACCCGACACCGACCCCGATATTACGCGAGGCACGCTAGAGGGCGCGTTAATTTCGGGCGAGCTTACGCTTTTCCGTTTGCAATCTACGGCGGACTGTACCCTGCGTTCGTATATCGCGCATGGCGAATCCATCGACATAGACCCGCAGACCTTCGGCAGTGTCGGCGTAATCGCCGTACCGCAAATGGCGCGTTTTTACCGACATGTACTGGTCGCAAAGCGCTTCCCGCACCATGCCGCCGTGGGCTACGGGCATATAGGAAAAATCCTCTTTGCCGCGCTTAAAATGCTTGGCGTTTGTGATGTTTCGTATAATCAGCCGTTGGGTAAGCTGTACCCGACGGAAAATCCGTTTAATAACGCGTAACATGCTAATCCACGATTATTCTACGCGCCGCGGCGTGCTTGTGCCGCTTTTGGAAAAGGTACACGCCATGTACAGAGAGCTTGCCGAACACGACAAGCTCTCTGGCTTGGCTATGCCCGAGCATATTATTACTTGGACACAAAAAAGGCGTAAGGAGCTTGTTGACATAGAACGGCGGTTTTTTGTGGCGTTGGACGGCGGCGAGCTTGTTGGCTTTTTTTTCTATAAGCATGAGGGCGAAAACATCTTGCTGGAGGACGTGCAAGGCTCGCCCGAGGTAATCGAGGGCTTTTTGAAAAAGCTGGAGTACGATACCGCCGCTAAGGATAAGACCTTTTATGCTGGGGAGCGTATACGTAGGTGTGCTGATGAGGAGATTGTGGCGTTAAGGAAAGGGGCAAAGCCCCGTTCCTCCGACTGTTCGGTTGATGTTTTGCGTGAAACGCAAAACATCAACTTGGTGGGAATATCGCCTCGAAGCCTTGATAGCGGAATAGGGCATAAAAAAGCGGCTTCGCCGCTTGTGACTTCGGCGAAATGTGGTGGGAATGTCGTCACGAATAGTAGTGGCGTAGGGCATAAAAAAATCATAGACTTGCTGGGCGATTTTAAGGATATGTCCGCCGCTTTGAAACTGAGGTATAGCTTGAATAGCTATAAATAGCTATAAATAGCTATAATGACCCACGGCAAACGCACGAAAGGCGAAAGCGTGGAGCTTCTCTAGCTTTAATAGCGATTAAACGCGGATTTGGCGGATTCACGCAGATTTACGCGGATTCGTTCGGGCGGGCTTTTATAGCCGTTTTTAGCTTAAACAACTATAAATCCGTGTAATGCGAATGGTACGTGTTTCGTTAATTTTTAATGAACGCAAGAACGAATCCGCGAAATCCGTGAAAATCCGCCAAATCCGTGTTTGATTTACCATTTTGGCTTTGTTCGTTTGTCGTGACGGCTAATCGTAGGGGACGGATTTATCCGTCCCGAGATTACCTCGCCCTGCGTTAATGGACGTTACCCTCCCCGAATTGACGAGAGTGCGTGGGTCGGGGCGGATAAATCCGCCCTCTACAAGTATAGCATATAAAAAATCCCTGTCGGGTTTGTGAGGACGTGGCAGGGGTTTTTGTAGGGGACGGATTTATCCGTCCCGAGATTACCTCGCTCTGCGTTAATGGACGTTATCCCTCCCCGAATTGACGAACGTGCATACCTCGGGACGGGTAAACCCGTCCCCTACAAAAAGACTATTCGGATATAGCGGATTCACGCAGATTAACGCGGATTTTTCCCAAGAACGAATCCGCGAAATCCGCCAAATCCGTGTTTGATTTATACATTTCGGCTTTGTGCATTTGTCGTGATAAACAGCTATAAACAGCTATAATAAAGACGGAGCGAAATAAAAATGCCCAATAATTTCCAATACATCTTCGACATCTTAAACAGGCACGACAATCACATAATTATTGTGGCTGTTTATTTGTTATTCGCGCTTATTTTGGCGGCGCTGCGTATAGCGGCGCATTTGCATTTCCGCCTTGCTGTCGTTTCGTTTCACCTTGTGGGTAGCAAATTTAAAACCAAGTCGGACATAGAAAAAATCAAGCACCGCATACTAAAAAAAGCCTGCGCGCAGTACATTCTCACAGCGGAGCGCGCCGTAACAAGAATATCAACAAGCAAAATAGTGGAAATAGAAGTAAACAAAATGTCGCTCGCGGGCTGGAAATATACGGCTCTTTTGCCATTTATCGAATCGTCCGAAATCGGCGTGCTTGGCATAGGGCTTGTGCTTGCGGTTATTTTTGGCGAATATTCGGCGGTTTACGGCCTGCTTGCGATTGTTCTTTTCGCGGCGTTGCGTATCTTGCACGCCTTTTTTAACGTAAGCGCGGCGCGAAAGCAGCTAATTGACGAAACAATTATTTTTATCGAGCGCGGGCTTGGGCGTTTTTATGCCAATGACACAGGCAGTGCGTTATCCCGCCTCAAAAACGAGCTAACCGCCGCGATTAGTGAGCTGACTGATGGGCTTACTGCCTCGGTTAATGGTCTAGCTGACGAGCTTCGACCGATTTCGTCCTTGGTTGAAGCGTTCGGTGAAATAAACGACGGCTTGCACAAAATCCCCCAAGCGTTCGACGAAATAAAAGACGGCTTGCACAAAGTCGCAGAGCAGTCAAAATTCATAGAAAGCAACCAAAAAGCCCTCGAAATGTCGCTCGCTTCCTACGAAGCCTCATTGCAAGCACTGGCAGGCTCTATCGGCGACGGGCTTGGCGCATTCATAAATCTGCACGCACAAACCTCAGCACAGACGATAAATGACGCACTTAGGGGGAATATTGAGAGGATTGGGAATCATAGTTGTTTAAGCTAAAAACGGCACTGTGCTTTCTCGTCAACCAAATAGAGTATAATGTAATTCTTAATTGGAATTTTTCGGTATCCTTGATTTCTTAGCTTGTCGTCATTGCAATAACTGTACATAAATGGGTTTTGAACGATATTTCGATAGCTTTTTTCAACATCGTCAAGAAAACCTATGGCGGCGGCGGCGTTGCATAGCTTTATGGCTATGTATTCGACAATGCCGTCAATATCCAAGTGTGCATCTCTTGAAACAATTAACCTATAAACCATATTTTTCCCTTGTAATCCGCAAGGCTTCAAACCCGTCCATTACATCGCCATTCCGCACAGAGCTTTCGGCTTGTGCTACTTTTGAATACACATCGTTAAGAAACATACGCTTTTCGTATGTTTCCATGCTCATTATAACCATGTCGCCATAGCCATTTTTTGTTATAAATATCGGCTCGCTTACATTTCTGCACATTTCCGATAGCTCGCTTGTTTTCTTTAAATCCCTAATAGGAATAATTTGGGGCATAGGAACAGCTCCTTTGCTAGGGCATAATTGTGACATAATTATGCCCTAAAGTCAATCAAACCAACCCAAAAACCCCCTCCCCCCCAAGCGGCGACAACAGCACAGGCGGCACGTCCAAAACAGTCCTTGCGCCCACCTCGCCCTTACTTGCCAGCATATACGCCGCGCGCGCGTACGCCAAAAGCACCGAGGAAGTAAATTCGGGGTTGGAGTCTAGCTTTAGCGAAAATTCTATTTGTTGCTTGTTTCCGCCGCCTGTTTGTCCCATGTGGATTACGTTTCCGCCGTGGGGAAGCCGCGAGTGCTTGGCGTTCATTTCCTCGGCGGAAATAAAATGCACCGTGGTGTCGTAATCGCTAAAATAGTTCGGCATTTCCTTTATTTCGCGCTCTATTTTTTCCAAGGAAGCCCCCGAGGCTGCCACTACATAACAAAGCCGAGTATGCTTTTCACGCGCGGTGAGGTCGGGCGTTTCGCCGTTTCTTATGCGTTGCAGTGCCGATTCTATGGGAATGGTGTACTGCGTGGCTTGGGTAACGCCGTCTATTTTGCGGATTGCGTCAGAATGACCCTGGCTCACGCCCTCGCCCCAAAATGTGTACGTTTGCCCCTGCGGAATAATCGCGCCCATGTACAGGCGCATGAGCGAAAACAGCCCTGGGTCCCAGCCCACGGAAACGATTGACACGTTTTTGCCCGAAATCGCCGCCTCGTTTACGGCTTGCAGATACTGGGGAATCCTCGCGTGGGTATCAAAGCTATCCACAGTGTTAAAAATCCTAGCAAAGGCAGGGGCTTGCTCGGGCAAATCCTTTGCCGAGCCGCCGCACAAGAGCATTACGTCAATTTTGTCCTTCCATTCCCGCGCCGAATCTACGTGAAGCACAGGGACATTGCTAGCAGGCGCGAGGGCTTTCCTTCTCGTAAACATGGCGACCAGCTCCATGTCGTTATGCTTGACTATTTCCGATTCCACGCCGCGCCCCAAATTCCCATAGCCGCAAATGCCTATTCTTATTTTGCCACTCATTTTGTTTCCTCCTTGTAAGCATACTAAACATATGGTAGTATAGCATTATATAGTTGAAGATTGCAAAAAAATACGCAAGGCGTATTTTTTTGCAATCTTCAACTACCGACCCTACCGCCGTAGGCAATGTTAAGAAAGAGGTGTATAATTTTGAAAATTTCCACTAAGGGCAGATACGCGCTTCGTATGATGCTCGATTTAGCAGAAAACAAGGAAAAGGGCTTTATTTCACTAAAAGAAATAGCCGACCGCCAGAAAATTTCTAAACAGTATCTCGAACAAATTGTCGCAATCTTAAACGCCTCAAATATCCTGCGCTCCAACCGCGGCAAGCAGGGCGGCTATATGCTGGCGAAGGAGCCGTCCCAGTACACAGTCGGGCAGATTTTGCGGATTACCGAGGGCAGTATCGCGCCCGTGGCTTGTCTTGAGGACGAGGTCAATCAATGCGAACGAAAAATAGCCTGCAAAACGCTTGCCCTGTGGGAGGGGCTTTATGCGGCTATTTCGGATTATTTAGACAGCATCACCCTGCAAGCCCTCTTGGAACAAAGCCAAGGGAAAAATGTCGATAATTATGTAATTTAGGAGGCTCTTTATGGAAATTATTACCACCGCCAACGCGCCCGCCGCGATTGGCCCGTATTCCCAAGCCATAAGCATAAACGGCTTAGTTTACACCTCTGGGCAAATTCCGCTTGTGCCGTCTAGCGGCGAAATGGTCGCAGGCGGAATAAAGGAACAAACGCGGCAAGTAATCGAGAATTTAACCGCCGTTTTAACAGCGGCGGGCAGTGGTCTTTCCCATGTTGTAAAAACGACATGCTTTTTGACCGATATGGCGCACTTCGCCGAATTTAACGAGGTTTACGCCGAATATTTTACCGAAAAGCCCGCGCGCTCCTGCGTCGCTGTGCTTGCCCTGCCTAAAGGCTCGCTTGTGGAGATTGAAGCGGTGGCAGTTCAAATTCGCACATGAAAAATCGCCGAAGGCGAATCAAAAAAATGCGGAGGTAAGCTAAATGAGTTCGGGAAAATCCATTTATGATATTATGGCAGGGCTTGAACCCCTTGTGGAACGGCGAAACGAATTACCCCTAGCGGAATTTAACGAAGCCCACTACGCAATTAAAATGGTGTCAAAGGCAGTAACGGCTAATATAAAAACTATAGACCCCGAAGTGCGTGTTACGTTATGCGACTGGCAGGATAAGCTCATGGAGCGAGCAATCCAAGCGCCGCGTTCATATGAAGCCAAGAATGTCTATACTCCCGCCATTCATGCTTACAGAAGATGGAAAAATGTGGAGCTTATGAAGGACAAGGGCTTGGCAGGTTATTTGCTTGCGAAAAAAATACAAGGGCAAGCGACTATGTATTTTTGCACAAAAGCCGAGGATTACCCTTATTTGTCGGACTTGCCAGATATGCAGTTGTTATTTTCTGACGAAAAAAGCGGCTTGCCAGAGGTTTACTATGAACATTTGCTTAGGGATTACCAAAAAATGGACGTACTCGTACTCCACGGAATGTACATCGAAACTATCCCATATCTAAATGAATACCGAAAACTTCGCCCTGATGGCAAGGTTTATTGTGGTCTTGATATGAATAGTTGGTGGATGCAAACTACTATTTGGGACAATCCCCAAGTACATCAGTTCTTTAACCAATGCGATTTTGTAGCCACCTCATGCCGTATGCTACGTGACGCGCTAAACCGAAATCCATCAGTTAATTTCTCCTGCCGTTTTTTACCCAACGGGTTTTATAACTCGACAGGAAGCAAGGTAACAGCCGATTCTAAGGTCAAAGAAAACACCATTTTAACCGTAGGCAGAATAGGAACGCCGCAAAAAAATAACGATGAAATGCTAATCGCCTTTGCGAGAGTTGCCCATAAATTGCCGAATTGGAAGCTAAAGCTCGTGGGGACAATTGAACCAGAATATAATTCCACTATAAATGAATATTTCTCGCTTGTTCCCAGCCTAAAAGACAGGGTAATTTTTACAGGCCCTATATTTGACAAGGCAAAGCTATCCGAAGAATACGCAAAGGCAAAAATTTTCATATTGTCGTCTACAGAAGAGGGCGGCACGCCGAATGTATACGCCGAGGCTTTATTCCACGGCTGTATGTTTATTACGTCATCTATTGATGGCGCGGACGATATAACCAATTTTAATGAGCTTGGCTATAAGTATAAAATCGGTGACACAGCCGCACTGGAAAAGGTCATGGTCAAGCTATGTAACAACGCGACACAAGCGGACTTTGACGTGCATATTCCAAAAGCACTTGATTATGCAAACAGGTACTTTGATTGGGGTACAAATATTGATAAGCTCGCGTTGGAGTTGTTTGGGTAGGTATCACCCCACCCTAAAGGAGCAAAACCATGACAGACACCCGCATAACAAACCCACGGCTAAACGCCGTGACACAAAAGGTCTTTAATGCCGCAAAAGAAACCTTGGGCGAAAGGCTGTCCAAGGTGATTTTGTTCGGCTCTTATGCCCGCGGCGATTTCGACAGCGAATCGGACGTTGACATCTTCGTGCTGGCTGATGTTCCGCACGAGGAAGCCAACCTATGGAGCAATAGCATTGACGAACGGCTTTCCGACCTATGGCTTGATTATGATTTGCTTGTTTGCATACATCTTACAAGCAAGCTGATGTTTGAGCGATACTACAATGTCATGCCGTACTATCAGAATGTGGTACGTGAGGGAGTTGAGTTGTTTGGATAGCGGGTCTGCAATGGAATTGGCAGGGTATAGGCTAGGGCAGGCTAAAGACTGCTTAAAAGCCGCCGAAAACAATATGCAAGCAGGCTTGTACAAGGACGCGCTCAACCGCTCGTATTACTGCATTTTCCACAGTATCCGTGCCGTACTAGCCCTTGAATCGTTCGATTCCACAAAGCACTCTGGCATTATTTCAGAATTTCACAAGAGCTTTATCAAGACTGGCAAATTCGACAAACGCTTTTCCGCTACCATAAGGCAGTCATTCCAAGTGCGTAACCGTAGCGACTATGAGGATTTTTATATAGTGTCAAAGGACGAGGTTATTCAACAAATAAGCAATGCAACGGACTTTATGCAAGCCGTGACGGAGTACCTCACCCCACCACCACCGCAATAACATCAGCCACAGGCTCTGCCGCGTTTAACGCCTCTTGCAGGGTATTGTTTTGCGCGCCTACTTCCAATAAAATACTTCTCGGCGACATATGCAGGCTGTAGCGGTACTCCAACAGATACACGCGCCGCGCAAGGCCGGGATACATATGGTTTGCCGCCAACTGGAAATTGAAGCTAAATGCCAGATTTTCGCGCTGATATGGGTTCGGCAGGCTCGTCAGCTCGGTTATTTCGTCGCCCTTTTTGCTGCGGCTTAGGCCGTTTACGAGCATTATTTTTGCTGTGCGGTTGTCGTTTATATGTGTTACCATAGGGCTTACGTGCGGGCCTACGCCGTCGCGGTGCAGGTCGATTACTACTTGTATCGAGGGGTTGTCCGCTAAAAGTTGTCTGATTGCGGCCTCGGAACGTTCGTACGAGCCTTGTCGCCGCGGCATACCGTCTACTACGTCAAACCGCCCCATATGGTGCATTGCCCTTATTCCGTGCTTTTCTTCCAGCACGCGCGCAAGCTCCGCCCCCACGCCGAAAACGCCCGTCATAGGCTCGTCTGGGTCGCTGTCCGCGAACATTTCCATAGAATGTGTATGAAAAATCAACACCTGCGGCCCGCCTGCATTCAAGTCAATGGCAAAATCCTTTTCCAGAAATTCGGCGGTGTCAATGTCGCTTTCCAGTAATTTTGTCCGCGGGTCTACCAAAAAAATACTGCGCGTGAGATAGCCGAAATCGCTAAGCTGTTCCGCGTATTCGTCCGAAATTGTAAAGCGCGGCGGCTCTTGCAAAAAATGCGTGAGAATTATTTCCTCGCTTTTCGGCGGCAGCGGATTCATTTCCGCAGACAAAAAAAAGGCGTAATCCTTGGTTTCCAACACTGGCGCGGCTCGGGGTATTCTTATCACAAACGCCGCGCATAACAAAGCCAACGCAAGAATCGCACGCACTTTTATTATTTCTAGCTTTGACACGATACCCCTCCCTTTTTTGCGGATTTTAAAGGCATGGAACGCGGATTTTCAAAGGCATGGAACGCGGATTTTCGCGGATTTGGCGGATTTTCGCGGATTTTTTCTCGCGTTCATTAAAAACTAACAGAACACGTACTACTCGCATTACACGGATTTAAAAACACGCAAGAAAAAATCCGCGAAAATCCGTTAAATCCGCGAAAATCCGCGTTCCATAACTACCTTCTTAAAGCACGCTAAATCCGCGTTCCATAATCTTTTAAATCTGCGTTCCATAACTCACTATAATCTATATGCCCCACGGAGGTCTATAATGCTAACGCAATTTATTTTTAGTGTAAACGCCGTAATCCCGCTGTTTTTGCTAATCGCGCTTGGGTTTTTTCTCAAGGAGAAAAATTTCCTTACGCCGAGCTTTTTTGAAGCGGCAAACAAATTTGTTTTGAATATCCTTTTGCCTACCATATTATTCCAGAATGTGGCGGCTACCGACCTACGCCAAACCGCCGATTTTAAGCTCGCGGCGTTTGCCGTATTCGCCACTATTTTTATTTTCGCGCTTTTGTGGTTTTTTGGCACGTTTTTTATTAAGGATAAGCCCGTTTTGGGGTCGTTTGTGCAGGGCGCGTTCCGTGCAAACAACGCGTTTATGGGTATTCCGCTCATGCAAAGCATAGCGGGCGAGCAGGGCGTTGCCACTCTTGCGTTTATTCTTGTGTTTATAATGCCGCTTTATAATATTTTGTCAATTATCTTGTTTACCTCGCTTGCGACGGCTTCGGGTCATGCCAATACACCCAACGTCACCAAGCGTAGACTTTTAGCGTGCAAAAAAATTGCCGCAAGCATTTTCAAAAATCCGCTAATTATTTCCATTCTAATAGGAACAATTTTTGCGTTATTAAATATCAAGCTGCCCCCTATCGCGGCTCGTCCTATAAGCGACCTTGCATATATGGCAACGCCCATGGCGTTAATCTGCCTAGGCGGCGGCATAGGGCGAATTACGGCGGGCAAGTCGTTTTTGTACTCATTAGTTGCATCATTTGTGAAGCTAATTGTAACGCCGATTATTTTTACAACGGCGGCGTATTTGCTGGGCTTCCGCGGAATTGAGCTTGCCGCTATTATGGTGCTTGGCGCGTTACCCTCCGCAATCGTGGGCTATGTAATGGCGATACAAATGGGCGGCGACGGCGAAACGGCGGGCAGAATTGCAGTGCTTTCTACCTTGCTTTCGGTGTTTTCGCTTACCTTTTTTGTTTATTTGATTGTGTCGGTGGTGTATAGTTGTTTAAGTTGAAAACGGTGCTGTGATTGCGAGGATTTTTGTCGCAAGACGAGGAGCAAAAACCGCCGCGTGCTAGCGGCACGCAAGGTTTTTTGCGACGAAGTATTGCGGCAAAAAGACCGCAAGCACAGTGCCG
>Ga0099364_10004906_pt1 | contig 20074 bp, 13 predicted proteins | sample TergutTh196P3_FD_73070 | JGI IMG/M metagenome (GOLD analysis project Ga0099364, IMG submission 73070) | Microcerotermes parvus P3 segment gut microbial communities from Pointe-Noire, Republic of the Congo - Th196 P3 | ecosystem: Host-associated > Arthropoda: Insects > Digestive system > Gut ... | reverse complement strand
CAAGCCCGTCAACAGGAACAGGAGAAGCATTGGAATCAAAACTGGTTGCCGCTACATGATCCAAAGGAAGCACAATCTGTACGCCTGCGGATTTAGCCGCTTCAAGAATTTTATTTGCTGTATCGATCTGATCGTCTTCTACTAAAGATTTGCCAATTTTATAACCTTGCGCTTTTAAGAAGGTGTATGCCATACCGCCGCCAATTATCAATGCTGCGGAATTTTTTAAGAGGCTTTCCAGTACTGCAATCTTGGAAGAAACTTTTGCGCCGCCAATAATTGCAACTAACGGTTTTTGAGGATTTGTTACAATGGGTTCAAGGTAATTTACTTCTTTTTCCATAAGGAAACCTGCAACCGCCACAGGCACAAACTTTGCAATGCTTGCCGTAGAAGCGTGGTCGCGGTGAGCGGTTCCGAACGCATCGTTTACAAAAACCTCGCCGTACGATGCAAGTTCTTTTGCAAGCTTATCCAACTCCGCCGCATCTTTTGCGGTTTCTTCCTTATGAAAGCGGGTATTTTCAAGCATGATAACGCTGCCGTCAGCTTGGCTTTCAATAAAAGCCTTCTTACCGTAACAGCCGTCTTCACCTGCAAAGATGACCGGCTTGCCAAGTTTTGTTTCCAAATATTTAGCGACAGGCTCCATGCGGTGCTTGCCTTTGATATGCGCCGCTTCATCAAAAGATTTGCCGTCTTTCTCGGCTTTCTCTTTTGCCTTTTTGGCATCCTTGGAAGGATCTCCCAAATGCGACATAAGAGTAAGGGATTTTACTCCCTGTTCCAAAATATACTGAATAGTAGGCAACGCCGCCGTAATGCGGGTATCATCCTGCACAACTCCGTCTTTCATGGGAACATTGAAGTCAACGCGCATTATTATGCGTTTACCTTTTAAGTCAACAGTTTTTACCGTTTTAATCATTTAATTCTCCCAAAAATAGGGAGTGGGGAGTGGGGAGTGGGGAGTGGAGAATGATGTTTGTAAGTATAACCTCAAACAACAACCCCTACTCCCTACTCCCTACTCCCTACTCCCAGTTTAAATTATTTTTTCCCATCGATATACTTGATAAGATCAAGAACTTTACTGGAATAGCCCCATTCGTTGTCGTACCAGGCTACTAGTTTTACAAAGGTGTCGGTGAGTGCGATACCGGCTTTGGAATCAAAGATTGATGTACAGGGTTCGCCGATAAAGTCGGAAGATACTACATCTTCATCGACATATTTGATTACGCCTTTCATTTCACCTTCTGATGCTGCTTTTACGGCGGCGCAGATTTCTTCATACTTGGCAGGTTTTTTAAGATTGACGGTGAGGTCAACTACAGAGACATTCAAGGTAGGAACACGGAATGCCATACCGGTAAGTTTACCGTTAAGCTCGGGAATTACTTTTCCTACGGCTTTTGCAGCACCCGTTGATGAAGGGATAATGTTGCCGGAAGCGGCGCGGCCACCTCTCCAGTCTTTGCGAGACGGAGCGTCAACTACCATTTGGGTATTTGTTGCAGAGTGAACGGTTGTCATAAGACCGTCAACAATGCCGAATTTATCGTTGATTACTTTGGCTAAAGGAGCCAAACAGTTGGTTGTACAGCTCGCATTGGATAAGAAGTTCATGTCAGGGGTGTATTTGTCTAAGTTTACGCCGCAGACAAACATTGGGGTATCGTCTTTTGACGGACCGGAATAGATAACTTTCTTGGCTCCGCCGTCGATATGACCTTGGGCTTTTGCTTTTTCATGGAAAATACCTGTTGCATCGATAACATATTCAGCGCCAACCTTGCCCCAAGGGATGTTAGCAGGCTCTTTTTCAGCAAAAAACGCTATTTTCTTGCCATTTACAGTGATGGAACTGTCATCATGGGTAACTGTTCCTTCAAATCTGCCGTGGACGGTGTCATATTTAAGCATATACGCTACATAATCCGGGGTCATAAAGGGGTCATTTATAGCGACAAATTCCATATCGCTTCTTGCAAGCCCCGCACGGAACGACAAACGGCCAATTCGACCAAAACCATTAATACCAATTTTCATTATTATATCTCCTTAATTCAGTTAATTTGATACTATGGTACTTAAAAATGGGGATTTAGTCAAGTGTTTACGAGTAAATATGTTCTAAGCCGTGGAGTATTTCTTCGGCTTTTCTTTGGCATTCTCCGCAGCCGCAGACAGTTCCTATTTTGGTAGCCTGTTGAAGTGCTTCCCAGCTGTGGGCTCCGTTATGAAAAGCTTCTTCTACATCTTTGTCTGTAATGCCAAGACATTGACAGATAACGGTTCCCTCTTCTTTTAACATTCCTTTTCTGCCTGTTTTTTCAAGGTAATCGTCAATGGCGGAGCGCAGGGCTTTATCGCCCAAAACAGAACAATGAATCTTAAAAGAAGGAAGCCCTCCCAATTTGGCAACAAGGTCATCGGGTTTTATTTTATAAGCATCTTCTATTTTCATGCCCTTGATTGTTTCTGACAGCATACTTGTAGAAGCAATTGCGCTTGCACAGCCGTAAGTTTTCCAGCGGACATCGGTTATTACATCATCTTTTATTTTTAAAAGCATAAGCATTTGATCGCCGCATTTTATGTTGCCTGTAAGACCCCTTGCATCAGCTCCAAAAGAAGCTTCGTCTTCCATAAGCGCATTGCGCGGATTTGTAAAATGTTCCATTACTGTATCTGAATATAAACCATTCATATTTTTCCTTCCTAATTATTGTATCGTTGACATTGATCTTAACCGCGCGATAATTGGCGGTAGTATCTCTATTATATAATCAATATCGCTTTCTGTTATACCCCACCCCAGGCTAAAACGGATAGAGCCGTGAGAAAGTTCAGGACCAAGACCAATTGCCGTTAAAACATGTGACGGCTCAAGACTCCCCGAAGCACAGGCGGAACCTGTGGAAGCTTCTATTCCCTGCATATCCATAGAAAGCAGGATTGACTCCCCTTCCGCGCCGGGGAAAGATACATTCAGGGTATTTGGAAGGGTATCTGTTTCATCGCCGTTTATTTTTATATTTGGAATATTCGCCTCCAGCCCGGCACGAAGTTTGCCGCGCAGGGGAGTAATTGCGGCGCGGTATTTGTTAATTTCCGCAGAGGCAAGTTCCGCCGCTTTTCCAAAACCAAGAATGCCCATGTTATTGTAAGTTCCCGCCCTAAGACCATCTTCCTGATGTCCGCCGTGAATAAGCGGAAAAAGCGGCACTCCGTTTTTTTTGTATAACGCGCCCACTCCCTTAGGGCCGTATATTTTATGCGCGGACAGGGTTAAATAATCCACTCCCCAATCTTTTGCATCAATGGGAATTTTTCCGGCTGCCTGAACGGCATCGGTGTGCATAAAAGCGCCTGCTTCTTTTACCAGTTTGGTTATTTCTTTAATATCCTGTATTACGCCAATTTCGTTGTTAGCCGCCATTACGGAAACAAAGAGGGTTTTATCGCTTAATGCATTTTTAAGTTCGTTAATTTTTAACCTGCCGTGTTCGTCCACAGGCAGGATTTTTACTTTTAAGCCCGCTTCTTCTACATTTAACGCGGAGTTTAATACACAAGGATGCTCGATTGAAGTTGTAAGAATCTCGTTACGGTTTTGGACTTCCGTGCCGCGCGCGCCAAAACTTTTACCCTGCCTGCAATTGGAACAGGCGGCAAGACGGTACATTGTTTGAAATACCATATTGTTTGCCTCTGACCCGCCGGAAGTAAAAATAATTGCGCTTGGTTCGGCGTTAATCAATGCGCCGACTTGCGCCCTCGCCTGCTCTACCCTGGCGCGCGCAAGCCTTCCCGATGCGTGCATACTGGAAGCGTTTCCAAAGATTTCAAGGTCTTCTATTATCTGCGTTTTAACTTCCGCCCTTAACGGCGTTGTAGCATTGTAGTCTATGTAAACTTTTTTCATTTTTTTAATTCCTTTTCAACTTCTTCCAGCCGTTTCATTAACGATGTAATTGTGCGTTCCAGTCTTTGTTTTTCTTTTTGCAGTTTTTCCTGAGGATCTTCGGGCTCGCTTTTACTGCGAATAGCTACCTTTACGGTGTCGGGGCTTTTGCCTTTTATAAGAGCTTTTTCCGCCGCCTTGCGATCATCGCTATTGCTTATTCCCGCAAGGAAACGCATATTGTCCGCTCCTACTTCAGGGGCAATGTCATACTCGAACATTTTTATTGCCATGTTGGCGGCGGCTTTTGGAATTCTTAACATTCTGTCAACATAATCCTCAAAGCGAACGCCAATATCCGTGCAAAGATTATGGGCTTTTATTAATTGTTTGCCCATCTCTTTTACAAGCTCTCCGTTATTCGCAAGATACTTTGTACGGATAAGCTCCGTTAATTTTATAAGTTCGGGGGAAGCCGCAAAAACATCGTTATATATTTTTTTCTTTTCGGCTTTTTCCAAAAGATCGTGAAACAAAGCCCAAAACTCTGTATTATGCGCGCGCGGAGAAAGCGTGCCTCCTCTTGAGCAGGCGTGCAAATGATGGGCGTATTCGTGAATTGCGGTATGCATTAAAAGGTTCTGCCCCGTGTCGTCGGAGGCAAAATTACGGTTATGAATAATTATTTCCCTGCTTTGCGGTTTATAAAGCCCGTTTACCTTTTTGCTTTTTTTGCCCGAATAAATAAGCGAAAATTCAAGCGGAGCGTCTTCCAATTTTAATAGTTTTTCTTTTACTTGATCCTGATTCATATAGTCTCCATATTTTAATCGATATTTTCGGTTTTTTCTATTGCCAAAATTGATGCCGCAATACAGGCAGTTTCCGTTCGTAACGGACGGCTGCCCATAGACAGCCTTGTAAATCCCGCTTTTTCAAACAAATCCCGCTCCCGTTCCGACCACCCTCTTTCAGGGCCAATGGCAATTACCGCAGGACGGCTTGTTGCCGTCATGTGAAAAAGCGATCCTTCGGGCCTTACATTATCCATTGCTATTAAAAGCGGTATGCGCGTACTGCTCGGCGAATCCGCTCCTTCCCAGGGGCGGCCAGCCAGCCACTTTTCCAAATGGTCATACACTGTAATTGGCGGAAGCTTTGTATCGCGCGCCTGAACTGCCCCTTCTACAAGGGCGGCACGAGAGCCGCCGTCGTTAAAAAGTTTGGTATCGCGGTAGCTTTTTTCGCCAAGGTCTGTGCCAAAAATATCAATGGCGGAAATTCCCATACTGCAAAGGTCGCGAAAAATACGGCGAAGCTGAATTGGGCGCGCAAAAGCCACCGCTGCCCTTAGCCTAAACTTAGGCGGCGGCTCCTCTGCCGCCTGCACCGTGACAAATACAGAGCCGTCGATATTTATTTTTTCGATCTTGCCTGTTCCGCGCAAGCCCCCAATAATACCTGCTTCGAATTCATCGCCCGGTTTTTTATGCAAAACCTTTAAAAGGTGCTTTGTCCTTTCATCCCACCTTGATAAATTACGGCCAAGCTCATGGTCTTCCAATAAAATTATATTCACGGTATTATTATATCAAATTATGATAAAAAATATCTGTATTTTACTGGCATCTATCTTAGCTTTTTCATGCGCGTCCGGTCCTAAAGAATATAAGGATTTAGACAGGGCTGTAAATACCGGTAATTTTGAGGAAGCCGTTCAAGTTATTGACAGAGGGCAGCAAAGAAGAAGACCGGTATTCTCGGAACGAAATAGTATTTTATTATATCTTAACAGAGGGCTTTTGGAGCATTATGCCGGCAATTACGAGGCATCTTCACTATCTTTGCAAACCGCAGAAAGGCTGATAGAAGAGGCTTATACAAAAAGTATTTCGCAGAGCTTTTTATCATACATTATAAATGACAATACAAAGGAATATCCCGGCGAGGATTTTGAAGATATTTATTTAAATGTTTTTAACGCATTAAATTACTATAACATAGGCGACTTGGAAGGAGCTCTTGTAGAAATACGAAAATTAACAACATCAAGCGGGAAACTTGCCATGCTTGCGCGCAGGCATGAATATAATGACCCAAATACAGGCGCCAGCCTAAATGAAATGACGCAAAGAGAAACAGGGGTAAGCCAGCTTCCTGAAACAAAGTCTGTAAATTTTTCCAATTCCGCACTTGCACGGTATCTTTCTTTTCTTTTTTATCAAGGTATGGGGAATACAGATGCCGCGCGTATTGAGTATAACCAAATTTTTCAGGCATTCAATACTAATAGAAATATATACAATTTTAATGTTCCGGGCGCTGTAGAAGACGCTTACAATATTCCTGCAAATAAGGCGCGGTTAAATGTTATATCCTTTACAGGCTTGTCTCCAATTAAAGAAGAAGAAAGAATTGTTTTTTATCTTCCTTTTCATAATCCTTTCTTAAATGCCGCTGTTTTTAGGCTTCCTGTTCTTGTAAGACGGCCCGGTTTAATTACAAATATCGAAGTTATAGTTAATGGAACCGACAGGTTTTATCTTCAGCTTTTGGAAGATATTGGCTCTGTTATAGAAGAAACATACAATGCTCGTTATGGAAGCATAGTGGCAAAAACATTTATAAGAACAATTATAAAACATACTGCGGCAGATATTGCCACAATTGCGGCATACAGGGAACAAGACGCTTTAACGGCGCTTTTTGTTGCGGCGGGGGCAAGAACAGCGGCAAATCTTTCGGAAAGAGCCGACATAAGAATGTCACGATACCTGCCGGAAAGATCTTATATTGGCGGAATAAATCTTGACCCGGGCACATATTCTGTTATAATAAATTATTACAATGGAGTTAATTTAATTTCTACAGAAACATACGATAATGTGATTGTAGAACAAAACAGGCTGAATCTTATACAGTCTGTAAATTTAAGATAGGAAGGTTAAATATGAAAAAAATACTTTTTACAATGCTGATTGTTCTTCTTGCATTAACCGCCGCATTAACCGCGTGCAGAACTAGAGTAACAAGGGTCGATCCTGACACACAAATAGACTTAAGCGGTTACTGGAATGATACTGATGTAAGGATTGTATGTGAAACACTTATTACAGAGTGCGTTAACAGTTCAAGGGTGGATCAGGCTATTCGAGAAAAAGGCTCTAGACCCGTTGTTATTGTCGGCAGGTTCAGAAATGAAAGCTCGGAACAAATTGATACTGCAATTATAGCCTCCGCTATGGAAAGGGCAATTTTTAACAGCGGCAAACTGGACTTTGTCGCAGGCGGAAGCGTAAGAGACGAGCTTCGTGCGGAAAGAGCGGATCAACAGAACAATGTAAGCGCACAGACTATGGCAAGGCTTCGCAATGAAACCGGAGCGGATTATTTATTGACAGGTTCTGTGCGCTCCATAGTTGATACAGAAGGAAACCGTTCTGTAAGAACATATTTTGTTACCGCAGAGTTGACCAACATAGAAACAAATCAAAGAATGTGGATGGGCGAAAACAGCGAGATAAAAAAATATATAAGAAGAGCCAGAGTCAGGCTTTAGTTTTTTAACGCAATTCAAAAATAGACTCTGAGTTTTCGTACAGCGAGTCTATTTTATCTGCTTTTATATCCAGCTCATTGCATACAAAATCTGTAATAAGAGCGCGAACTTTTAAACGGGGAGTACGGGAGGCTAAAATCCTTGCCCTTACCGAGGCTCTGCCTTGAACGGAAAACCCCGTTTCCTGAGACCAATAAAAAGAGCAATTCCCCGCATCAATTCCAAAACGCCACGCATTTTTATCATCGCTTAAACAGTTTCTTACAAAAGAGCAGGCTTTTTCTACAGGGGTTAATGCTTTATCATTTGGATTTTTTTCCAAAGGAGAACCAAAACACGCAATTATTGTGTCACCTTCAAAACCCGCAATAACACCGCCTGAATTAAACACAGCGTTTTTAACGCCGGCAAAAAAACTTTTTTTAAGTCTGCCCGCATCCTGCGGTTTTTCTTTATCTTCCCTTCCAAGAAGGTTAATGTCTTTAATTGCAATTACACAGGCAGCTGCTTCGATAGTTTCATTTGGGTACGGCTTGCCCTGCTTTATTAATTCTTTTAGATTATCTTGAGAAACTGCCGACCCGTAAGCATTACGGAACAGCCGTACTCTGCGGTAAATTAACACTTGTTTACAAAGAAAAATTACAAGTGTTCCTGTAACAGAAGCTCCAAAAGCAATTAACGGATCTATCCAAATTAAAAAATATAAAAAAAGACCGCTAAAAGTAATTAATGACAATAAACTAATGCAAAGCCCTAAAAAAAGCTGCAAAAACGGCTTTAACCAAAAAACAGAAGCCAAAGCAATAAACACTGCGGCAAATGACCAAAGTAAAACATATTTATTTGATATAGGTTTTATATGACTGCCTGTAATAATTGTATTTGCAAGAAGAGCCGAATACTGTGTATTTTCTTTATTCCCCATAATACAAAAAGAACCGTAAACTTCCTGTTCAAGCCTTGTACGAATATCATTTAGTATTGCATATTGCGCACGAATATAAACAAAGGCTTGAATTAATTCATCTCTCATTTCTTTTAAGGCTTCAAGGCCTTCTTCTTCGATTATATCATTGTAATTTTTTACAATTAATGATTCGGCAGGACCATTTACAAAAGCTTCCAAACTTTTATAATAATCTTCGCGCGATCTCAGCCATGCCTCGCGGGTTTCACTGTCAGAGCTTTGCAGCATATCTTCCCTAAAAATAAGCGAATAGTCGCCAAGAAAAAGCGGAGATTGTTCCGGCAAGGTCTGCGAAAAAACTCCAAGGCCGTCTCCATAAACCAAAACATCACGCATAATACGGGATGCTTCTTCATATTCGCGGAAAAGAGAAATATCTATACTGCGAAAATCGGCGTTATGCGGTGTAATTATTTCACCGTTAATATCGATATTGATATTGTCATAACGATTTTTAAGGCTTGAATAAACAGGATGTTCAATTCCCTGCTTATCTATGGGCTGAACACGGCGAAGCTTTCCATCTTTGTCAAGCACGGGCGGTTCTGCCGCTTCCATGTAACCGCCAAAGACTGCAATAGCCCGGATTAAATCTTCGTCTCTGTCGGTTAATGTTATAAGCAGGCGATCCCTGCCCTGCTCTGTTAACTCCACCAGCCGTTCGACATAACCCGGAGCCTGCACAGGGGAAACCGAACCCGAACGGATAGCTTCAAACAAGTTGCGGATATTCGCACCAAGCAGGACATATTCGTCAAAAAAACGGCGGCGAATTTCAGACTCGTTAACAGAAAGGGGCGACGAAGAAGTTAACTCCCCGTCTGTCATAATTAGATTAGTTCCATTCATTTCTGTTAAAGTTAATAAAACCAAAAATTTATCGTTAGTGTCTATTATCTTACCGGTATTAATAATTAAAATATCGTTTGATACTGCCTGCGGTTTTTTTAAGCTTAAAAGAAAATCGTAATGAGCACCCAGCCTGGGGCCTGCCAAAATGTAATTCAATAAAAAAACGGCACCTGCCGCGCACGCAAGCCCTGCAAGGAGAATTAACAACTGATATTTAAACTTTATTTTTACAAACATATAGCAATTTATATTATAATATCATATCATAAAAATTAAAAGGAGGCATTTATGGCAAAAACATTTATGGACAAAGATTTTTTATTGGAAAACGATACGGCTGTAAAATTGTTTCAGGCCGCCGGGAATGAGCCTATTTATGACTACCACTGTCATTTGCCGCCTAAAGAAATAGCAGACAATATACAGATGAAAGACCTTGCCCAAGCTTGGCTTTCGGGCGATCATTACAAATGGCGAATGATGCGCGCTATGGGAATCGAAGAAACGGACATTACAGGCAATGCTGACGGCTACCGGAAATTCCTTGCATGGGCGCGGACTGTAGAAAATTTAATTGGCAACCCTCTCTACCACTGGACACATCTTGAACTTCAGCGATATTTTGATATTTACGAACCTTTAACGGAAAAAACCGCCCCCTTAATTTGGGATAAGGCGAATGCCTTGCTGGGAACGCCCCAATTATCGGTAAAAGGCATCTTTAAAAAGTTCAGTATCCATACAATCGGAACAACTGACGATCCTATAGATACACTTGAATACCATAAAGCAATTGCAGAAGGAAAAGCTCCCATTGGAAAGATCGATACAAAAGTTATTCCCACATTCAGACCGGACAAAGCTTTGGAGTTATCAGACCCGGATTTTCCTGAGTATATTAGGAAACTTTCAGAGGCAAGCGGTATTACTATTAAAACCACCGAAGATGTTGTTAGTGCTTTGGAGAATCGCCTTGATTATTTTATTGAACATGGCTGTTTATCGAGCGATCACGGTTTAAATTATATACCTTTCTCTGTTTTACCAAACAACCAAATTGAAAAAGCGTTTAATTCCGCTATATCCGGCAAGTTTGTTTCTGTTGAAGAAGCCGATACTTACAAAACAGAAATGCTTATTAATCTTGGAAGGATGTATGCTAAGAAAAACATTGTAATGCAGCTTCACATATCCGTTATCCGCAATGTAAATACAGGTATGTATAACCGTATAGGAGCAAATACAGGTTATGACGCTGTTAATGATTATCCATTAAGTGAAAAATTACAAATCCTTCTTGCTTCTATTGAGGGAAAAGGGCCGCAATCCTGCCTTCCAAAAACCATTTTGTATTCGCTTAATCCAAAGGACTACTACCCTCTTGCAACAATTATGGGGGGATTTCAGAATGAAGGCATAAAGGGAAAAATGCAATTAGGAAGCGCATGGTGGTTTTGCGATCACAGAGACGGCATGGAAGAACAGATGAAAGTTCTTGCCAATTTGGGAGTATTGCCTGCCTTTGTAGGAATGTTAACGGACAGCCGAAGCTTCTTATCCTACCCTCGCCACGAATACTTTAGGCGGATAATGTGCAGCCTTATTGGCAAATGGGTGGAAAATGGCGAGTACCCTTCCGACATTTCTAAATTAGAAAAAATTGTAAAAGATATTTCGTTTGGAAATGCTAAGGCGTACTTTGGTTAGGCGGGATCACGCATTAACGCGGATTTTCACTGATTAAACGCTGATTTACGCAGAGAACTATGAGAGCTTAGATTTCTAATCCTATCATAGCTATATTAAAATTTTAAATTTTTAAGATTTCTAGGTTAGATATATCTATCTTAACCAGCTAATATATCCGCGTTAATCTGCGTTCAATCTGCGTTAATCAGTGTTAAGTCGTGACCCCGCCTGTGACTATCTCTGAATTCTGGCGGAGCCGCCTTGGGCGAAGGCTTCCACTTGATCAAGCGTGAACATGGAAGTGTCTCCCTGTGTGGTTGTTACCAATGCGCCATGTGCCCAGCCTAACCGTAAGGCTTCTTCCGGGCTTTTGCCGCTCATTAAGCCGTAAAATAATCCTGACGCAAAACCGTCTCCGCCGCCTACACGATCATAAACATCCAACTCCGCTGTCGGCGCTTGATATGTTTTTCCGTCAAGCCACAACACCGCGCTCCACGAATGGCGGTTGGTGGAATGAACTTCCCGTAATGTTGTTGCCACCGCTTTTATATTTGGAAAATCTTTTGTAACGCTTTCCATCATGCCAAAGAATGCGCTTGCATCCAATTGACCTTTTGTCTCGACATCCTGCCCTTTTAAGCCTAACCCTTTTTGCAAATCTTCTTCGTTGCCGACAAGTACATCAACAAAGCTTACTATCTTTCGCAGAGTCTGTGCCGCTCTTTCACTTGCCTGCGCCGTGCTTAAACCCTGTTCAGCGGCGGCAACCGCCCACAATTTTGCGCGGTAATTTAAATCAAATGAGACAATTGCCCCTGCTTTTTTAGCCGCCTGCATTGCCTCTATTACAATTTCGCTTGTTGTAGGAGAAAGCGCGCTGAAAATTCCGCCTGAATGAAACCACCGTATGCCCTTGCTAAAAATAGCATCCCAATCAAAACTGCCGGGCTTTAATTGCTGGGCAGCTTCGTTGGAACGGTTATAAAATACAACAGGGGCGCGCACTCCGCCCCCTCTATCGCTCCATACAATCGCCATATTTGGACCGCGCACTCCGTCATGTTCAAAATATTTATAGTAAGGCGTAACTCCCGCTTTTTGTACGGCAAACTCAATTCTGCGCCCGATTGGGTAATTAACCATTGCGCTTGCAATTGCCGTTTTCATTCTAAAACAAGTTGACAAATTGGCAGAAACATTATATTCACCGCCTGAAACATGTAAAAGGTATTCGCTTGCCTCGGGAAAAGGAATAATGCCGGGATCAAGCCTTGTAACCAATGCGCCCAGCGCTAAAAGATCGTGTGTTTTTCCGTCACTTGACGGAATTGTTAAATTTGCCATGATTTATAATATTGTAATTTAGGAAAAAGGGCAAGAGGAGAATTTATAATTTTAGTTCTCCGGTGATATAGGCTTTTGTGTCGATTAATATTTCTCCGGTTTCACTTATGCCTGTAAGAGTGCCGTTTATTTGTTTTTTGGAGCCGGGAGCGCCTTCTATAAAGATAACTTGCTGGTCTTTTTTGTATAGGCGGTTTTCCAAGCGAGTTTTCCAGTCTGTGGTGTTGTATAGTTCGTTGTAAAGAGACATAAGGGTTTTTTCAAGTAACAGGTATCGATCTTTTGGCTTTATTTCTGTGTCTGCGGCAAGGGTTATGCTTATCGCTTTTTTTTGCAGTTCCGGGGGGAAATTGTTTTGTGCTGCATTTATCCCAATGCCTATGTGTGCCTCGTTTTCACTAGCTTCACATAGAATTCCTGAAACTTTTTTTCCATGTATCATGATGTCATTTGGCCATTTTACCTGTACTTTATTCTTTAAAGACGGGGCAAACGCTTCTATTGCAAGACAAACGGCAAGCCCTGTCCGCAGGGTGAGAGCCTTTGGCATATTCATTATGCCGGGGTATCTAAGTAAAATTGTAAAAGGCAGGTTTGCTCCCTTTTCCATTTGCCATACCCTGTCCTTTATACGCCCCCGCCCTGCGCTTTGATAATCCGCAAGAATTACAGTGCCGTGCGGCTCATTATTGGCGGCAAGTTCGCGGGAAATATCCATAGTGCTTGTTACAATTTCCTTGTAATAAACAGGCGCTTTAAAAGGATTGGATATTGACAGAGTTTTCATATATGCTATTATATTACTATGAATTTAATTTGTCTTGATCTTGAAGGAGTTCTTGTTCCGGAAGTTTGGTTAACTTTCTCGGAGGTTATCGGTCTGCCGGAACTGCAAATGACCACAAGAGACGAGCCCGATTACGATAAACTAATGCAGTTTCGGCTTGATATCCTTAGAAAAAACAACCTTAAATTATCTGATATACAAAGGGCTATATTATTCATGTACCCCCTTCCGGGAGCTATTGAATTTATTACAGAATTACGGGAAAAAAGCCAGCTTATAATATTATCAGATACTTTTGAACAATTTGCAAAACCGCTTATGTCAAAACTTTCATGGCCTACTTTATTATGCAACACATTGGAAGTTGATGCCGACGGCAATATTACAGGCTACAAACTACGGCAAAAAAACGGCAAAAAAGAAGCCGTAAAAGCGTTAAAATCCGCCAATATGCGCATATTTGCCGCAGGCGATTCTTTTAACGATCTTGATATGATCCGTGAAGCTGACTCAGGCTGCCTTTTCCGCGCGCCTCCGGCAATTAAAGAAGAATGTAAAGATATAAAATGTGTTGATAATTACATAGATTTTATGAAAGAGATAGATAAATTCTTAGCCCACAACCCTCTTTAACACATGGTCTTTACTGCGCCAGTCTTTGCCCGTCTTTACCCGTAAATCTAAATCGATCTTCCAGTCAAAAATTTGTTTTAGCTCTTTTAGTGCGGCAAGCCTAATTGCCTTGATCATTTCTCCGCCCTTGCCTACTACCATGCCTTTTTGGGATTCCCGTTCTACTGTTATAAATGCCCTAACCCACAATAAGTTTTCAGACTCTTTTAACTCGATGTCGGCAATATCAACGAACAAAGAGTGAGGGAGCTCTTGGCGCAGACGGTTAATTGCCTGCTCGCGGATGATCTCTGCTATACGGAAACTGACATCTTGATCGGTGTAGTAATCTTCGCCGTATTGGGGTTCTCCTTCGGGAGCAAGTTCAAAGAGCGCGTTAATGAGATCGTCTATGCCTTCGCCTGTATGAGCGGAGATGGGGAAAGAAGATTTAACCACAGACCTGACTACTTGTAAGTAGTCAGGGGAGGTAAGACTTTGATTATTATCGTTGTTACTTAGATCGATTTTGTTTATTGCGATAACTGTTTTTTCTGCCAGGGGTTTAATTATTTCTATTATTTCTTGTTCTTCGGGGCCGGGGGGGCGGGTGGCATCTAGTACATAGAGGACAAGGTCACATTCGCTAAGTGCGCGGTCGGAGACTTCTATTAATTTTTTGTTGATTTTTTTTTGCGATGCATGGCGGCCCGGAGTATCAACAAAAACAAGCTGGCCCTGCGGACGGTTTACAATTCCGCGAATTGCATTGCGGGTTGTTTGCGGAACCTTGCTAACGATAGCGACTTTTTCTCCGCACATTTTATTAAGCAGAGTCGATTTCCCAACAGACGGCCTCCCCACTATCGCCACAAACGCAAATTTTTTAACATTTGACATTTATCTTACAACCATGACTTTTCTTATTTCGTCGATGTCGGGGGCTAATATGCGAATAAAATACATTCCGCGGGCTACAGGGCGTCCGCCTTGATTGGTTCCATCCCAGCCGTCTGTCCATACACCTGCTTCGCGCTGTTCGCCTCTCCGTATATTTCTAACCAAAGTGCCGTCAAGAGTAAACACCTGAATTGTAACTCTGCCGGGCTGATTTAACCTGTAGCGCAAATAAGCAATTTCCCTGTTGTCCGAGTTAATAACATTATTTAAAATCGTAACACCGCCGCCCTGCTCAATAACATTGGTAATTCCAAATCGGAAAGGCCGTACAAGCTGATACCAATTAGAAGGAATCGTACCTTGCGGAGCTTCCAATCGTGCAACAAAAAGATCGGAAGTGCTGGCAAATTTAAAGAAGAATTCAAATACAGCTCCGGTTGCAAAGTTTGGATCACTTGAAATATCAATGTCAAACATTGATAAAGGCGGAGCTGTTCCGATTTCTTCTTTGGCAGTATAATACTGCGGAACAATATGAGTAAGAGCAGCAGAATGATCCGGCAGCCATAAACCGCCTGATCTTGCGCTGCTCTGTTGTGCGGCAGCAGGCGGATTACGATATTCAACTCCAATACCTAATCCATTTCCATAAAACATGGTTGGAATACCTAGACCTGTCTGCACACGAGCCTGCAGCTCAAATTTACTTATTGGAGCGCCGTCTATACCTATTAATTCCAACATTCTTGTTCCGTCAAAATTCCATATAATATTATGGTCTGTAGTTTCATTTCCCCAAAAATCAGGATCGGGATCAGTTGGAAAGGGATAATCCTCAAGCCTGTCATCTTCTGTTTTTGCATAGATTGGCCACACAAAATAATTTTCAGAAGCGGCGGTTTCCGGCTCAAGAGAGACAAGCACATCGGTTACACGGCGATTGGGGGAACCAAGTGAGGGATCATCAAAATTACCGGGTGTTACATTTCCGCCTCCTTTTAAAGCGTCAATCATTCTCGGAGTTAACACGCGGTATGGAGGCAGGAATAAAGCGGTATCGGGAACAGGATTACCCGCAGCATCATCTGACAAATCTCCGCTAGGGCCTGCCGCATGACTGTTGCCCGCATAATTTTCATAACCGTTATATTTCCAGTCTATAGGATATCTTGGCGGTTGAAAATTTTCAAAATCTTCGGAATCGACTTTTTCGTCACTCCAATCCAAAGCACGGACTGCCATGTTTCTTAATCTGTCAATTGCAAACCATATTGAAGGATCAGTACCAATCGGTTCCAAACCTGCTAATTGGGCGGTAGTTAAAGCCGTATCAAGTTCAATTATATAACCTCTAACGCCGCTTGAAGGCGGAACAAAATTATAACCCGTTCTTAATCTAAAACGGTTAGAGCCATAATCAAGAAAATATGACGGAAGCGGCGCAGTATTTACAGGTCTAATTCTCGCGTCTGATATTATTCCGCCGCCAATGTTATAACTGACATCCAATGTTCCATCAATACTGTAAAGAACAACAGGCTGGGAAAATTCCACATAAATTTCATTGTGCCCGGGAAGAGCAAGAGCATAACTTATTCTTGGCGGAATGGTATTAATTGTTCTGAATGTTTCACCAACTTCGCCTATTGGTTTTTCGGTATCATAATCTATAAGAGTAGTATTACTAATTATTCTCCATGTAAAAGGTCTGCCGTCATAAATACGGGCATTATCATCGTTTAGATTTATATAAAAAGAAGCTTGATCAGTAGGATTACTTGTTTGGTCATAAACAATTTCAAAATTATCCTTATAATATTCAATTATTCTGCCGTCAGCATCTGTAACTTCTATAACAAAGCCTGTAAAAGCACTCCCATCATTTATGGGGGTAACATTCGCCTGAACCCTTATTCTGTCAGCTTTTCCATTTCCATTGCTGTCTTCCAAAAAGCTGTACATTATTTTATTTATAGAAACATCCGCCCAGTCATAATTAAAATGACTGGTTTTAGTAACATCAGATGAATAATAAGGAATTACCGATAAATTGTCAATAGTACTAATATTTGTTGAAATACGCGGAGCTGCGTGAGAGAAAAATAATATTACATGATCCAACTTTATTGATGCAGTTCCAATACGATTAAAATTCCAAAATTTACCCGCTTCCGTTGTTGAACTTATCTGAGGAGGATCTAACGGAATACCTGCAGTCTCAGCATCAGGAGTTCCCGGCACTTGATCTTTATGCTTATAAACCCAATCTGGGTGAGACGAAAGATTCTTTGGCATTCTTGTAACAGTTATTTCACTGCCTGTACCAGTACCTGCAATTTCAAAACCTTCAAGGAAATAATGTTGATCACCGTTTGCTGTAAATTGAATTACAGATCCCGCTTCCTTGCAAATAAAATTCTGCCACATGGTATTGCCCATTATTTCAAAGAAAATATCGTTACCGGAAAGATCATCGGGGTCTTCTCTAAATTCAACGCTAGATCCTGATCCTTGTCTGAAAACAAAATTTGCCATAACAGGCGAACCTATCACGGCAGAGTCTATAACCCAACGGCCAACGCTGACAGTATCAGCTCCTGTAGGATCATTTGTAAAATTAGTTAAATCCCTTTTTCCTGTAAGTCCTGCGTATATTACAATATTATTATCTCTTGCATTAAAATAACCTTTTGTCGGATCCTTTGCTAATATTCTAACTTCGCCTCTAAAATAAATGGTATCATAATCCAAACTTGTAGTTAAATATGTAGAAGACTCTTCTCCAACATGAAAATTGGGAAAAGCCTGATAAGCGGTTACTTCTTGTGTGTTGTTGAAATTCATAAAAATAATCAGATTTTGATAATCCGCAAAAAGAGGGCTCGTTGTTTCTCCTATATTGACATTTCCTTTTACTTCTATTGTTCTATCATCAGTGTTTGCAGGTGTTGTAACAACATTTTTTATAGAAAAATCAACACCCCCGCTTACCACATTATTAGCATTTATGTTTAAATGATTAGTAATAAGCTTTGATTTACCGCCAAGAATAAGCTCTCCGTAAAGACCTAAAAAATCCGTACCAGCCGAAGCAGTACCGCCTATGTGCCAAGAGCCTGCGCTTGTGTCAAAAACGGCGGCATCGTCGTCACCCGAGCTTGTCTCACCCTCAACAGTAAGCTTTCTGCTTACAAGGGGGCTTCCGTTTTCCTGCCTGAAAAAAGAATCATCATCAAGTAAAACATAACTTCCCGAAGAGATAGTAACATCGGCATAAATTTCGGCAGGATTTGGATCAAGATCATCATTGCTTCGCAAAACAAGCGGCTTAGCTTCAGTACCGCCGTCCAAGGTAAGACCGTTAACTCCGGTTATTGTAACAGTTGTAAATTCGACTGTTCCTCCGTCATCAGCAATAATTGTAATACCGACTGACGAAGATGGATGAGTTAAATTTCCCGCAAAACTTACGACAGCATCTCCCTTAAGAGTAATATCACTGTCAACGACAATATCGTTATAGCTGCTTGGTACTGTACCTGTTGATAATATTACCGTTCCATCAAATGTAACAGGCCCTTCCAAGGTAATATAGCCATCTGTGTAAATACCGTCGTCAAAAGAACTTGTACCTGTTAAATAAATTTCACTATAGTTGCCTTCAAGAGTAATAGTGACAAAATCTAACCTTGAAGTCTCTGTTCCAACAGACCCTATAATGGCAATATCTCCTGATGAAGTACCTGTAACAGTGTCACCTTTCGAAGTTAATTTTAAAGAACTTGTCGTACCACCCCCTGTAATTGTTGTTGGATAAGCATCAGTTCCCAGTCTAATACTTGAAGCAGTTATGCTTGCATCTCCTGAAATAGTCATATCTTGGTTATTATTAGCAATTTGGAATGGGGCTGTTGTATTTGTCAAAGAAATTACCACATCACCGCTTGCTGTTGCACCATTCAAGTGAACCCCACTAGTTCCCGGATTAAGAGTTAATGCGTTTTCTGCTGTTGAATTATAAGCTCCCCTAAACTCGATTATTCCTCCCGTAGCTGTACTAAAGGTGACAGCTCTTGTAGAAGCATTATGGGTAGTAGAATGAATATCAATAATATAAATGTTTCCATCTCCCGATGTTTCAAGACCAAATGAACTGCCAAAGTTAAGATCAGCTTGGATATATAGAAAATTCAATGGGGATAGAGTTAATGGAGAAAATACTTCCGAATTAAAAGAATCTCTATCACCTGATCTGTAAACAACATGCCTGTCTTCAGGAATATGATAATGAATACCCTTGCCAGTTAGAACAGGCTGGATATATTCAATAGATTTACTTATTGTCGCGCATATACATTCATTCGACTCTATATTAAAACTTTCTGTTCCTTCAATAATTCCCGCTTTTATATAAACAGCCGCATTGTCTTCACAATCTTCTATATCGGGGTCAGAGCTGCCATCATCTTTGCTTACTGTTACCACAGCATTAATGGCAACAGTGCCATTTGGCTCATCAGCCTCATCAACAGCAAACAACTCAAGTCTGTAGCAATTAATTGGGTAATTTATAGTTATATCACCGCTAGCTGTTAATGAGACTACTCCGTTTGCGGCAGTTATACCAGGTGTTCCTATTATCAAATCCCCTGTTTGGTTTATTGTTATATTTCCGGAGCCTGTTGCGGTTGAAGCATTTATTGCAGATAAAGTAACGGAAGTGGAGTCATTTGTAAATTCAATATTGCCTGTAACTGTTCCCGTTGCTTGAGAATTATTAAGCGTAACCGTTCCTGTAAGTGCATTGGCTTTACTCTCATCGGTTGGCTTAAGAGAAATACCTTGCAGAGCGTTTACTGTAAGGTCTGTACCATCAACAACGCCTGTTGCTGTTACACTGCCTTCGGTACTTTCTAGGGTGCGTGTGCCTGTGCCGCCAAGGGTTACATCTCCGTTGTATGTTTGAGTGCCTGTTGTAGTGATATCCTCGTTTATTTTAATTTCTATGGGAACAGCGGCGGTTCCTAAGGTAATATTTCCAATATTTGTACCCACAATGCCATCAAATTGTACATCTGCGGTTGTTATTGTTAAATTACGGTCTTCCCCTGTACCACTGACAGCATCTTTAAAATAAATTAATTCATCTGCATCGCCGGAAAAAGTTACATCAGCACCAAGCGTTACCGCTCCAGTATATGTTTGCTCTCCTGTGGTAGTTATAGTTCTAGCATTTGTACCTGTAGTAGTTATGGTACTTGTTCCGCTTACGGAAAGCGAAGCTAATGCGGTTGTACTGCCAACATTATTTTCAAAAACAGCATCTCCAGTTATAGTCAAGTTAGAAGTGCCATTAACTGTATTTTCAAAAGTGATCGTGGAACCTGCTAGAGTTACATCAGCACCAAGCGTTACCTCTCCTTTATAGGTTTGGTCGCCTGTGGTTGT
>Ga0099364_10004905_pt1 | contig 20077 bp, 20 predicted proteins | sample TergutTh196P3_FD_73070 | JGI IMG/M metagenome (GOLD analysis project Ga0099364, IMG submission 73070) | Microcerotermes parvus P3 segment gut microbial communities from Pointe-Noire, Republic of the Congo - Th196 P3 | ecosystem: Host-associated > Arthropoda: Insects > Digestive system > Gut ... | reverse complement strand
TCAAACTCGCTACCGAAAACCACATGAACATGCTCACCCAACACCCTGATCGCGTCCAATCTTATTTCAATGATCCTAAAACCAAATATGCCGCATAATATTCAATACTTAATGGCCGGGTGAATAATATGAGGACGATACACAAGATCACCCCAAGGACGCAAAGGAACGCACGCAACAGGGTTGCTGTCTGTCTGGTTCGGAAGATTCGCTCCTGGTTCATAGGTTCCCTAACGCGCAACGGGCCTGTAGCGTATCCGCTTGGGTTTCGCCCCTTCTTCGCCCAGGCGTTTTTTCTTGTCGGCTTCGTATTCCTGGTAGTTGCCAGCGAAGAACGTCCATTGGGAATCGCCTTCGGCGGCGAGGATGTGAGTGGCGATGCGGTCGAGGAACCAGCGGTCATGTGAGATGATGAGCGCTACGCCCGCAAATTCCAGCAGGGCGTCTTCCAGCGCGCGAAGCGTTTCCACGTCCAGGTCGTTGGAAGGTTCATCGAGCAGCAGCACGTTGCCGCCCGCCATCAGAGTTTTGGCGAGATGGAGCCGCCCGCGTTCGCCGCCGGAGAGTTTGCCGACCTGCTTGCCCTGATCCGCGCCCTTGAAGTTGAAGCGGCCAATGTAGGCGCGGCTCGGCATCTCGAATTTGCCAACGGTGAGAATGTCCGCGCCGTCCGCCAGTTCCTCGAACACGGTTTTGTTGCCGTCGAGGCAGTCGCGCGTCTGGTCGACGCTGGCAAGTTTGACGGTCGGCCCGATGTCGATTTCGCCGGAATCGGGCTTTTCCTGCCCGTTGAGCATTTTGAAAAGGGTCGTCTTGCCCGCGCCGTTGGGGCCGATGATGCCGACGATTGCGCCCGGTGGCACGATGAAAGAGAGTTGATCTATCAAGAGCTTATCGCCGAAAGCCTTGGTAACTCCCTTGAATTCGATCACCTTGTCGCCCAGCCGCTCGGCCACGGGGATGAAGATTTCCTGGGTTTCATTGCGCTTTTGGTACTCGAAGGTCGACATCTCTTCAAAGCGGGTGAGCCGCGCCCTGGATTTGGCCTGACGCGCCTTGGGGTTGGAGCGAACCCATTCGAGTTCCTGTTTCATCGCGCGCATGTGGGCGTCGACCTGTTTTTGTTCCTGTTCCAGCCGGGCTTCTTTCTGTTCGAGCCAGGAGGAGTAGTTGCCTTTCCACGGGATGCCGCAACCCCGATCGAGTTCGAGAATCCATTCGGCGGCGTTGTCGAGAAAGTAGCGGTCGTGGGTGACGGCGACGACCGTGCCGGGAAAGCGCTGGAGGAATTGTTCGAGCCATTCGACGGATTCGGCATCGAGGTGGTTGGTGGGCTCATCCAGCAGGAGCATGTCGGGTTTGGAGAGCAGCAGTCTGGCGAGCGCGACGCGGCGTTTTTCTCCGCCGGAAAGGTGGCTGATCTGGGCTTCCCAGGGGGGCAGCCGCAGGGCATCGGCGGCGATTTCCATCTGGTTTTCGATGTCGGCGCCGCCGGTGGTAATGATGGCTTCGAGCTTTGCCTGTTCTTCGGCGAGCTTGTCGAAATCGGCGTCCGGCTCGGCGTAGGCGGCATAGACGGCTTCGAGCCGCGTTTGTGCCTGGGTGATTTCGCTGAAGGCGACTTCCACTTCCTGTTTGACGGTGTTCGCGGGGTCGAGTTGCGGTTCCTGCGGCAGGTAGCCGATGGAGAGATTCGGCTGCCATTGCACCTGACCGTCAAATTCGGTCTCCGCCCCGGCCATGATTCTGAGCACGGTGGACTTCCCCGCGCCATTCAGGCCCAAGAGGCCGATTTTTGCGCCGGGAAAAAAGGAGAGGGAGATGTCTTTGATGATCTGGCGCTTGGGCGGGACGAGTTTGCTCACGCGGAGCATGGACATGACGTATTGAGCCATTGGTTTTTCTGCAAGGATAAAAACGAACATTTCACCATACGGTGAAACATTGCCGCAAGTGGAAGACGTATTTTTGCCCCGGAAGTATAGTTATAGTGCTTTCCTTAATTTTATTTACATCGCCACCCGGGAGCGCCGGGCACTAGCCCGGCTTTATGATTTGCATTGGCAGAGATTGCCGCGCTGGTGCGCGGCGCTTCCGGCAGTCACTTTATTTGCGGAAAGCACTATATTCATTTTGAGATGGCGGACACAATTTGTAGACCGGGATGAAGCACAGCGTAATCCCGGCATTTTGGCGTCCGATGCTGCTTGAAGCTGGGTTACACAATCAGCGGCGCGGGGCAGTCGAGGCTTTGCGTGAAGGCGCGGAGTAGTTCGTTCTCCACCGGAGTGATCTTGCCGTCGTGTTGAATAGCTACTTTGCAGGCATCCAGCAGTTTTTCCCGGTATGGTGGCGCGGCAAGGGCAAGGTGGGATAACGCTTCAGCAATCTTGTTCAGGGATAGTTCGGATTTTGCCGGTAAAGGGCGCTGTGTGCTGGCAGGAGAGCAGGCTATCGCTTCCCGGTAGGTCGCCTGGGTCGTTTCTGCATCCTCATGACCAGCATAGGTGAGGAGAGCGAGCAGGTCGGAAATATCCTTGTCCAACTGTTCCAGACGCAATTCACGGCGTTTGACCCGGTGTTCTGAAGGCGGCAGCAAAGCGCCACGCAGAAGGCTATAGAGGGCGAATTCCGTGGGACTGACCCGCCCGTCGGCGCGAATCAGATCTTTTGCCAGAACGAGTAGTTGTTGCCGTTCGGTTGCTTTCGCTTCGCGCAGGGTAGGCAAAATCAGATCAAACCAGACGAGGCGATAACACGCCCCATGTTCCGGCTGTGCGGCAAGCCATTGATAGAGTTCCTGCGCGGTGGGGAGTTCGCCGGATATAAGCAATTTTTCCTGCTGCGCCCGAATAGCGGATTGCCTGGCAAAGAGCAAGCCGCCGAGGATACCGGTTGCGCCTATGAAGGTATGTGTTTGTTCCCGCAAGGTTTCCGGCAGACTGGCAAGCAGGCTTTGCGCTTGATTGAGGCTTGCGGGTGTGATTTCTTCCGGCAGGCTAGTAGTTGGAACAACAACGGGGGGAATGGCAGGAACAGGCATCTCCGCATGGGGATTGGCTGCCAGAATCGGGAGGTGGTTATCTTCCGCAAATGGCGTAACTGGCAATGGTGGAAACGCTTCTTCCCTGTCAGCGCGGCGCAACAAAATGCCACTGATGCGACGAATACGCTCTTCCAACGGCGGGTGAGGGGAAAGCCAAAAAGCCTTGAAAGAGGCGCACGTTTCGCTGGAATCAAGAAAAAGATGGCTGGCGACAAGTGCTTCCGGGTGTTGGATTTGGGAGCCGGAAGACTGCAATTTTTGAAGCGCGGAGGCTAATCCGGGCGAATAACGGGTGAACTGTACGGCGGACGCATCGGCTAGATATTCGCGCTAGCGGGAAGCGGCAGCTTGAAGCATGCGACCAAAAAACAGGCCGACGAAACCAAGTACGCATAACGAGAAGCCGAGGGTGCAGATGAGGAGAAACAGAAACATCACGCTCTGCGGCGGAAATAAGAGTACGATGCCACCACGGAAACCGCCAATTAAGAGAGCGAGGATGCCGAAAGAAATAAGCAGCCAGATAGCTGCTTTTTTAAGCTTGCGCCCCATGATGGTGAAGGCGTAGATGCCATACAATAAACCAATCAACTTGAGGTTCAGGCGGCTGTCGCCATTGACGATATGGCTGATCTCGTGCGCGATAACGCCCTGCAATTCATCCCGATTCATGGCATCCAAGAGGCCACGGGTGACGCCGATTACGCTATCCTGGGTTGTCAGGCCGGCGGCAAAAGCATTGAGTCTGGTTTCTCCGGTGAGCACGAAAGCCACCGGCGCGGGAACGCCTGCGGCAATGGACATTTCGTCAATCGCATTGAGCAAACGCCTTTCCACTAGGTCTTGCGTATTTCGAGCAACCGCTTGTCCTCCCAGTTGTTTGGCTATCAGCGTGCCGCCGTGGCGGGCAATTTGCCGTATCTTGTACAGGGAAACTGCCACAATTGCGCCACCCACAATCAGGCAAACCAAGAAAGGCCGGTTCATATTATCCCAAAGCAGATTGATATAACCCTGCCCATATTGTTTAAGTGTAAGGACAAACGCAAAAAAACATATCGGACCTACCGTTAATAAAATAATTGTGATCCACCACGATGGCGACTTGGAGATCCCGTATATAAGAATTGCAATGCCAGAGATCATAATAATCATAAGTAACAAAGCTGCTATCTCTTTAGGATCACCACCGGCCCGAACGCAAATATAAAGAAATGTTATGGATACCAGACCAGCCAAGGCCATGATCCCCATCACAGCCAACACAAACCAGAACACCAGCCAGCGGGTTTTCTTCCGGGCTTGTTCCTGGGCTTTAAAAAAATCCATCGCAGCGTCCCTTACGGCATTTGTACGATAAGCGGATGATTATACGGACGAAAAACCTCTTCCTGTTCGCTTTCCCGTAAAAATGACAGCCCGGTAGCAACGATTATTGTAGGGGCGCGGTAAATCGCGCCCTGAACATTGCCGTCTGCAAGATTTGCTGTCTGCAAGACCGATTTATCGCGCCCAAACATTGCCACCTGCAAGACATCGCCGTCTGCAAGACCCATATGCAAGGCCGCCGGGGGTTTGCTCTTACCACGCCATCGCGTGAGCCTGCTATCAAACTGAAACAATACGCCAAAAATGCTTTTGTCCTGCTTCCCGCGTTCGCCTTCCGTTATTTTTTTCTGGAACGGTTAAACTATTATCTTTTTGCGTCGTTTCCCGTCCTCCATGAATCCCCAACGCCTTGCCAATGCCTCCGATCCTGCCGTTACCTCCCTGCGTCTGCCGCCGCATTCCATTGAGGCCGAGCAATCAGTTCTGGGCGGGCTGTTGCTGGACAATCGCGCCTGGGACAACATCGGCGACCGGGTTAGCGACACCGATTTTTACCGCGACGAGCATCGTCGCATCTTCCGCCAAATCCGCAATCTCCTGGAAAACCGCAAGCCTGCCGATGTCATCACTGTCGCGGAGGCGCTGGAGAGCGCGGGCGAAAGCGGAGAAACCGGAGGACTGGCCTATCTTGGCGACCTGGCGAACAACACTCCTTCGGCGGCCAATATTGTCCGCTACGCGGAAATCGTGCGCGAGCGGGCGGTTCTGCGCCAGCTAATCGCCACCGCCGACGAAATCGCGGGCAGCGCCCTGAATCCTGCCGGACGGGAAGCGCGTGAAATTCTGGACGAAGCGGAAGCTAAAATTTTTGAAATAGCGGAAAAGGGCACGCGCGGCAGCGAGGGTTTCGACCACATCAAACCCCTGATTGCCGATATGATCAGACGGCTCGACGAGCTCTCCGCGCAGGAACATATCGAGGAAATAACCGGCGTCGCCACCGGATTCATTGACATTGATCGGATGACCACAGGTCTGCAACCCGGTGATCTGATAATTGTCGCCGGGCGTCCCTCAATGGGCAAAACCGCTTTCGCCCTCAATATCGCCGAACATGTGGCGGCGCGTGTCGGCAAGGCAGTCGGCATATTCTCAATGGAAATGGGCAGCGCCCAGTTGGCGCAACGGATGCTGGCCTCGTACTGTCGTCTGGATTCGCAAAAATTGCGCACAGGCCGCCTGAACGATGACGAATGGGCGCGGCTTACCGTCTCGCTCGACGCCCTCTATCAAGCGCCGCTTTACATTGACGAAACCGGCGCTTTGAACCCTATCGAACTACGCGCCCGCGCCCGCCGCCTGCACCGGCAATGCCACAATGAATTAGGGTTGATCGTCATTGATTACATCCAGCTCATGTCCTCATCCCGACATAACGAAAACCGCGCGACGGAAATTTCGGAAATCTCCCGTTCGATCAAGGCGTTGGCGAAGGAGTTGCATGTGCCCATCATCGCCCTCTCGCAACTCTCACGCAAGGTTGAGGAAAGGAACGACAAGCGTCCGCTCATGTCAGATCTGCGCGAATCCGGCGCAATCGAGCAGGACGCGGACGTTATCATGATGCTCTACCGCGACGAGTACTACAAAAAGGAAGAATCTCAATTCAAGGGTCTTGCGGAAGTCATAATCGGCAAGCAGAGAAATGGCCCTACGGGTTCGGTCACGCTTACCTTCCTTGGTGAATACACCCGCTTTGAAAATAGCGCCAGAATGTGAGAATCGCCATGAACACGCCTTCCGCTGCCAATCTGAAAGGAAAACGGGGACTGAAACGCCTCTGGAACGCCGTCCGCTATTCCATGCAGGGCATAGCCTCCGCCTGGCGAAACGAAGAGGCTTTCCGCCAGGAAGTATTGCTGGCGCTGCTCGCGCTGCCGCTTGGGCTATGGTTGGGCAAAAACGGCATGGAACGCGCCCTGCTCGCTGGCAGCGTCCTGCTGATTCTCATCGTGGAACTCCTGAATTCCGCATTGGAAGCAATAGTCGACAAAACATCGCCGGAAATGCACGAGCTTGCGGGACGCGCCAAAGACATGGGCAGCGCCGCCGTCTTCGTAAGCCTCGCCCTGGCGGCGCTGGTCTGGGGGCTGACGCTCTTTTCCTGAATTCACGCTATATTTGTATAGCAACATTAGAGCGGCTTCGGTTCACGCATATACAGCGTCATTGCGACCGCGAGCGTAGCGTGTAGCGTGGCGGGAAGCAATCCAGCAACAATTCTCTGGATTGCTTCGTCGCTTACGCTCCTCGCAATGACGAGTTGGGAAGTCGGCTGCACAGAATTATAGTGCTTTCCTTAATTTTATTTACATCGCCACCCGGGAGCGCCGGGCACTAGCCCGGCTTTATGATTTGCATTGGCAGAGATTGCCGCGCTGGTGCGCGGCGTTCCCGGCAGTCACTTTATTTGCGGAAAGCAATATATAGTGCTTCTCGTAATTATTTTTACCTCTTCTCGCTTGCAGGATAGGATGTCTGAAGGTTGGTAGAGTAAGATTATTTAGGAAAAGCACTATAAACAAAAACCGCCCTGAATCCTGTAAAACTAAAGATTCTCATAAATTCTCGGCACACGCGCCGCAAGGGCGCAGAAAAGCTCGTAGCTGATCGTTCCGGCGGCTTCAGCCAGTACATCCGCATCAACCGCACCGCCTTCGCCGCTGCCCCACAGGGTCACAGGGCTGCCTACCTTCGCCTCCGGCACATCGCGCAGATCACAGGCAATCATATCCATGGAAACGCGCCCCAGGGTACGGACAAGCACGCCTGCTACCGCAATCGGCGCGCCTGTGGGCGCGTGACGAGGATAGCCATCGGCATAACCGCAGGCAACAACGCCAACCGGGGTATCCGTCTTTGCCTGCCAGGTTCCGCCGTAGCCTACCCGCTCCCCGGCTCCGACTGTTCGCATCGCAACCAGACGGCTTTCCAGCGTCATGACCGGGCGCAAACCAAGCTCCGCTGCCGTATGCCCTGGCGTTGCTCCGAACGGGCTGCCGCCGTAAAGCATAATGCCGGGACGCGCCCAGCCTCCCAAACTCTCAGGATGCTTCATCAAGGCGGCGGAATTGGCAAAGCTCCACGGTAAATTTGCGCGGTCGACAAGCTGCCGCGCCTCCTCCAGTTGCGCGGCAAAGCCTTCCCTGCTATCCGCATCGGCAAAATGGGTCATCAGCGTGATCTGGCAGATGCCGAGCCGCTCCAGTTGTTGCCGAACCGCGTCTGTATCCTGCGAGGCAAAACCCAGCCGATTCATGCCGGTATCAATCTTCAGATATACATGCGCCGGTCGACTGTGCGCGGCGGCAAGCATTTCCAGTTGGTTGCGGCTATGTATGACCGGCGTCAGATCATATTGAACAATACGCGCAACTTCTTCCGGCGCGAAAAAACCTTCCAGCAGCAAAATGGGCTGCCTGTGTCCCCGTTCGCGTAACGCTACTGCCACTTCCGATTCCAGAAGCGCGTAGCCGTCCGTCAAGCCATCCAGGGCGCGCGCTGCCGCGAACTGCCCATGCCCATAAGCGTCCGCCTTGATGACTGCCCAGAGTTTTGTCTCTTTTGCGTAAGCGCGCGCGACAGAAAAATTATGGCGCAACGCGGAAAAATCCAGCCGCGCCCGAATAGGGCGGCAGCAGGGAGAAGAATTCACAGGGGAGTATCCAAATACGCGCTCGTTCGTAGGCATGGTAGATGGCAGGGATGGCAAAAGCCACTCAGAGAAAGTCGGCATTATAGCCATCCATCCCGCAAAATTCGCTGTGTTTTTATAGCCGCGTTACGGGGAAATAAGCGCCTTGCGGAAAGAAAAACTCGGTATATAAAACCCTTCCCGAAAATAAAACCTGTGCGCTCCCTGTCGCGCCACGCCGGAATCCAGCGCCAGCACTGCGCAGGAACGCGCCCGCGCCTCACGCTCCAGCCAGTCAAGGAGACACTTGCCGACACCCTGCGAACGACAGGTCGCATCCACCACCAGGTCATCCACATACAAGCGACGGCCTTCATAAGTGTTTTCAATGACGCGCCACAAGGCAACGCCCCTGACCGCCTCGCCTGCAACCGCAAGCGTCATGCGCCCGCCATTGGCAAAAACAGTTTGCAGGGTTTGCCGATAGGCGTCGCTTCCCGGCGGAATTTTGTCGCGCAGTTGCCGATGCACGGACTCGACACGAGGTATCCACTCCGGTGCAATGACTGCGCCGGAATCATCGGTAACGCTCACAATTGACATTTAGCGCCCTGTTTTCGTTCCTGCTTCCCTGTCGGGGAAATTCTGTCCAAATTCAACCGGCACCCACCTGTAGCCATTTTTCTCCGCGACGATATGCCCGATTCCGGGAAACGGCAGGTGCGCCCCGGCAATCAATAAACGTTTGCGGGCAGCGTCGGCGAATATCTGCTTCCGCGCGGCAATCGCCTGCTTCTGGTCAGCGTCAAATTCGATGGCCACCTCCGGGCGAGCAAACTGTATCGCTTGATTATGCGCAATATCGCCCCAAATCAGCAGGCTTTGCCCCTGTGAAGCAAAGAAATAACCGCTGTGTCCAGGTGTGTGCCCATTGCTGGGCGCGGTGGCGATACCCGACAACAGAACCTCGCCCGGCACAAAAGTCTTGAACCTGCCATTTGCCGCGTAGGGCGCAACCGCATCCCGCGCAAACCTGAACATAGCCTGCGTCTCTTCCGGCGTCTTTGCGGCAATCTCTTCGCTTAACCAGTAGGCAGCCTCGTCCCTGGCCACCCATACCGTCGCTTCGGGAAAAACTTCCTTCCCCTCCTGATCCGTCAACCCGCAAACGTGATCCGGGTGCATGTGGGTCAGCAGAATAGTGTCAACATCTTCCGGCTTATAGCCCGCTGCCTTGAGGTTATTCTGGACATTGCCCAGAGTCGGGCCAAAACAAGCCGCCGCGCCCGTGTCAACCAGAACCAGATTTTGCCCTGTATGCACAAGATAGGCGTTGACCGAAGTCAGCAGCGGACGATCAGCCGAATGAAAGGCGCGTTGCAGAAGAGCCTGGGCGTCTTTGGCGTTGATGCCCTTCAAAAGCTGCTGCGACAATCTGCTATGACCATCAAAGAGCGCGACAACCTCAAAATCACCGACCAGCAGACGGTAAAAACCCGGAGTATCTATTCCGGCAGGCGCGGGCGCTGGCGCAGGCGGCAGAGCATACGCCACAGGCAGCGGCGCGGAAAAGGCCAGGATGGCAGCAATCAGCGCCAGAAATAAACTCAGGCGCGCGCAGGCATTTTTCATGAAATAGCTCCTTGAACTAGTCACCCCAATCTGAAGGTTGGGGCTTCCTCGCCATAAGCATTGTCACCCCGGCCTTAGGGCCGGGGATTTCTGGATACAGTTCAAACTCACGCTGCAAAAGACGAACCGCAACCGCAGGTAGACATCGCGTTGGGGTTATGGATGACGAATTGGGAGCCTTGCAGCCCTTCCTTATAGTCAATCTCCGCGCCGAGCAGATATTGATAACTCATCTGGTCGACCAGCAGGGTCACGCCGTTTTTTTCAAAACTGGCGTCATCTTCATTCGCGGTCTCTTCAAAAGCAAAGCCGTACTGAAAGCCGGAACAGCCGCCGCCTGTGACAAAAACCCTGAGTTTCAGGTTGGGGTTGCCTTCTTCCGCGATCAACTCGCGCACTTTATTGACCGCATTGTCCGTAAAAATGATGGGGGTGGTTTCACTCATGGTATGTTTTCTTCTGTTAAAAAAATTGGAGGAGGGATTATGAAAGGCACGCGGCATCCGGTCAAGCCTCGCTTTATTGAGTCACCCCGGTAAGGCTGTGGATTCCTTGATACAGCAAAAATCAAAGCGAGTCTCGCCCACCTCGCCATAAATGCGCTCAACTCGTCGTATTCAAGACCATGCGCCAATCCTGGCGATTTTTTGGCTCAAGGCGTTCCCGGTTCCAGACCTTCGCGCTCCGCCCTGGGCTGTTCCCGCTTCAGGAGCAATTGCCCTTCGATCAGAGCGCCCTGCTGAATTTCGATCATCCCATATTCGACATCGCCCGTAATCCGCGCCTTGGGATGCAATTCCAGAAATTCCGCCGCCCGCACCGGCCCATTGATTGTGCCATTGACAATCAGGTGGGACACCTCCACATGTCCGTTGATAACGCCCTGCTCGCTTAACATAAGAGTGGACTGCGGAGTTTGGGCAATGACCTTGCCGCAAACCTCGCCATCCACCCGCAATCCGCCCGAAAACAGGATATTCCCTTCCACTTTCGTACCCTGCCCAATCAGGCTGTCAATCTGGGCGGCAGCCCTGACATTATTTTTTTTGGTGAACATGAATGTCTCCTGGTTTAGAAAGTAACGCTTGCGGCAGCGCGCCGGACATCACCCTGCAACAACAAAAGCTCCGCTTTTTTCAGCACCTCGCCGGCAGAAAGAGTCATAACCCCCTCCTTGCGTATCCATTGATGGGTTTGTACCAGAAAATCAGGACGCGCATCCGCTTCCCTGCTATCCGGCCAGACAACCTGAACCAGATTGCCATCCCGCTCCACGCTCAGCAGGAATTGCAACCGCCCGTTAAAGCCTGCCGTCTGGCGACCGGCATGATAACCGACCAACACACTGAAACGGTATTGTCCCGCAACACTTGGGTCGGAACGCACAGACAAACGTTCCAGGCGTACCTCGCCTTCCCTGATTCCTACAGGCACCAACTGGAGAAAATAGGCCAGATCGTCCTTTGCGACCGCCAGATCGCCGGAAAGGTTATGCAATTCCTCTTCCAGCCCGCGTTTGGCGCTGCGCGTCATTTCCAGACTGGTAAGCGCGCTGCCACCATCGCGCAGCGTTTCTTCCAACTGCGCGACCCGCTCCCGCAAGGCGATAGCGTCCTGTTCTTCCGGGGAACGGGTCATGACATGCGCGCCGTAACCCGCCAAAAAAAACGCCAGCGCAGCCACTACGCCCAGCGCAACCTGGGTATAACCCGCCGCTCTCGGACGAATAATCAGCTTGCTCGCGCGAATCCCCGAATCACGACGCAACCGCTGAAACAACCTGAAACGCATGTTGTCTCCTCCTGTTTCGGAGTGTTTTTTTAAGAATTATGCAATGATAACAACTAAAAGGCCACCCGGTTACAGCAAGGTGGCCTTTTCTTCCGAAGAAATGATGGCGCGAATAATCAGCGCTTGGAAAACTGTTTCCGTCGCCGCGCCTTGTGCAGACCGACTTTCTTCCGTTCCACTTCACGCGCGTCGCGGGTGACGAACCCGGCAGCGGAAAGGGAAGGTTTCAGGGTCGTATCGTATTCGATCAGGGCGCGGGTAATGCCGTGCCGCACCGCGCCGGCCTGCCCTGATTCACCGCCGCCGGCGACATTCACCTTGATGTCGAAGCCATCCAGTTGATTCACCAGTTGCAGGGGTTGCCGCACGATCATCCGCCCGGTTTCGCGGGAAAAGAATTCATCCACCGGCTTGCCGTTGACGATGATCTCGCCTTTTCCGCGCTTCATGAACACGCGGGCAACCGCGCTTTTGCGCCGCCCCGTGCCGTAGTAATAACTCACTGCCATTTTCGTCTCGTCCTTAGATGTTCAGGGCTTTGGGCTGCTGGGCGCTGTGCGGGTGCGTATCGCCCGCGTAGCACTTCAGTTTTTTCAGCATGGCGTAACCAAGCGGGCCTTTCGGCAACATGCCTTTCACGGCCTTTTCCAGAATACGCTCAGGAAAACGCTGCTGCATTTTCCTGAAGCTGGTCTCACGAATGCCGCCGGGAAAACCAGTATGCCGAAAATACGTCTTGTCCTCGGCTTTGTTGCCGGTTACAACCAGTTTTTCGACATTGGTCACAATAATGAAATCGCCGGTATCCACGTGCGGGGTATAAATCGCCTTATGCTTGCCACGCAGACGACGCGCGATTTCAGTGGCAAGACGCCCCAGCACCTTGCCGGAAGCATCTACCACGAACCATTCACGTTCCACCTCATGCGGCTTGGCGGAAAAAGTTTTCATTGACGGCATCCTTTGCCTGTGAAATTTAAAAGGACAGGATTTTAATGAGAACCACATCCTCTGTCAAACGCCTTTTATGCCTTTTCGCAAGGGGCGCGCCGCAACCGCTCAACCGCCGGACGGCTACTGCATCGGCTCTATATTGCCGCAATCCGCGCCCAGCCAGCGCCCAGATGCCTGCGAATCTATGGTTTGCCCGCCCGTCGTGGTTCGAGTTTTTACGATATAAGCAGTATTACCCTGGAAGGTTACTTCGCCCTCGACGCTAACAGGCGGATCTGTCCTGCAGACAGAAGCTACCTTGATAGTATTGCCCACACGCGGCGAAGTGGTGGTGGTGCAATTGCCCTGCTGCTGGATCGGCACGGCGCTACGCTTTGCCATTTCGGGCGTGACACAGGCCTTGACCACCATACCGCCATCACCTATTTTGACGCCCTGTTTCGCCATCGCCTCTTCCATTTGCTTGCGCTCGGCAGGCGGCAGGGAAGCCATTTGTTGTTGCATGGCAGACATACCGGGAACCTGTACATTCATCTCCCAAAGCCCCGGTTTTATGTCCTCGGCAAAGACTGTCACAGCAAACAACGCAACTGAGGCAATGCCTAACACTTTATATTTCATGATCTTTTCCCAAAAGGAGTAAAAAAAGTAATTCTAAAGTATGTCTTTTATCCATGCAAACTGGGCATTAGGTCTCGCTCTCCTCTTTTTTCCCTTGCGCCGCCTTTTTATCCATGCTTCGCAGAAAGGCCATCTTTTCCCGGATTTTGGTTTCCATTCCTCTGGACACCGGCCTATACCAACCGGGCCTTGTCATGCCCTCCGGCAGATAAGTTTCCCCCGCCGCGTAGGCTTCCGGCTCATCGTGGGCATAGCGGTATTCATGCCCGTAGCCAAGCTCCCGCATGAGTTTGGTTGGCGCGTTACGCAAATGGAGCGGCACATCGCGCGATTTGTCCCCTTTCATAAAGGCCATCGCCCGCCCGAAAGCCAGATAGCCAGCATTACTCTTGGCGGTCACCGCAAGATAAAGCGCCGCTTCCGCCAGCGCCAGCTCACCCTCCGGCGACCCCAGACGCTCATAAGTTTCAGCGGCGGCAAGCACTACCTCAGCCGCGCGCGGGTCTGCCAGACCAATATCTTCCCAGGCCGCGCGTATCAGGCGGCGGGCAAGATAACGCGGATCCGCCCCGCCGTCCAGCATCCGGCAAAACCAGTACAGAGCCGCGTCAGGGTCTGAGCCGCGTATGGATTTATGCAGCGCGGAAATCTGGTCGTAAAAGGCGTCACCCCCTTTGTCGAAACGGCGCAAACCCTGCGCCAACGCTTCCGCAACAAAGGCCGCGTCCATTTCTGTTTTTCCCGCGCTCCTGCCCGCCACCGCCAATTGTTCCAACATGTTCAGAAGCCTTCTGGCGTCCCCATCGGCCAAAGCAAGCAAACGGCTTTTTGCTTCATCGTCAAAGACAAAATCAGCCAGCGCAACCTCTCTCGCCCTGTCGAACAGCAAGGCCAGATCAGCCTCTTCCAACGGCTTCAGGACATATACCGTAGCGCGGGAAAGGAGGGCGGAATTGACTTCAAAGGAAGGGTTTTCCGTCGTCGCGCCGATAAACGTCACCGTGCCGGATTCCACATAGGGCAAAAAGGCGTCTTGCTGCGCCTTGTTGAAACGATGCGCCTCATCCACAAACAGCAGGGTGCGCCGCATTCGGCGCTGGTTTTCCTCCGCACGTTGCATGGCTTCGCGGATGTCTTTTACACCGGCAAATACTGCGGAAATGGCTATGAATTCGCACTCGAAACCGTCCGCCATCAAACGCGCCAGGGTAGTTTTGCCCACTCCCGGCGGCCCCCAGAAAATCATGGAATGCGGCTGACGCGCCTCAAAAGCCAATTTAAGCGGCCTGCCCGCGCCCAGAAGATGCTCCTGTCCCACCACTTCAGCCAGACTTTTTGGGCGCAGCCGCTCGGCCAGCGGTGAAAAACCGGATGGAACACGGCCTTGCGGCAAAATATCGTCAGCGGAAAACAGGTCTGTCATGGCGCGTCATCGTAAAACTAACTCCGGTTTGGAACCCCACCCTTCAGGGCGGCGCGAAGGTTGGAACCCCGGCCTGAAGGCCGGGGTTTCGACCGTAGCAACAAGGGAGGGGATGCAAACCCCTTCCTTGTTCGTTTTGAGCGACAGGCATAAATGCCTGTCGCTAATTTTTGCTTCGTCCGTTTCCCGCCACGTCCTAGCGCGCTGCGGCCTCCAGGGCCGCCTGATAACGGGAAGCCAGGCTTTTCGGGTCATTCACAGTCATGCCGAGATCGCGTATAAGGCCATCTTGCAGGCTGTAAATCCAGGCGTGAACCGTGAGTTGCTGACCGCGCCGCCAGGCGTCCTGCACTACGAAAGTCTGACAAACATTAGCAGCCTGCTCAAGCGCGTTCAGTTCACAAAGGCGATCATGCCGCTCTTCTTCCGGCAGGCTTGCAATCAATCCGCTGTGTTTCTGGCGCACATCCTGCACATGCCGCAGCCAGATATCCACCAGCCCAACCCGCGCGCCTTCGAGCGCAGCCTTGATCCCGCCGCAGCCATAATGACCGACGACCATGATGTGTTTGATCTTTATCACGTCAACGGCATACTGAATGACGGAAAGACAATTCAGATCGCTGTGCACTACCACATTGGCTACATTACGATGCACAAACACCTCGCCCGGCAGGAGACCGACAATCTGATTGGCGGGCACGCGCGAATCGGCGCACCCGATCCAGAGATAATCAGGATGTTGAATACCGGAGAGCTTGTTGAAATAATCCTGATCCAGCGTTTGCATCTGGTTTGCCCAGGCGCGGTTGAAATCGAACAGGTGGAGAAGATTCTCCTTCCGAATTTTCTCTTCCGCCCAGTTTGTCAAGTCAAGCGACAGGTAAATCGAACCTTCCAGCGGCGCGGGATAATAGGCAGGCGCTTCGGTAAAGCCCAGTTCCCGGTAGAGCTTGACCGCCATCCGCATGGAGGGAATGGTATCCAGCACCAGCCGCAGAAACCCGGTTTTCTGCGCGGTACGGATAGCGGTCATGGCAAGCGCAGTGCCTACTCCATGTCCGCGCGCTTGCGGCGAGACATACATCCGCTTCATTTCGCACATCGAATCGGACATGGCGAGGAGGCCGACGCAACCGGCGGGGCGACCGTCAATTTCCCCGACAAAAAGCCAGCCGGACGGCGGACTATAGCGCCCCGGCAGGGTCGCTATTTCTTCGCCAAAACTCTGAAATGAAAGATTGACCCCCATCCAAGCCGCGTAATCCTGAAAAAAACCGCGCAACGCTTCAACCGCCGGATCATCCGGGGAAAAAATCTGCCGAACACGTACTTTTTCGCCCATTATTCCCTGCCTTTCTCTAAACATTTGCACTCTCCTCTTTGGGCAACGACACCCGCGCAAGAATCTCACGCACTTTTTCCATGCCCTCCAGAAGCACCGCTTCCAGCCTGTCAAAGACGATGCCCTGGCGACTGTCGTTCCTTCCGGCGGCATGGTTGGCAACCAGATTGACCACGGCATAGGGAATCTCCAGTTCGCGCGCGAGCGCCGCTTCCGGCATTCCGGTCATGCCGACAATTTCCGCCCCGTCGCGCTCCAGCCGATCAATCTCCGCCGCTGTCTCCAGTCGCGGCCCCTGGGTGACGGCATAAACGCCGCCATCCCGCGCCGTTATTTCGACTGCCTGCGCCGCTTCGAGCAGACTTTCCCGCAGGCGCGCGTCATAAGGCTCGGTAAAATCAATATGGGTTACAGGATTACCTTCATCCTCAAAGAAGGTCGACGCCCGCCCCCATGTATAGTCTATGACCTGATGCGCGATGATGAGATCGCCGGGCATAAGCCCCGTCAGGATGCCGCCTACCGACGCGACAGAAACGATATGACTCGCTCCCGCCTCCCGCAAAGCCCATATATTGGCGCGATAGTTGACCTTATGCGGCGGAATTGTATGTCGATGCCCGTGCCGGGCGAGAAAAACGGCTTCCTGTTCGCCCAGACGGCCAAAGGTCAAAACACTGGAAGGTTCGCCGTAAGGCGTTCGCACTATTTCGCGGCTCACCACATCCAGATTGGAAAGCTGGGATAATCCGCTGCCGCCGATAATTGCCAACATAGGCATTTCTCCTGATTCGATTAAAATGCCCGGCATTGTACCAAGCGCCAAAACATCATTTCTCAATATCCTGTTCGGGTTTCCGGCATGAGCATAGGGAAAGCCGGTAGAATCTCATCTTTATCATTTTATTTTCAAGCAACTGGATTTCCCCATGAAACTTCTTGTTATCGGCTCCGGCGGGCGTGAACACGCTTTAGCCTGGAAGCTCGCGCAAACCCCCGGTCTGCAAAAAATCTACGTCGCGCCGGGTAACGCCGGCACCGCGCTGGAGCATGAACTGGAAAACCTGCCCATCACCAAAGCGGAAGAACTTGCCGATTTTGCGGCCACGAACAAAATCCACCTGACCGTAGTCGGCCCGGAAGCGCCGTTGGCTGCCGGAATCGTTGATCTTTTTCGCGCGCGCGGCCTTCCGATTTTCGGCCCGACCAAGGCTGCGGCAGAGCTTGAATCCTCCAAGGATTTTGCCAAGCGTTTCATGGCGCGGCACAAAATTCCGACTGCCGCCTTTGCGACGTTCACCGACGCCGCCAGCGCCCACGCGCATGTGGAGAAGGAAGGCGCGCCCATCGTCATCAAGGCCGACGGCCTGGCGGCGGGCAAGGGCGTTGTCGTCGCCATGACGCTGGAGGAAGCGCACAAGGCAATTGACGCCATGCTCTCCATCAACCGCCTGGGCGAAGCGGGAGCCAAGGTCGTGATCGAGGAATTCCTGAGCGGCGAAGAAGCCAGTTTCATTGTCATGGTAGACGGCAGGAACGCGCTGCCGCTTGCTTCCAGTCAGGATCACAAACGCCTTAACGATGGCGATGCCGGCCCCAATACGGGCGGCATGGGCGCTTACTCCCCAGCCCCGGTCGTTACGCCGGAAATTCACGCCAGGGTACTGCGGGAAATCATCCGCCCGACGGTGCAGGGCATGGCTCTGGACGGCATTCCCTACACCGGCTTTCTTTACGCCGGCCTGATGATCGGAAAGGATGGCAGTGTCAAGGCGCTGGAATTCAATTGTCGAATGGGCGACCCGGAGACCCAGCCTATCATGATGCGCATGAAATCCGACCTGCTCGTTCTTCTGGAGCACGCAATTCGCGGCACGCTCGATCAGGTGGATACCGAATGGGATCGGCGCGCCGCACTGGGGGTCGTGCTCGCCGCCGCCGGTTATCCTGAAACGCCGGAGAAGGGCGATGTTATCGCCGGTCTTCCCGCCGATAACGCATTCGGCGAAGACGCGCATGTGTTTCACGCGGGAACTGCAATACAGAATGAGCAAATTATCACCAATGGCGGACGGGTGCTTTGCGTCACTGCCCTTGGCGAAAACGTGAAACTCGCGCAAAAACGCGCCTATGAGGCCGCCCTTGGCATTTCCTGGCGCGGGATGCAATACCGCAAAGATATTGGACAACGCGCTGTTGCCCGTTAAATGTTGCTTTCCGTCAGTTTTTGCGCTGGCGGAATGCGAGTAAGATATACTTTCCGTGACGGCCTGCCGTCTGTCTATCCTCCAGAAACATGTTGATGCCGCCATGACCCATCAGATTACTTTCAAGATTCTTGAAAACATTGCCCAGGACCTGTCCGGGGAGCAGGTGAGTTTCCCTACCTTTCTTGATGTCACCTTCAAGGTTCGTACCGCGCTCAAAAACCCCAACCTGAATGTCGAGCAACTTGCCAGACTGGTGAGCATCGAGCCTTTGATGAGCGCGAAGATCATCCGCATGGCGAACTCAGTCGCCCTCAACGTCTCCGGCCGTCCGGTGGCGGATGTGAAAAACGCAATTGTTCGCGTAGGCATGGAGGCGGTTCGCACCATCTCCTTTGCGGTCGCTATGGAGCAATTGATTCATTCCCGCCAGATGCAGGCGTTTGCCGATATTTCCCGCAAGCTCTGGGATCACACCGCGCACACCGCCGCCATCTGCCGTATTCTCGCTCCTAAAATAGCCCCCAGGATCAACCCGGACGAGGCCATGTTCGCCGGGATGGTGCACGACATCGGCGTTTTCTATCTCCTCTCCCGCGCCGCGCCGTTCCCTGAGCTGGTGCAGAATCGTGAGGCGCTCTATGACCTGCTCCTTGGCTGGCACGACAATATTGGACACGCCCTGCTCAGCGCCCTGGGACAGCCCGAACAAATCCTGATCGCCGTACAGGAACACGAGCAGGATCGGGAAATCAAGAGAGAAAAAACACTCTCCGATGTGCTGTTTATAGCCAATAAGATCGCCAACAGCATGAGTAGCTGGCAAAGCGACAACCTGGATCCCAACGAGCATGATCTTGCCAGAGTGGCGCAAATCCTTGACGCGGACACCTTGCAGGACATCCGCGAAAAATCCAGGGAAGCCATTGTTTCCCTGAAACAGGCGCTGGGTTCGTAAATTTTGCCTGCCCAGTCAATCAGCCTGCCTGTACAATCTGATAGCATAGCCTCAGCAAAAATTAGCGACAGGAATTCATGCCTGTTGTTCAAAACAAACAAGGGAAGGGGTTTGCATCCCTTCCCTTGTTGCTACGGTCGAAACCCCAGCCTTCAGGCCGGGGTTCCAACCTTCACACCGCCCTGAAGGGCGTAGTTTCAAACCGGAGTTAGTTTTACGATCAGGGCAATCGCATGAATGCCATTGTTGTTGACTCTCTGGAATACTCGTTTACGATCAATGGGTTACGATGGGGACTGTTCACAGGGGATTTATTTGTGTAGTTTTCTGTCTTTTTGGAGTGTTCCATGAAGACGGAAGGCAAACTGTGTCTGGCGGAGGTATTCGTATCGATCAGCGACCCGAGACAGGCGGGTAAGGTTGAGCACGATCTGGTTGAGTTACTGGTAGTGGCCGTCAATGCGGTGCTGGTCGGAGCCGACACCTTCGTTGAGATCGAGTTGTGGGCGAAAGAAAAACTCGACTGGCTACGGGGCTACCTCAAGCTGAAAGCGGGCATTCCCTCGCACGACACCTTTGGGCGGCTGTTTGGGTTAATTGATCCAATACAATTTGAGGCCGCCTTTCGGCGCTGGGTCGGATCAATCCTCCCGGCGCTGGGGGCCGATGCCGTGGTGGCCATTGACGGTAAGAGCAGTAGGCGCACAGGCAAGGTGGATACCACGCCGCTGCATCTGGTGAGCGCGTTTGCCGCAGGTGCCGGTTTGGTGCTTGGACAGCGGGCGACGGCGGCGAAGTCCAATGAAAAGACGGCCATTCCTGAACTCCTGGCTACTCTGGCGCTGGAAGGCTGCATCGTCACGCTCGATGCCATGGGAACCCAGACCAACATCGCCCAGGCGATCCGCAATCGTGGTGCGCATTATGTCCTGGCGCTCAGGGACAACCAGCCGAATCTGGCCGATTCGCTGCGCGATTTCTTTGCCCGGTTCAAGGCGGCACCGGACAGGACACCTCATGCGATGTCCGAAACCGTGGAGAAGGATCATGGACGGATCGAGACGCGGCGTTGTTATG
>Ga0099364_10004904_pt1 | contig 20082 bp, 15 predicted proteins | sample TergutTh196P3_FD_73070 | JGI IMG/M metagenome (GOLD analysis project Ga0099364, IMG submission 73070) | Microcerotermes parvus P3 segment gut microbial communities from Pointe-Noire, Republic of the Congo - Th196 P3 | ecosystem: Host-associated > Arthropoda: Insects > Digestive system > Gut ... | reverse complement strand
TGGCATCATTGTGCGCGCTGGAACGCTTCCAGCTTATTTCGCTGCCAAAACGAGTCTTTCCGAACACGCTGTCCAGCACGATTTTCAGGTAATGGCTCGCCACAGGGTCACAGTGCAGATAAAGGCTACCTGTAGGTTTCAACACTCGACGCAATTCAAGGAGCCGATTCGCCATCATGACAAGATACGCCATCATGTCGTTCTCGCCCAACAGGCGGCGCAACGCCTGAATCATCTCGGCGGCATGGGTATTATCGCAGCGCACGATCTCGTCAAACTCCCGTTCCGCCTGCATTCCCCAATGCCAGGAATCCTTGAAGGCGACAATCTGCGCCTCGCTCTGTTCCCCTTTGGGCGACGCAAAGAGAATGTTGTAGTCGCGGGCGCTGTTGAAAGGAGGGTCAAGGTAGATCAAATCAACCGATTCTGCCTTGATATGCTCGCGCAAAATATCAAGGTTGTCGCCAAAATAAAGGCTGTTGATCGTCATAATAAAACCTTTCCTGGAAAAGTGCGTTTGTCATAGCAGGAGAAACGGGGGCTGTAAGCAGGCATGGCGTGTCAGAAAAGCGGGTTTTGCTCTTTTGCCGTTTCTTCCTGTCCGGCTTTTTTGAAAGTCAGGCCGCCCCGTGAAAGATCAGGATAGACAGGATATTCGTTGCCTTCCAGTAAGCCTTCGATGGTAAGGATTTGCAGGCGCGGAAAATCTCCGCTCAAGGTCGGGGACTTATAAAACCCGGCTTTTGCCGCTTCCGTTCGCATCGGACTGGTAGGCGGCATCAGGGTGACAAAAAGCCCGATTTCCGCCTTCTCGCGCTCCAGAACCCCGACAAGATCGCGCACCATCGCTACGTTAACATTATTGCCACCCTTGACGGATACGACGATTTTCTTGTGCGCCTTCAATTCGTCCTGAAAATAAATCAGGCCGTCAATACCGCCATCCGCGCCTTTTTTCCTGCCCTGCCAGGGCTGGGCATTGACCAGCGAACAAGCCCACCACTGGAATTGATATTTGTCCCGTGTCGCCAGATCACGCGCCCCGCCGATGTCTTTCGGCGTACCGTGTACATCAAAGGCAATGCCGGTAAAAGCATCTTTCAGCCGTTTTTCAATCAAGGCGACGGCAAGATGGGTAATGTCAATGCCTACCCACTTCCGTCCCAGTTTTTGCGCGGCGCAAACCGCCGTGCCGCAACCGCAGAAAGGATCAAGGATTACATCGCCCTCATTGCTGGAAGCCAGAATGATACGCTCCAGCAAAGCAAGCGGCTTTTGGGTGGGATAACCCAATGATTCATTTCCGGCGACCTGCCCGATATTTGTCCAGCAGTTGGTCACGGTTTTTCCCATTGAGTCTTGCAGATATTTCTTGTAGCGCGGCACCGCGCCCGGTTTAGCCTGGACTACCAAACCATCCCGGTAAGCCTGCTCCATGCGCTCTTTTGTCCAACGCCAGACGCGAGTAACACCCAAGAACTCATAAGTAAGATTGGGGCGTTTGTCGTTCGGGTTCAGTAGCGGCAAAAGTTGATAATGGCCGCGCTCGTCGCTATGACGATAGGCAGATTCAACATACTCGCGATCATGCTCTTCGTATGGCTGCCGATAACAATAATCTTCCGTTTTGCTGTAGCGCAAGAGCGTATCCGTGCATGTCGGAAAGTTTTTGGAAGCGTGACTTTTCGGATTCGAGCGTTTCCAGATGATCTCGTTTCGGTAGTTTTGCACGCCAAAAATGCTGTCCAGCACGATCTTCAAATAATGGCTCGCAGTCGGATCACAATGCAGATAAAGGCTGCCGGTAGGCTTCAACACTCGATGCAATTCAAGGAGCCGATTCGCCATCATGACAAGATACGCCATCATGTCGTTCTCGCCCAACAGGCGGCGCAGAGCCTGAACCATCTCGGCGGCATGGGTATTATCGCAGCGCACGATTTCATCAAACTCACGCTCCGCCTGCATTCCCCAATGCCAGGAATCCTTGAAGGCGACAATCTGCGCCTCGCTCTGTTCTCCTTTGGGCGACGCAAAAAGAATGTTGTAGTCGCGGGCGCTGTTGAAAGGCGGATCAAGGTAGATCAGATCAACCGATTCTGCCTTGATATGCTCGCGCAAAATATCAAGGTTGTCGCCAAAATAAAGGCTGTTGGTTGTCATGATATATTGGCTCCTGTAAATACAGCGTCGCTCAAGTGATGTGTGGGAGAGGCACAATACCACAAACGCATCCCCTCTCCCGCTCGCGGGAGAGGGTGGCCGAAGGCCGGGAGAGGGCTGAAGGGGTTGAGGGTTAGACGAGAGTCATTGCATTCTCCGGCGTTCCTGCCCTCTCCCCCGACCCCTCTCCCACTCGCGGCGTAGCCACAAGTGGGAGAGGGGAGCAAAGCGTTCTCCCTGATAGTCGCGTTATTTGTGGAAAGCACTATTAAACCTCTCTCTTCTGAATGACCGCTTGCCGCGCCGCTTCCCTGATCGCGGCGAAAAGGCTTTCAGGACTGGCCTTGCCGCTGCCGGAAAGCGAAAGCGCCACGCCGTGATCCACCGAAGTACGAATCAAGGGCAGACCCAGAGTGACATTGACTCCCCGCCCGAAAACGGCGTATTTGAGAGGAGCCAGACCTTGATCGTGGTACATGGCAAGCACGGCGTCACCGGCGGCGAGAATTGGCGGAGTGAATAAGGTATCCGCAGGCAAGGGGCCGGTCAGCAGCATTCCTTCGGAGCGCAGTTTTTCAAGGGTCGGCTGGATCACTTCGATTTCTTCGCGCCCCAGATAGCCGTCCTCTCCGGCATGAGGGTTGAGGCCGGAGACGATAATACGAGGATTCTGAAAACCGTATTTAGCCCGCAATTCCCCAGACAGAACCCGAATGACTGATTCCAGTCGCGCCGGAGTAATGGCGTCCGGTACTTCCCGAATGGATAAATGCGTGGTGACGAGCGCGACCCGCAACATGCCGTCGGAGTGCGCCGCCACGCTTTCTCCCGTCAGCATCATCACCGCCAAAGCCGCGCCTGTTTTTTCCGCCAGATATTCGGTGTGGCCGGTAAAAGGTTCTATTCTATCATCATTACCGGCTTTATTGATGACGCCCTTGTGCAGGGGCGCGGTGACAAGCGCGTCAAATTCGCCCCGTCGGCAACCCAGAATCGCCCGATCAAGCAGAGCCAGCACATAAGGGCTGTTGGCAGGATTGAGCCTGCCGGACACGACGGGCGCAAGCACAGGTTGGTGCAGGATTGTCAGAGTGTTTTGTGCATTACTGTTCTCACGCAGACACGCCTTGCTACCCTCTCCTCCAACCTCTCTCCCACTTGCTTTGACACCACAAGCGGAAGAGGGGAGCCAGGCAGGGACATCCGGTTCGTAATCCAGAAAATCAGCGGCAAGCGAACATTCGCGGGCGCGGCCAAGAAGCAGATCACGATCGGCAAGAATGACCAGGCGACATTCCTCGGCCAGATCGCTATTCGCCAGCTTCAGGCAAATGTCCGGGCCTATGCCGGCGGGTTCCCCGGAAGCGACCGCGATAACCGGCTTACTCATCTTCCAGCCTGTATTCGACGTAGATTCTGTCGCGCAGTTGCCTTAACCAGTCCTGATAGGCTTCATCCAATTTACGCTCGCGGATGGAGTGCCGGGCGGCAAGCCGCCGCCTTTCCTGGCGCATATCCTCCAGCCGCCGCGCCTCGACGCGAATCAGGTGAAACCCGAAAGGCGTTTGCGTTACTTCACTGACTTCACCCTCGGCAAGCTGATCCATGACCCGCTCAAATTCCGGCACTGTGTCGCCGGGATTGATCCAGCCCAGGTCGCCGCCGCTAAAGGCGGAACCGTCCTGGGAATGCAGGCGGGCAAGCTCCGCGAAGCTCTCCCCGTGGGAAATCCGCTCGCGCAAGTCATTAAGGCGACGACGCGCCTCGGCTTCGGAAACGACTTCATCGGTACGAATGAGAATGTGTCGGGCATGGGTCTGGCGAACACCGCCCACGTCGTCGTTGTTATCATCATCATCGTCGTCGTCATCCTGCCCGGAGCTTCCCCGTCGCTCAAAGAGCTTCAGAATATGAAAACCGTTCGCGGATTGCAGCAAGGGACTGATTTCATTCACCCTCATGCCTGCCACGGCATCCGCAAAAATATCGGGCAGATCGTCCAGCGTCCGCCAGCCAAGATCGCCGCCTTGCAGGGCATCCGGCGCGTCGGAATAGGAAGCAACAAGCTCGGCAAAATTACCGCCCGCAATCGCCCTCTGCCGGATTTGCTCGGCTCTCTCCCCCAGTCTCTGCAACTGATCGGGGCTTGCCGCTTCCGGTGTGCGAAAGAGGATATGCGCTACCCGAAATTCGCCCTGATCCAGCCGCGTATGTGTCAGATAGTTGTCAATTTCAGCGTCGGAAACAACGATGCGGCTGTCAATTTCACGGTCGCGCAGGCGGGAAATAAGGATGTCGTTGCGAATATCCTCACGAAAAGACGCAAGCGAAATGCCGTCCTCTTCCAGCGCAGACCTGAACCGATCCATGCTCATGTTATTTCTGGAAGCGATGCGGGCAATGGTTTGATCCAGCTCCGCCTCTTCAACCGTCATCCCATACTCGCGGGCAAGCTGAATCTGGGCGCGGTCTATGATCATGCGCTCCAGCATCTGCCGCTCCAGCACATCTTCCGGCGGCAGCGGCGTTCCCTGCCTTTGCAGGCGGGCAATGGCGGCGCGGGATTGTTCCTGCAATTCGGATATGGTAATCGCGTCATTGCCCACAACCGCGGCTATACGATCAATCTCGATGATTGCGGGACGAGCGTACAGGGAAGATGTGACGCACAAAAAGAGGGGAAGAAGAAAAAAACGTATGGCATTCATCCTTGTTACTCACTCGTTGGGAAAAAGCATACCGGAAGACAATTCCGGCAATTCGTTAACCTTGGTATAGCCGGGCACGCTCCGGCGCAACAACTGGATCGGGTTGGAGCCGATCTGGGCAAAATCGTTCAGTTCAAGCTGGAAGAATATACTGGTATTCGGCGAGCCTGCCGTTGTTTCCAGACGTTGCACTACGAACCGCGCCGCCCAGCAACCGGCATGATATTCAACTCCGGCAATGCCTTCGATAAGTCGGGACGTGTCAAAGGAATAGTTATAACGCCCTACCGCATACCAGCGATTGGCAAGCCGCCATTGTCCGGCAATGTCAATCTGCTTTAACGGCTCGGTCGCGCCCACGGAGGCATGAACGCCGCGATTGTAGCGATAACTGGCGGAAATGTTCTGGCCATAGGCATGTTGATAACGGACGGCAAAAGTCGCGCGCTGGGTTATGCCGCTCTTGACATCATGTTCCAGCGCCATATCAGCGTAAGTGCGCGCCCAGACTTTTCCGGAAAAAGCAGCCAGGAGGTTGGAGGTCTTGTTGCGGTAGAGGCTTTTTTCATCAGGCATCCCGACCCTGAGATCGGAGAAATAGGTGCGCTGCCCGACCATAAGTCGGGCATGTTCCGCGCCGGTCTTCGGGTCAATCAGACGGGTAGTCAGCGCCGCCGTCAGTTGATTGGCGTTGTTCATCCGGTCGAAACCCGCAAAGCGGTTTTCGCTGAAAATCTGTCCGAAGTTGAAATCGGCAATGCTGGTGTCAAAAATGGGAAAATCGTCCTGATCCTTGTAAGGAATGCGGACGTAATAGAGGCGCGGCTCCAGGGTTTGCGTCCAGTCTGTTCCCAAAAGGCTCATATCCCGCTCGAACATCATGCCTGTGTCCAGGCTCAAAATCGGCAGGGTAAGGCTTGGGTTTTTCGGTAAAGCCTGCGAATCGCGTCGCGAGAGTTGGTATCGGCTCATGAAGAGGCCGACTTTGGGCGTAATGTAATAGCCGGGGCGGATGAACGGCAGGGAGAGCTGCGGATAGAGCAACGCCCGCCCGCCTTTTTCCAGGGTCGGATGGTCAAAGTAGGTGTATTGCCCGATTGCGTCGGCATCCAGCCCCATCGGCAATGTCCGGCGAAAGTTGGCCGCAATTTGCGGCATCATGGAATAAGGCTTGTCAAGATTATCCACATCGGAAGGATTTAGCGTCTGGTAGCGTAGGGTTCTCAAATTGACGGACAGCCCGCTGCCGTAATAGGAAAGGTTAAAATCGCGGGGCAGTTGCCGCTGCGCGGTCTGCACGACGCGCGAGGAAAGGTCGGTGAAGTATTCGTGGTCGGAAGCGCGATTCCAGTCAATCCGGGTCGAAAAGCCGCCGCCCAGATTCTGGGCATACTTCCAACTGTAGCTATAACGCTTGTCCTGGTACTCCCTGTCACGATTCAGGTATTCCAGTTGCAGGGAAGTGTTCGCGTAATGGTCAAGATAACGCAACTCCGTGCCCAATTGCATCCCGCGCTTGCTCATCAGGCGCGGTGTGATGGTAGCGTCATAATTGGGGGCGATATTCCAGTAATAGGGCAGGGAAAGATCAAGGCCGGTTCGGGTCGTGGAGGCGTAGGTCGGAACCAGAAGGCCGGATTCGCGCTGGTTATTGAGCGGAAAGGAGAGGTATGGCGTATAGAGGATAGGCGTATCCTTGAAATGCAGGGTTGCCTGTCTTGCTTTTCCTTCGTTGCGATCAAAGTCCAGCTTGATTTCCCCGCTCTTGACGAACCAGTCCTGTTCTTCCGGGCGACAGGTGGAATAGGTAGCGTTCTCCAGCCGGTATTGATTTTCCCCCTCGAAATGGACGCGGGACGCCTGCCCGAATGACGTGCTTACCCGAAGCGGCAGGGCAGGCATGTCGTCCGCCATGCCTCGCGCCTTGCTCGGCGTATCCTTGCTGATTTGATAGCGCACTTCGTCGAAATGACCGATCCGGTCGGTCATTTTAAGCCGCATGTAGATACCGTCCACCTCGACGCCATCCTGAATCAGCCGGACATTGCCGACAGCCTCGACTTCATCCTCAAGCGGGTAGTAGGTAACTTTGTCGGCAAAGGCCAGACCTTCCGCTGACCGTAATTCCACTCTTCCCTCCGCTCTTGTGAACTCTTCGCTCTGGCCGGTGATCGAATCTGCGGAAATAAAGACAGGCGTTTTTTCCTTGTCCTGCTTGTTGTCCGCGCCTTCCAGGATGGAACTTTGCTGCAAGGCTAGAGGCTGATTGACCTGGCTGTCGGCGTAATAATCAAGCGCCAGCGTCGGCATGGCCGGAACGAGGCGGGAAGGCTCTGGAGCTTCGGACACGGCTGGCTCGGCTGCGCGAACATCCTCGACTATCCACGCCCCGGCAACGAGGAAGAGAACAGCAAAAGAGTGGAAAAAACGTCCGTTCATAAGGTCAAAAGCAACCCGCAAAAGCCAATGTTAAAATTTGATGATTTTACATCAAGATCACGCCATGCCGCCTGCCGCTTTGAATACCCGCGATGAAAAGATGCTCGCCTGGATTGCCGCGAATGTCGCGCCTGCCTTTGGCGTTCCCGCCGAAGCAATCAGTATGGCTACGGCCTCTGCCGACGCCAGTTTTCGCCGCTATTTTCGCCTTGCCTTTCCGAACGGGGAGACCAGGATTTTGATGGATGCCCCGCCTGAAAGGGAAGATTCCCGCCCGTTCGTTGAGATTGCGGAATTGTTCGCGGCGGCGGGCATTCCCGCTCCTGCAATCGAGAAAGCCGATTTGGAACAGGGTTTTCTTCTGCTATCCGACCTGGGGCGCGTGGACTATCTTTCCGCCTTGAAGTCCGATCTTGAACTTGCCGATACCCTGATCCGCCCGGCGCTGGATTTATTGGTGCGCTGGCAGAAGGCCACCCGTCCGGGTGTATTGCCGCCCTATGATGAAACCCTGTTACGCAGGGAGTTGAACCTGTTTTCTGAATGGTGCATGGGGCGGCATTTCAACAGCCCGCCCGATGCCGCGGAAGAAGCCGCGCTGGAAAAGATTTTCATGGCTCTAATTCATTCTGCTCTGGAGCAACCGCGAGTTTTTGTTCACCGCGATTTCATGCCGCGTAATTTGATGTTGCTGGAGTCGGACGCTGCCATTACGCCCGCCGTCCTTGATTTTCAGGACGCAGTGGAAGGGCCGATTACATATGACGTTGTATCCCTCTTTCGGGACGCTTTCATTTCCTGGGAAGAGGAGCAGGAACTGGACTGGGTGGTTCGTTACTGGGAAAAAGCTCGGGCGGCCATGCTGCCTGTTCATGCCGATTTTGGCGATTTCTGGCGCGCCTATGAGTGGATGGGGTTGCAACGGCACCTGAAAGTGCTTGGCATCTTCTGTCGTCTAAATTACCGCGACGGCAAACCGCATTATCTTTCCGACCTATCGCGTTTTATCGGATATGCGCGTAAAATGGCAAATCGTTACGGCGAACTGAAACCCTTGCTGTTGATTTTCGACAGGCTGGAAGGCAAACAGCCCGTGATGCAGTACACTTTTTAACCGACGGAGGAATTGCCATGCGTGTCATGATTCTGGCAGCCGGACGCGGAGAACGGATGCGTCCGCTCACCGATACAACTCCAAAGGCGCTTCTGCCTGTCGGCGGCAAGCCCTTGATTGTCTGGCATCTCGAACGGCTTGCAAAAGCCGGGTTTAGCCGCGTCATCATCAACCTGGCCCATCTTGGCGAACAGATTGAGGCCGCAATCGGCAACGGCGCGAATTGGGATATTTCCATCGTATATTCCCAGGAGCCGCCGGGCGCGCTGGAGACGGCAGGCGGCATTGCCCGCGTCCTGCCTCTTTTGGGAGATCATCCTTTTCTGGTCGTCAATTCCGATGTGTTTTGCGACTGGCCGCTGGAATCGGCGCAAATTATTTCCATGCAAAACAAGCTGGCGCATCTGGTGCTGGTTGATAATCCCGCCCACAACCCGACGGGGGATTTCAGTCTGGATAGACAGGGCAATGTTCAGGATGCCGTTGAGGATCGCTTGACCTATGCCGGAATCGGCATTTATTCCCCGGTGATGTTCAGGAATCTCGACCCCAATACGTCCGCCCGCCTCGCTCCGCTCCTCCATGACGCCGTGCCCAAGGGGCTTGTCGGCGGCGAGCGGCACGGCGGTCTTTGGGTTGATGTCGGAACGCCTGAACGCCTCCATGATTTGGACAAGATGCTGACTGCGGATTGAGCGCCATGCTTCCTGCAAGCGCCCCGGTGAGTCACCCCAACCTGAAGGTTGGGGCTTCCTCGCCACAGATGAGGGAGCCTTCGGCTCCACAAAACAACTGTCTTGCTCATCCCGCCATAAATGGCGAGGCTTCTTCAAGACACGTGGTCAATTTCAAGCGGCGTCGCGCCGCCTTCGCCGAAGTTGTAGGCGAAGGGCTGGCAATTGTGCCGACTGCGCGCGAGCACAATTTATACCCTTACCGGCCTGATTCCTATTTCCGGTATCTTACCGGCTTTTCTGAGCCGGAAGCTGTCCTTGTCATTGCCGCCGGGCGTTCCATTTTGTTCTGCCGCGAGAAGGATGCCGAGCGGGAAGCCTGGACAGGGTTTCGTTATGGTCCCGCCGCCGCCCGCGAGGTGTTCGGGTTTGATGAAGCCTTGCCGATTGATGAACTGAAACAAAAATTGCCGGAATTGATCCGCGATCATCCCGCGCTCTGGTTTGCGCCTGGCATGGATAGCGAATGGGATATTTCCATCCTGGCGGCGCTCAAGTCCGCGCGTGACACGCGCCATGCCGGAAAAGGCGCGCCCGCCCGTCTGTATGACTGGCGCGACACTCTGGATGTCATGCGAATGGTAAAGGATGATGCTGAAATCGCCCTGATGCGGAAAGCCGCGGAAATCACCGCCGCCGGACACCTACGCGCGATGCGGACCTGTAGGCCGGGGATGATGGAATACGAGTTGGAAGCGGAAATCAGCCATGAATTTCGCAGACTCGGCGCGGGCGGTCATGCTTACAGCCCTATCGTCGCAGGCGGGGCGAACGCCTGCGTCCTGCATTACACGCAAAATGACTGCCCTTTGGACGCCAGCGATCTTGTTTTGATTGACGCCGGTTGTGAATACGACGGCTACGCTGCCGACATTACCCGCACTTTTCCGGTCAATGGCCGCTTTACGGCGATAGCGAAGGATTGTTATGAAATTGTCCTTGCTGCGCAACAGGCCGCCATTGCCGCGACCGCGCCGAATGTTCCCCTGAACAAGCCGCATGAAGCCGCCGTTCGGATACTGGCACAGGGGATGCTTGATCTTGGCCTGTTGACCGGAGAGATTGATGGCGTAATTGAGAGTCAGGCTTATCGGCGGTTTTACATGCACAATACCGGACATTGGCTGGGGCTGGATGTGCATGATGTCGGCTTATGGAAACAGACCGATGCGGAAGGCAGGGAATCATGGCCTGTCCTTCTGCCCGGCATGGTCATGACCGTGGAGCCGGGGCTTTATATCGCCGCCTCGCCTGAACTGCCGGATGCTCTGGCTTCAGGCATCGGCATTCGCATCGAGGACGATGTGCTGGTCACAAATACCGGCGCAGAGGTCTATACCCACGCCCCCAGGAGCGTTACCGAGATTGAGGAAATCATGCGGACGCATTCTCCCGATATTCCAGCGTAGGAGCAGTATTGCCAGCCTGCCAAGGTAGGTGTCCCCTTTTGACTCCGGCAAAAGCCATTGAGGCGATGGGGCGCTCACTCAACCCCGGCGGTATTTTTCAGCAGGCTTTCAGTGGCGGTCTGGATAAAGGCTTTGAGTTTCTTGAAGAGTTCGTCGCGCCGGTCATCCTCGTCAGTCGCCAGATTCGCTTTTGCGTCGCTGCCCAGGCGGTAGCTGTAAAGGCGGGCATCGCCGTTCATAGGTTTTACCAGAACGCGGTCGCCGCTCACCAGCGCGACATCCTGTTCGCTGCCCGACGGCTTGATGATTGCAAATCCATTGTCATTATCCGGCAAATTCAACAAATCGCGCCCCCAGCATTGATGCCGCGTCTTGCCGCCCAAACGCCCCATTATTGTCGGAACCACATCAACCTGAGAACCGACAGTCTCCCGCATATTCCCGAACTTTTCCTGAATGCCTGGAGCCAGCAACAGCAGCGGCACGTTGAAGCGGTGTAAATTGATCTCGGTCAGTTGCTCATGGCTGCCGAAGCCATGATCCCCAAGCACCACGAACAAAGTGTCATTGTAGTATGACGATTGTTTCGCCTTCCCGAAAAACTGTCCCAATGCCCAGTCCGAATAACGCATTGCGGTCAGATGTTCGTCCCTTGAGCCGAATCCGGTCACGCTCTCCGTGGGCAATTCTTTCGGCAAGGCATATGGCGTATGGTTGGAGAGGCTTTGCAAGAGCGCGTAAAAGGGTCTGCCCTCTGCCGCCAGCTTGTCCAATTCATCAAGGGCGCGGGTAAACATGTCCTGATCGGAAACTCCCCAGGTCGGGTCAGAAACTACCGGATTGACAAAATCATGACGCCCGACAAAATTTGTCATTCCCTGATTGCCGAAAAATCCACGCTGATTGTCCCAGGCAAAATCGCCGTTATAGACATACACATCGAGAAATTCCCGACTCTTCAACAACTGGGGCAAGCCGGAAAACCTGTGTCCGCCTTCAGACATCTGCATCAGATATTCAAAACCCGGCAGATTCGGAAAACAGGCCATCGTGGCAAACATGCCCTGATGCGTATGCGTACCGTTGGAAAAGAACCGGGTAAATAACAGCCCCTCTTTTGCAAGCGCGTCAAAATAGGGAGTGATTTGCCCCGCCGCGCCCAACGCCCCGACGGAATGTCCGGCAAAACTCTCCATCATGATGACAACCACATTCTTGATCGGCAGAAGGTTTTGCTCTGGCGGCAAAAAATCCCGACGTATGGCGGCCTCGGTCGCGTCAGCCAGAGTGTCATCGGGAGTAAGCAACATGTCGCGGGCGATACTCAATGCTTCGCCTTCGGGCAGGACGGCTTTCCAGATATTTGAACGCTTGCCGGAAAAACGGTTCATCGCCGCCAGAGCGAGACTGTATGTTCCGTTAAGCCCCAATTGGTTGGCGAACATGGAATCCGTGGTGAATGCGTCGCCCCAGCGTAGTGGCGGGCCGCTGCGGAGCGTGCCGCGTATCGCCAGAACAGTCAGAAAAAGACAAAGCAGAAAAACAAGGCCGCGCTTGAAGAAGGATAATGAGGGAGAAGCAGCGGCTTCGTTCAGTCTGCCTTCGGCGGGAAGGGTTGCCTTGTCAATACGCTTTAGGACAAGGTAAAAGAGCCAGCTTGCCAGCGCCCAGGCAAAAAGCAGGCGCAAAACAGGAAATCCATACCAGAGCATACTCGCGACGGTTGCCGGGTCTTCCAGCATGTACTGAAACACCAGGCCATTCAGGCGTTGCTGGAATTCGCGGTAAAAATCAAGTTCGACAACGCCAAGAAAGATGACGATTACAGCGGCTAATGTCAGCCATACCCGCATCAGGCTTCGCGCGCGCATTGCCCGCAGGCTGAACAGCGCCAGTAACAACGGGAGCAGAATAAAGGAGACAACGCGCAAATCAAAGCGCAAGCCGTTGCCGAGCGCCTCGATGAGCGTCATCGCGGGCGTCGTTCCAATCAACTCATGGTTGTATATCAGCAGAGCCAGACGGAGAAATCCGAATAGCGCAAGGAAGGCAAGACCGGAAAGCAGGATAAAAGTCAGGTGGTTGCGAATGGAAAGTCGACCGGATACGGGAAGGGACATGGAGAATGTCGGAAGTGGAAAACGCCCGCCATTATTTGAGGCAGGGCGTGAAAAAAACGTCAAAGCCTGTCATAGATATGTCACAGAATCTTCCTAGAATGCGCTTGCAGGGTAGCTTTGCCCTGACTAAAGGATTCCTCGACATGATTCAAGAGGAGCACTCGGCTACACGCCTGTTTCACTCACCTTGCCATGAATGGCAAGGGTTTCGCTAAACGCATGTTCAACAGGAGAACATCATGCAAATCATTGGCAAAAAGTTTTTAATGGGGGCTGCCGTACTGGTCATGGCATGTTTCACGCCGGTAGAAGCCGCCAACATAACCGGAGCCGGGGCGAGTTTCCCCGCGCCGCTCTACACCCGCTGGGCGGCTGACTACAATAAAGCCACCGGGAACAGGGTCAACTATCAGTCAATCGGCTCCAGCGCCGGAATGAGGCAGATTGGAGAAAAAACGGTGGACTTCGGCGCTTCCGATATACCGCTTTCCGACGCCGACTTGCTTGAGAGGGGACTGATCCAGTTCCCGACAGTCGTGGGCGGCATCGTACCCATCGTCAATATCACAGGCATCAAGCCAGGGCAGTTGCGACTGAACAGCCAGGTTCTGGGCGATATTTATCTGGGCAAAATCTCCAACTGGGACGACCCTGCCATCGCGGCGCTGAATCCCGGCTTGAAACTTCCCAGTACGGTGATTGCCGTTGTCCGTCGCGCGGATGGCTCAGGCACGACATTTGGTTTCACGAACTATCTCTCCAAGGTTCATCCTGAGTGGAAAGAAAAGGTCGGCGAAGGCGCGGCGGTGAATTGGCCGACCGGTCTGGGCGGTAAAGGCAATGAAGGCGTGGCGGCGTTCGTGGGGCGTTTGAACGGCGCTATCGGCTATGTCGAGGTTGCTTACGCCGCGCGCAACAAACTGTCGCATACTCAACTGCAAAACCGCGCGGGCAAGTTTGTAGAGCCGTCGAATGACACTTTCAAGGCAGCGGCGGCAGGCGCGGACTGGGCAAGCACTTTCAACCATATCCTTACCGATCAGCCGGGCGATGAAGCCTGGCCGATCACCTCCGGGACTTTCATCGTGATGCACAGGGTTCAGGATAAACCTGCTCAGGCCGCCGCCACTCTTGATTTCTTCGATTGGGCTTTCAAAAACGGCGACAAGCAGGCCGAAAGTCTGGATTATGTGCCGATGCCGCAAAGCGTGAAAGACATCATTGCAAGCCTTTGGCGGACGATTGTGGACAGATCCGGCAATCCGATCAGAAAATGAGCCGTTTTCTGGATTCATAGTAGACATGCCTGACCGGCCTGTCAGAAAATAACGCCCTTTCTGAACGGTGCATTCCCGCCATGACCGATGTAGCATCCATGCCTGATTCCAGAGCCGTCCCGCTTTCAAGCGGGGCGGGCTTGATTTCCGACGCGCTTGCGGACAGGCTTTTCATGTGGCTGACGCGCGGCGCGGCGTTCCTGACCCTGACCTTGTTGTTGGGCATCATTGTTTCCCTGTTTATAGGCGCATGGCCTGCAATCAGCGAATTCGGTCTGGGGTTTTTAACGCGCAACGCTTGGGATCCGGTTCAGGAGGATTTTGGCGGGCTGGTCATGATTTACGGCACGCTGGTTACTTCCGCCATTGCGCTTGTCATTGCGGTTCCGGTGAGCTTCGGCATTGCGCTTTTCCTGACGGAGCTATCTCCTGTCTGGTTGAAGCGTCCGTTGGGAACTGCCGTGGAGTTGTTGGCGGCGGTGCCGTCCATTGTCTATGGGATGTGGGGGTTGATGATATTCGGACCAGTATTGGCAGAGTATGTGCAGATGCCGATACAGTCCTTTCTGGGCGGTGTGCCGTTTTTGGGAGCGATTGTTTCCGGGCCGCCGGTCGGAATAGGGATTTTGCCTGCGGGAATCATCCTTTCCATCATGATTATTCCCTTTATCGCTTCGGTCATGCGCGACGTATTCGAAATAACGCCGCCGCTCCTGAAAGAATCCGCCTACGCGCTGGGCGCGACTACCTGGGAAGTGGTTTGGCGCGTCGTGTTGCCCTATACCAAAACAGGGGTGTTGGGCGGCGTCATGCTGGGGCTGGGGCGCGCGCTGGGCGAAACCATGGCGGTCACTTTCGTGATCGGCAATGTCAGTCAGATAAGCTCGCTTTCGTTATTTGAGGCGGGCAACAGCATTACTTCCGCGCTTGCCAACGAATTTGCCGAGGCTGAGCCGGGCTTGCATCAGGCGTCATTGATCTACCTTGGGCTTGTCCTGTTCCTGATTACCTTTGCGGTTCTGGTCTTTTCCAAGCTGCTCCTCATGCGGCTGCAAAAGGACGAAGGCAGAAAGACGTAATCATAGAGCTGTCCGTCAATAAAGCGACGGTAATGAGCCACTGACTGGCGCGATCACGCCTTGACTCGCGCCGTGGCTGCCTTGATGGCGCTCATTAGCCGCCCGAAGCGTTGCATGCTGGCTCTCGCATCTTCCGCCGCCATACTGCTCTCGTTGATCTCATGGACGATGTTTTCAATATGCTGATATATGCCATCGGCCACCTCTTTAATATCTTTCGCAGCTCTCCGCATATTGTCGCTCATAGCGCCTACGCTGCCATATGAAGCTCTCTCCGCAAGTTTTCTTATTTCTTCCGCCACCATCGCAAATCTGCGGTCATGCTCGTCGGCGCGAGTCGCTTCAATAGTCGCTTTCAGCGCCATCAGGTTCGTTTGATCCGCAGACTGGTGCGTAGCGGCGATCAGCGTTTCAAATGCCATGACCGACTTTGCTACTTGCGCGTGGATATCCTTGAACGACTCCTGCATCTCTTTCATCAACTGATTGAAAGAGGAAACGACTACTCCCAGCTCGTCGTTACTCTTGTAATCCACTCTCAAAGCCAAGTCGCGATCCTTTTCCACACTGGACATCACGTCAACTATCCTGCCAAGCGGCTCAAAGGTGGCTTTCAGCAACCTCCAGCACACTACAACAATCAGCACAATGACTATGGCCGACACGACAGTCTGGAAGGCGCGCGCCTTGTTTTGGGACATGATGGATGCGCTTAACAATGACGTAGCAGTATTCTGGTTAATTTCCACCAGCTTTGCGACGTTATCCCGGATGACACCGGTGCTACCGCGCTCTGCCTCGATGGAGGCGGACATATCCCTGTACATAACTGCGAGATTTTCCGGCGTTGGGTTGGCAAGCGCGCGCTCCACCATATCGCTTTTGCTCGCAATCAACGGATACCACGTGCTCCAGTTCTGCCTGGTTTCATTCCAGATTCTCTTCGCCTCATCGTCGCGCGACATTCCGTCATACGTCGCAAAAGCTTTTTCCGCGTTTTGGTTGGCTGTCTTTTTCAAGGGCAGAATACGACGCAGTTCTGCAATCTGATCATCTCGCTCCAGTCCCTCCTTGGACATTATTTCGTAGTATCGCAGCACCATGTAGTTGACGTTGATTTCAAGGTCGGTGAGCGCCAGCACTTTCGGAAGCCTGTTTTCCCCAACTTCCTCCATGCTGTTTATTGCGTTTGACATATTAACGAACCCGATTAGCGAAATTGCAAACAGGGAAGCGCAGGCTGTGCCTGATACTACGTGGAATAGCGCTTTAAGTTTCATGGCAGCAACCCCTTTAAGAAAATGGTTTCAAAAAAAGCGAAAATGCCTGATGGAAAATTTTCATCAGGCGCGATAACGGAAAAGTCTGCGGCGCGAAAGGCAGCGCAGCGGGGAAAGATGATAATTGTCTACCGGCAGGCAAGCGATTACCATAAATGAGTACGCCGTTCAAATGCGGGGTGGGGGTGGTAACTCATTGATTGCAAATGATTTTTCGGTTAACATTTTTGCGATTATAGCAACTATGTTACGTATGTAAAGCTATGTTACATTTGTAACATAGATAGATAAAAAACAAAAATTTAAGCCCCCTGGCCTGAAGGCAGGGGATCCTCGACACAGGTTAGAGAGCCTTCGACTCCACAAAACAAATGCCTCGCTCGCCTCGCCATTTATGGCGAGGCGAGCGCTCGATGAGTGTTCAAAAAATGGGCGCAACGCCCCAAGGCAATCAAAGCTATGCGCGCAGAAAGACGGGGATTCCCGTACCTACGCCGCGCGCCGCGCCTTTGCGCCAAGGCAGGTCAGTTTTTCTTCCATTTGCTCGTAGCCCCGGTCAAGGTGATAGATGCGGTCAATTACGGTTTCTCCCTCCGCCGCCAGTGCCGCAACTACCAGGGAAGCGGAAGCGCGCAGATCGGTCGCCATGACCGCAGCTCCTTCCAGCCGATCCACCCCGCGCACAACCGCATGATGTCCGTCAATCAAAATGTCCGCGCCCAGACGTTTTAGCTCGGCCACGTGCATGAAGCGGTTTTCAAAAATGGTTTCCCGAATTGTCGCAATACCCTCGGCTACGCAGTTGATAGCCATGAACTGCGCCTGCATGTCCGTGGGAAAGGCCGGATAAGGCGCAGTACGAATGCTCACCGCTTTCAGGCGACGAGGAGCCTTGAGGCGGATAGCATCCCCCGACAGAGAGACTTCGCAACCGGCTTCAATCAGCTTGTCAACCACCACGTCCAGATGCGAGGCGGAAGTTTTGGCAAGACGGATTTCGCCGCCCGCAGCGGCTGCGGCGCAAAGATACGTGCCGGTCTCGATGCGATCGGGCATTACCATGTGCCGCGCCGCCTGCAATTTTTCCACTCCCCGCACATGAATCACATCGCTACCCGCGCCGGAAATTTCAGCCCCCATCGCAATCAGGCAGTTGGCAAGGTCTACCACTTCCGGCTCGCGGGCGGCGTTTTCAATAACCGTCTCGCCTTCAGCCAGGGTCGCGGCCATGAGCAGGTTTTCCGTTCCCGTCACCGTCACCATGTCGGCGCAAATCCGCGCTCCCTTCAAGCGATTGGCTCGGGCATGGATATAGCCCTGTTCCACCGAGATTTCCGCGCCCATCGCCTGCAATCCCTTGATATGCTGATCTACCGGACGCGCCCCGATAGCGCACCCGCCGGGCATTGAAACCCTGGCCTCGCCCCAGCGGGCAAGCAATGGCCCCAACACCAGAATCGAAGCGCGCATGGTCTTCACAAGGTCATAGGGCGCGACCGGATTATCAAGGCCGCAGGCGTTCAGAATCAGGGAATTTTGTCCCGCATCACGCTTTACCCCCATCTGCTCCAGAAGTTTCAAGAGCGTATTGACATCCCGCAAATTCGGCAGGTTGGAGACTTCCAGCGGCTCCGAAGTCAGGAGCGCCGCGCAAAGAATGGGCAAGGCCGCGTTCTTGGCGCCGGAAATTTCGATCTCGCCCCGAAGGGGAATGCCGCCGGAAATGATTAGTTTGTCCATGAGCAGAAACAGAACCTGAAAGATTCGGCATTGTAACGGGAACGTCACTATCAGGAACGACCATCGTAAAAAAACCCCGCGATTTGCGGGCGTTTTTCCTGGAGAAGCTCTTTCTGTGGATGCCCTGCAAGGCTTCGTTCGTCTTGTCGTGATATAGCGCTTTCCGCAAGTAGCGCGACTATAAGGGGGCTAACCATGCCGCTGCAGGGGTTAAAAATTTTTAACCCCTACGCCGTAGTCGGGAGAGAGGAGTAAAGCGCGCACCCCGACCGTCTCGTTATTTGCGGAAAAACTATACATCGTCAAGGGAATACGGACAGCGCGTGCTGGTAGCGAGCGTCAATCACGCCCAAAAGGGCAAAGCTGTCTTCATCGTCCCAACGGATGCCAAGGGTGCGGCAGGCAGTTCCGGAAATGCTTGAAACGGCATTCGATTCCCGACGCGGCAAATCCAGCGCGTAAGCGATTGCTTCTGCCAGGTGAACTGCTGCTACGATAGGGTCTCTGGCGATTTTGTCATCAGGATTATGATGATGGGTTATCGCGGCGATAATGTCTTTGGGCAAGTGCCAGTATTCCGCGACAATGCCTCCGACTTCACCGTGATCCATGCCGAACATGGCTCGTTCCGCTTCGCAGACATCCGCATCGTGCACTTCCACTTGCAGGCGCGCCTGCTGGAATTCCAGAGGACGAAAATAAGCAAGCCATAGCTGGCCGATGTCATGCAAGAGTCCGGCGACCAGCGCCCCATTCTGGTTGTGCTTTGCCTTTGAAGACAGTTCCTGGGCAGCGACGCCTGTCGCCAGACAATGCGCCCAGAGAAAATGCTGACTGGCGAAATTTCCGTTGAAGTTGGCGATACAGGTGGTCAAAACGATTTCCAGAATCCGCGAAAATCCGATAAGGGAAACAGCGGTATAGACATCCCGCACTTCCGGCCAGCCTTCGGTTCTGAGGAGCCGGTTTGCCGCGGAAAGGATATTCCCCGTCAAAACCGGATCGCGTTCGACATGCTGCGCCAGCACCATCATGCTTGAATTATCGTCTTCCAGTACGGCTAGAAGCTCATTTATGATCGTGGGAAAGGCGGGCAGGCGGGAAATTTCCTGCTTGATTTTTTCGGGCGTAATCAGGGCACTCATTGTCCTTCTTCCTTTCAGGCGGCGCGATAAGCCAGAGCCGCGTCAAAAAAGGCGCGGGTATCCGGGTCTCCCAGGTTGGTGTGGCGGAAAATTTTTTGTAATCGCTCGATCTGATCCATTTCGAAGCGTTCGCGCGCCAGATGTCCGCGAAAATCCTCTTCCTGCACGCACACGTATTGGGCGTGATGCGCGCGTAACTGCGAGATATTGTTTCGGGTCAGGCTGTGTTGCGCCGGAAAGTTCAGGACAACTCTCCCCCGATCAGTGAGTCTGACCGGCCTTGCCAGAACCATATCAGGCGCAGCCATGGAAAGGGGCAAAAACCGATGACGTGTTGACATTGAAGTCTCCCTGGAAAAAAGCCAGCAATACTCTTATTTTAATGCAGTCGCAGAAAGAAAGCACGATTTTGAGTCACCCCGGCCTGAAGGCCGGGGATTCCTCGACACAGGTCAGAGAAGCCTCAATGCTCCATAAAACAACTGTCTCGCTCACCTAGCCATAAATGGCGAGGATTGCGCTCGACGCGTGTTCAAGATGAGTTCGGGCGATCTATGCGGTAGACATGTGCGAGCGGCGGCGAAGTGATCTGCCTGCCGTCTCGTTATTTGCGGGAAAAGTTATAACCTACTCGTCATTCCCGCGAAGGCGCAGCGCTGTCCGGAATAAATTGTTCATGCGAACCGGCCTGAATTCAGTACGCTTTGAAAAAGTGGATGGGTTTAAAGCCCCCTTTATAAAGGCATCGCTCACTTTATATTGATTGTTTTGTACTGTTTTTGATGAAAGAACAGTAGGAGGGTATCGTTCAACGCCTCAAGGCTTTTGCTGTACCTCTTACTCTTCCTGTTGAATCTGGCAAGGTTATCCCTGA
>Ga0099364_10004903_pt1 | contig 20089 bp, 14 predicted proteins | sample TergutTh196P3_FD_73070 | JGI IMG/M metagenome (GOLD analysis project Ga0099364, IMG submission 73070) | Microcerotermes parvus P3 segment gut microbial communities from Pointe-Noire, Republic of the Congo - Th196 P3 | ecosystem: Host-associated > Arthropoda: Insects > Digestive system > Gut ... | reverse complement strand
GAAAAAAAGAATATCCTTTCCAAAGAAAAAATTGGAAGCCTGGCAGCATCGGTTTCTTTTTCAAGTCTTGGATCTGCTGTAACAACTGCAGTAGTATTTATTCCTGTTGTTTTTTTACCCGGCCCGCTGGGAAGTTTATTCGGCGATCTTTCCATTGCATTAGTTGCATCTCTTATTGCCGGCTGGATTTATGCCCAGTTTATCCTGCCTGCCTTATTTGCAATGTTTATAAAGGGAAAAAACAAAACACAGCCATTAAAAATATTTGGAATTATAAAGTTTAGTTTCTTTAACCTTACTTATGCTTCTATACTGCGCAGATGTCTTTCAAAACCTATGCATATACTGGGAATTACATGCACATTTTGCATTATTGGGCTTATTTTGCTTGTAAGCCGTCCTGCCGGTTTTGTTTCTGCCGATGCTGCATCGGAAGCAGAGCTGGTATTGAACTTTCCTCCAGGAACCACACTTGATGCCATTGCAATAGAAGCATCTTCCCTTGCAGAAAGCCTTTCTGTACTGCCTGGGATCGGCTTGGTATTTGGCAGAGCAGGATCTGAAAAAGAAGATACCATAAAAAGGAGTAACCCGGATTATCGCAAAGAGACATTTATTTTTCGCTGTATTATAAAACCCGGCATAAAACCAGATCAGGTATTGGCTTCGCTTAATTTGTTTATGGAAAAACAGGGCGATACACTGTCTTATGAAGCCATGGTTCGTTTTCCCCAAGATAAAACCGAAAAGCTTTTAGGCCTATCATCTTCTGCCCTTTTAGCAGTAAAAGGCAGAAATATGGAAGAAGCAGAAAAACGTTCAGAGCATGTAGAATCTTTGATCCGCCAAAGCGGATATGCATGGTCTATTACAAGGGAACCTGCCGGTATTAGACAGGAAATCCGTGTAATACCGGACAGGGAAACCTCTATTTATGCAGGAATCAGCACTGTAGAAACTGCCCGTGTTCTTTATGCTGCAACGGAGGGTGTATATGCCGGCGAGCTGGAACTGGAAGGAAAACCCATAGCCATAAAAATTTCCGGGCTGGATTTTAACAGGGATATCAATAGAGACAACAATAGTGCCGTATTCCGTTCACTGGAAGAACTTCCCGTAGCAGTACAGGGAAACAATATAGTATTTGCCGGAAGCATTGCCAATTTTTCATTTCGCCAGTCCCGTGCAGCGATGGCACGCCTTGATCGCAGTGATGTTCTGTATATAGAAAGCACAGCGCAGACAGGCAAGGAAAAAAATCTTTCTGCCTTTCTTGGCTCACTCTTAAAAGACAATAAAGAATTGGGCATTAATAGAGCAGATCAATCGGCCTTTTCCCGCTATCGAAGTTCTCTTGTTCTTGCTATTGTCCTGGTATTGATCCTTCTTTACCTTACCATGGGAGCTGGATTTGAATCGCTTAGCCTGCCTCTGGTATTGCTCCTGGCAATTCCTTTTTCACTGGCAGGAGCAGGACCGGCTTTGCTCTTAAGCGGTGCCATAATGGATTCTTCGGTAATAATGGCCTTAATGGTTCTTTTTGGCCTTTCTGTAAACAGCGGTATGATCCTTTATGAATTATCGCTGGAAAAAATCAGCCTGGGTAAAGAGCCTGCAAAGGCTGTATATGAAGCGGCTATTGAACGCTTTCGTCCTATTTTAACAACCGTTCTAACAACCGTATTTGCCCTATGTCCCCTGGTAATAAGTCCCTTGGGAGCAAAAGAACAATCAATGGCTGCCGCCATGCTGGGAGGTATAAGCGCTTGTACAGCTCTTACCTTATTTGCCCTGCCCCTGGTATTAATTCGTTTTTTAAAGAAAAAACAATTTAAAAAATAATGAATAATATATTAGGAAAACCAAAAAGAGCCCTGTGCATAATTCTTGGTTTATGTGCTGCAGCATTTTACATACTGCAAGTATGGGGAAAGGATGCTCCTAGAAACCAAAACATTGTTAATGAAAGCTTTACGGTAACGCAGCGCTTTTACGGAGTTGATGCTGCAGAAATGGAACGAATTGCTGCCATTCCGCTGGAAGATGCACTATCGGGCATTAGAGGTTTACAGCGAATAATAAGTACCAGCGAAAACGGACGTGCCAGGGTATATTGTTATTTCGAAGGAACAGAAAAAGGGCGTTATGAAGCAGTCCGCGAAGCTGCCCAGAGCGTATTTGAATCCCTGCCACCGGCAGCACAAAGGCCGGAAATTATATCATCCGGCGATTCCCGCATTCCGGTCTGGACAGCAGCAGTTAATGCAGGGGCCGAAGCAGGAACAGTTTTAGAAAAAACAGTTAAGCCTGCACTGGAAGCTCTTCCGGGAGCAGGAACTGTTGAGATTTCCGGTACGGGCCTAATGGAAATAGTAATTACATTAAAGAGCGAAGAAGCTGCTGCCCGTAAGATCGATGCAGCCGATATTGCTGTATTCCTTTCACAAAATGATATATTGTATCCGGGCGGAATTATAAGGGGCGCAAATAACAATATGGAAATACCTATAATGGTTGACGGCCGCCTTGGAAATCCCGGTGACAACAGCCAAAGTATAAAAGCATTGGCCGCTACCTTGATCCCCGTACAAAATAGCAGCGGAGAAAATAGTTTTATCCGCCTTGACGAAATTGCAGTAATAAGCGAACAGGAACGTAATTTGGAAAATCGTTCAAGACTGGATGGAAAGGAAACTATCCTGCTTGTAATGATGGGAAGCGGCAATGCAGATCTGGGAAAACTATCGCTTCAGATCAAGGAAGAATTAAAGAAATTTCCAGAACTGGATATTACCATACTTTCTGACAGAGGCGAAGCAGAACAACAAGCACGAACATCCACTTTTAAGGCAGCTTTGAAGGGTTCCTTTATGGTAGCATTTTTATGTGCATTTATTAGTCTTGGAAAACATAATTTTTTTATTATTTGTTCTTTAAGTGTTCCGGTTTCACTTTTCTTGTCCGCTGCCCTGCTTACAGTTTTGGGATTTCCCCTGGACAAACTGGTTTTTGTTGGATTATCCCTGGGAGTGGGTACTGCTGTGGATGCCACCATACTTAGTACCAGATATTTTCGTTCATGCAAATCCATAGAAGAAGGAAAAAAAGCCTTTAAAAATCTGCGTTTTCCCCTTCTTGCCGGTGCTCTAACAACAGCCATTGCACTTCTTCCATTAATGTTGCAGCAAACGTCGATACAACAGGCTTTAGGTATAAATTTTGTAGCCTGGTCAATTGCTTCTGTAAATATAGTTACCATGATCCTTGCATTGTTTTTGCTGCCTCCCCTCTTTCTTTGGGGATCTTCTGCAAAGCACCCTCCCCCTCCATTGGAAATAAAAATAATTTCTATTTTATCACAATTTCGTTTTTTTCCTTTCTTTCGTTTTTTTCATTTTTCTCAATTTTTTCGGTCTTATAGAAGAAAATTAGCTGTACTTGCAAGAATACTTATAGCAAAGCCCTTATTAGTTACCGCTTGCTGGATAATAATATGTATTTCCGGGCTTGCTGCACTTTATTTTCACGGTGCAGATGTCCACAATGAAAACCCGGAAGATTCGGTATACGCCCAGCTTGAATTTGAAGGAGGGCTTCATACAGAAGAGACAGACAGAAGTATGTCCTTGTATGCAGCAGAATTAAAAAATCATCCGGGAATTATCTCTGTTCAGACCGTAGCCAGAACCGGAACAGGATCTGCTTTGGTTAGTTTTGATCCCCAATATACCAATTCCGGCAATGTACGGAGTTTAATGCGAAATACCACTGTTTCCGGCGGCTTTGTTTATTTGCTTGAATCTGCCGGAAATGAAAGAAGCTGGCGGATTAGAATTGCAGGTGATGAAACAATACTCTGCCAGGATCTGGCAGCGGAAGCTGCTGCTCTATGTTTGGCTTTGCCGGAAGTTTCAGAAGCAGTGCTAAATTTTAAAGAAGGAAGTCCCCGTATTAATATAAAACCAAACCGGGAAAGAATTGCGCAAAATTCATTGTCTTTTGGAAGTATTGGTCAAATGGTACGAAGGAGCATCCATGGGCCTGTAGCATATAAACGTATAGGAAACAACGGAGAAACCGATGTCCGTATTCTTGGCGGGAATAAACCGCAAAACAGCGAAGAAGTTTTTAGCATCCTTATTAAAGGAGAAACATCTCCCATAGAACTTGGTTCTATAGCAAACGCAGAACATACAAGAGAAGCTGCATCCATTCAACGTGAAGACCGCAGGCGCAGCGCATCAATCACCATACGGACAAAAATGATCGATCCCCGGCGTGTTCGGGACCGCGTTATGAATGTGCTGTCTGAACTGGAACTGCCCCCCGCTTATTCTATAGAATTTGATACAGAAGCGATAAAAGCGGCAGAACAAGTTAATTCTCAGGGAATTTTATTTCTTTTAGCCATTCTTTTTTGTTATATGGTAATCGCTTCCCTAAAAGAATCCTTTAGTTTTCCCTTTGCACTATTGTTAATGGTTCCGCCGTCCCTTGCTGTACCAGCTTTGTATTTGGTAATTCAAAACTATCCGCTTAATGCAGTATCGGCAGCAGCTTTTGTAGCAGTAAGCGGACTTGCAGTAAATGCCGCTGCCATAGTAGCAGATGCATTTCAATATAGAACGCGGGATGCTGTATCCTGTTATTGTGTTTTTCGCCGTACCCTCCCCCTCCTGGCAGCTATGACCATAACTACCGTAGCCGGAGCAATACCCTTTCTGTTTATCAATAGCGGCGCTGCTTCAATTGTAAAAACCCTGTCATTAATTAGTGCATTGGGAGTAAGTGTATCGGCTCTTTGCGCCCTTACCCTGATTCCGGCCCTAATAAAATTGTTTCCAAAATTGCTGGATAAATACTAAAAATTCATTTTCTGGTGTATACTATATACAGGAACAGTATGTACACAATCGGCATTGACATAGGGGCAAGTACCCTTAGGGCGGCGATCTTTAAATGGGATTATTCGGCAGAAGAAAATTACTCAATACTAAAGCGGATTCAATTCCCCAATGACAGAAATAAAAGCGCCTGTGAAAACATTGATGCAATCATTGATTTTATTAATGTATTTTTGCAGGAGACAAAATCCAACAGTGATATAACAATCGGGGGCATAGGAATAGGCTGCCCCGGACCCTTGGATTTTTATACCGGTACAGTTTTAAATCCGCCGAACCTGTATGGTTGGAATGATTTTGAACTTACAGCTTATGTGGAAGAAAAAACCGGCCTAAAAGCTATGCTAAACAACGATGCAAATTGTGCCGGTCTTGCAGAAATGAAGCTTGGAGCGGGAAAGGGTTACGAATCGGTATTTTATATCACTGTGTCCACCGGAATAGGAGGGGCTTATATTTATAAGGGTGAATTGGTAAACGGCGGCCGTTCATCCGCCGGCGAAATATACAACCTAATCGTCTGTGAAGATCCTTATTCTCATAAAGGCGCCAATGCTGGTTCGCTAAACGAAGTCTGCGGCGGAGATGCCCTTGCACGACAGGCAGAAGAAGCATTTGGACGGCGCATAGAACCCAAAGAGTTATACAATGAACTATACCTCAATAAAAAAAATCCCAAAGCTGTAATGATAATGGACAAATGGTTCAATAACCTTGCCAAGGGCATAGCCAACATAGCCTGTATTGTTGATCCGGATATTTTTATTATTGGCGGAGCAATAGCGCTGAATAGTTTAGGATTTTTCGAAACCATAAGAGAAACAGCGAAGAAATATTTAATTCATCCGGATTCATTCCGTTTGGAAAAGGCCCGTCTTGGGGAAGATGCAGGGCTGGTCGGCGCAGGGCTGCTTGTTAAATAAAAAAAACCGTCCTTGCGGACGGTTTTTTAATGAAAATTGCCAAAAAGACATTATCATAAAAACTGCTTTGCAGTTTTTATCAGTAGTCCATTCCTCCCATACCGCCCATTCCGCCGCCTGGCATAGGCGGAGGATCTTTCTTTTCGGGTATGTCGGTAATGGCACATTCGGTAATTAACAAGAGGCTGGCGATGGACGCTGCATTCTGCAGGGCAAAACGGGTTACCTTTGCCGGATCAATAATTCCCGACTTCATCATGTCTACCCATTCCATTTTTGCTGCATCAAAACCTATACCTTTCTTTTCGCCCCTGGCTTTTTCTGCGATAACTGCTCCGTCAAGACCGGCATTTTCGGCAATTTGCCGTATGGGTTCTTCCAAAGCACGCTTTACAATCTTAAAGCCAACCAGTTCGTCATCGCTAAGTCCGGCAGTATCTGCCTTGTCCAGGGCAAGAGCAGCCTGAATCATGGCAATTGCTCCGCCGCTGACTATGCCTTCTTCAATAGCCGCACGGGTTGCAGAAAGGGCATCTTCGACACGATGCTTTTTCTCTTTAAGTTCAACTTCGGTTGCAGCGCCTACATTAATAACCGCTACGCCTCCGGCCAGCTTGGCAAGCCGTTCCTGGAGTTTTTCCCGGTCATAGTCGCTGGTAGTGTCTTCGATCTGGGCCTTGATCTGGGCAATCCTGTCCTGGATATCCTTCTGTTTTCCCGCGCCGTTAATGATTGTGGTATTATCCTTGTCAATCTTCACGGTCTTGGCTTTTCCAAGCTGGGACATATCGGTATTTTCCAGCTTAAGTCCCAGTTCTTCGGAAATAACTTCGCCGCCGGTAAGGATTGCAATATCTTCCAGCATGGCCTTGCGGCGGTCGCCGAAACCAGGTGCTTTTACAGCACAGGTACGGAGGGTTCCGCGCAGGCTGTTTACTACCAGTGTGGAAAGGGCTTCACCGTCTACATCCTCGGCAATAATAAGCAGGGGTTTGCCGTTTTGGGCAATTTTTTCCAGCAGGGGCAGCATATCCTTCATACCGGAAATCTTTTTATCGTGGATCAGGATATATACATCTTCATAGACGCTGGTCATTGTATCCCTGTCGGTAACAAAGTAAGCGGAAATATATCCCCTGTCAAACTGCATACCTTCGACAAATTCAATGGTAGTGTCCATGGTTTTGGACTCTTCCACGGTAATAACCCCGTCTTTTCCAACTTTTTCCATGGCATCTGCAATAGTATTGCCGATTTCCATGTCATTATTGGCAGAAACCGAAGCGACATGGGAAATTTCTTCCTTGTCTTTGATTTCTTTGGAATTCTTTTTGATTTCATCAACAGAAATTACCACTGCTTTGTCGATACCCCGCTTTAATTCCAGGGGAGTCATGCCGGCAGCTACGGATTTTAACCCTTCCTTGACCAGAGAATAGGCCAGCACTGTAGCTGTAGTTGTGCCATCTCCGGCAACATCATTGGTTTTGGTGGCCACTTCTTTTAGAAGCTGGGCGCCCATGTTTTCATAAGGATCGGCCAACTCAATTTCTTTCGCAACCGAAACACCGTCCTTTGTGACCGTCGGAGCCCCGAATTTCTTGTCAAGAAGGACATTCCGGCCCTTTGGACCCAGGGTAACCTTAACGGCCTTGGAAATTTGCTCAACCCCGGCAAGCAGCTTGCGCCGGGCTTCTTCGTTGAACACCAACTGTTTCGCCATAATACTTTTCTCCTCTGTTAGATTTGCCGAAATACCAGAAAACCGGTACTTCGAAATATAAAATTTGTATGGATTTAACCCTTTTTTCGGGTTCTTACGATAAAAATAGCAAAAAATGTCATAAAAAGTCAATAGCTTGTATTGTTGAATGGCATAGGAGATAATGAAAAACAGTAAAATGACCGGCTTCCTTCTTAAAAAATACTTCTATGACCTCTGGGATAATATCTTTATCATATTGACTTTAAACCTTGGCTTCCTGCTTTTTCTAAGCCTGACCATCATTTTACCCCCGCTTTTGCCTCCAATTTTTCATTTTATGGGACTTGTGGTCTTTTTTATACTGATTTTTTTCCTCTTTGTATATCTTTGTGCTGCCGCTTCGGTTCTAAAAGAAATCTCGGATTATCGCCGCCCCAATCTGACTGCTTTTTTGGCAAATCTAAGGGGAGCGATCATCCCCGGCATAGTACTTTTTGGCATTTCTGCGCTGGTATTTTTTATTATCCGCTTCACCGTGCCCTTTTACCTTAACCTGGGCAGTATTATGGGATTAGCAGCTGCATTAATTTCCATCTGGATTTGCCTCTTTACCATTGGTATTATACAATTCTACCCTGCAGTGTATTATCGTTTGGGAATGAAGCCTGTCAAATGCCTTAAAAAATGCGCCATTATTTTTTTTGATAATACAGGTTTTTGCTTCTTTACACTGGCAATAAATATCATTTTAAGCATATTTATTTTTTCTTTACCTGGCTTTTTTCTATCGTATCTGGATCAAGCCCTAAGACTGCGTCTCTTGAAGTATGACTGGCTGGATGCCAGAGCAGCAGAGCAGGAAACCGGCCAAAAGCGCATTAAGATCCCCTGGAATGAACTGTTAGCTGAAGAAAGGGAAAAAACCGGTGAACGAGGCCTAAAATCGTTAATTTTTCCCTGGAAGGATTAGGTTCAGCCTTTTCGCTATTTCCAGCTTGACAAATCCTGGTTTTCTCAATAAAGTGAATATCAGAACCTATTTCTGGGCCGATAGCCCGGGCGTTGAATCGGGCCGCTAGCTCAGCTGGTAGAGCAGCAGACTCTTAATCTGCGGGTCGAAGGTTCAAACCCTTCGCGGCTCAGATATCTCTGCGGGAATAGCTCAGTGGTAGAGCGCGACCTTGCCAAGGTCGATGTCGCGGGTCCGACTCCCGTTTCCCGCTTTACGGCCCCATTTGGGGGCTTTTTATTGAGGAAACATAATTTTTTCATTCTTTAATAATCTGGAAAATAGTTCTATGCCCACAACAGTAAAAAATATATTCGAAAGTACAGTAATTATCACATATAAAAACGAATAATGCAGGCTGAATATTCCGTTTAACAATATTATTGTGTTGTAAAAGGGAATAATACAGTAATACCAATCATTAATTCCATCGCTTCCATAAACAGCACCAAGTAAGCTTATGGTTACTACTGCCAAAATAACAGGCGTTAGCAGCATTTGTGCTTCTCTGACAGTACGGGCAAAGACAGAAACAATGGAAACCAAAATAACAATGAAATAAGCTGTTGACAGCAGAATAAGCAATACAGACAAATAATCGTTAATACTGTAATAACTAATATTAACAATAAATTCCGAACCTGCTGTCTGCATGAAAGGCAATGCATCATTTAAACTGCCTACCAGACGCGGCAGGGAAAAAAGTATCCCCAAAAAACCTGAAATTCCGCATAAAAATGTTTCAAAACCAAGAGCAAACACTTTACCGCCGGCAAGCTCTCTTGTACTCATCGGTACTATAAGAACTGCCGAAAGAGTCCCTTTTTCTTTTTCTCCGGTAATGGTACCAATAACAATGGCCATGGCGCCATAAAAAATAAATAACAATATAAACACCGGCAGCATAATTGATAACAAAAACCCTGTTTTATCCTGGTCTTTGGCTAAGTCACCGCCGCTGATTTTATTAATATCAAACTTGTTTACAAGGCTGGTCTCCCATTCGTTTAAAATCATGACCAGTTTTCCGTACTGCTCAATTATACCGTTTGTTAATGAATTATAGTAAATGCTTATTTCGGGAGCGGCTCTGTTGCTATGTATATTGTATTCTGCTATTTGTATATCAAAATCCGGCGGAAAAATGATTAATAGCTCATTGCTTTTTTCGGCAATATTGTTTTTAATTGATTCTTCCTCATGCTCCAGGGTATCTGTTAATTCTATTCCCAATGAATAAAAAATTGTTCTGACAGTTTCGGAAGGATTAACGGTATAAAAAATGGTCTGCGATTCTGCTTTATTAAGCAATAAGAAAACATTTGGTACTACAATGGCATAGAGAAAAAAAAGCATTGCACCCGGAAAAACCAAAGTGATAATTATCATCCGCCAGTCTCTAAAAAATCTATGCAGCTCTTTTTTGGCAACAACAATAATCCTCTTCATGATGTTATTCTTTGCCCCTCATCTCGGCATTGATCGTAGAGAGAAAAAAATGTATCTTCAAGATTTGTCTCCACATAAGCGGAGTATAACAAACGCCCGTTAATAATAATGCCAACCCGGTCACATATTTTTTCGACCAGATTAAATATATGTGTTGAAAGAATAATTGTTTTTCCCTGACTCTTCATTTCCAAAAGAAAATCAACCACTTCCCTTGCTGCAACAAGATCCAGACCGTTTGTAGGTTCGTCAAGAATAAGCAATGGCGGATCATGGACAATAGAAAGTACCAGCGAAACCATTTGCCTCATCCCGTTGGAAAGGGCAGCAATCGGTTTATAAGCATAATTGTATATACCAAAACGTTCAAACAGCAGCGCCTTACGTACCGCAATTGTATTTTTTGGTACTTCCCGCAGTGCGGCAAAAAAATCAAAGAGATAATCAGGAGTAAAAAATTCATCAAGCCGTAAATCTTCCGAGAGAAATCCTATTTTGCGCTGTACTTCAACTTTATTTTCTCTGATGCTCCAGCTGTCAACGAACACATCCCCGCTGTCGCTCTTAATTAAACCGGCGGTAATCCGCATGGCGGTAGTTTTGCCGGCGCCATTGGGCCCCAAGAGACCAAATATCTCTCCCTGTTTAACAGAAAAGGACAAGCCGCTAAGCGCTGTTTTAATTTTTGAACGTTCAAGGAATCTTTGACGCTTATTTAAATGATAGCTTTTTACAAGCGATGAGAATACAAGAAAATCCTTCATAACGATTGCAGTGCTCCCCCCGCAACCAGAAGCTGCGCGGGGAGCATCAGAGAGGCTGGCTAGAGTATCCTGATAACTAATACTATGAGAACAACCAATCCAATTATAGCAAGAACAGTCCACATAAGCTGTACCCCCAAAAAAATATTTTTCTTACGTCATTATATGGGAAGCTGTATAAAAAGTCAATACGGACTAATTACTTTATATAATTTTAGATCCCCGTCTACTCCGTCCCATTCTACACGGCAGGTCTTGGAGCCCATTGCCACAAAAGCAGACCCATAGCTTTTTTCCAAAATAACTGCTGCGGCAAAAGCGGCACAGGCCCCCCGCTGGGAATATTCTACCTGGCCTTTTTCCCTTTCATAAAGCCTCGCTTTTATCATATCCTTACATGCGATTTCAACAAATACAATATCCGCACCCAGGGGGAATAAAGGATGAGTAGAGAGTAAATGACCATGCAAAGATATATCCAAAGCATCAAGCTTATCTGTTATTACAGCTCCAAAAGGTCCTTGAAGGGAAAAACTTGTTACAAAATATGTTTCCCCTTCTGCCATAAAGGGAACATTTATGCAGCACGGGCTGGAATCATGAATGACCGGTATTAGACAAGGCGCCATAACCGGGCATGGAAACGAGACAGCACTTTGCACAGCAGGTGCCAATCGCTTTCTCCTGATAATTTTGTCGTACACTGCTTTCTCTCTCATATAACCCCCTGTTGAAGCATTGCTTCACATACCTTGGTAAATCCGCCTATATTTGCTCCGGCAACAAGATCGTTTTTTACTGTATAACGTTTTGCCGTATCGGATACCTGTTTGTAAATGCTTTTCATAATGCCTTGCAAGTTTTTATCGACTTCTTCAAAGGTCCAATACAACCTTGCGCTGTTTTGTGCCATTTCCAGGGCGGAAACAGCTACTCCGCCGGCATTTGCTGCTTTTCCGGGAGCATATAAAACGCCGCTTTTTTGAAATAGGCGTACTGCTTCCAGGGTAGTTGACATATTTGAGCCCTCTGCAACAGCAAGGCAATTATTTTGAATCAGGGCTTTGGCATCGTCCTCGTTTAGCTCATTTTGAGTAGCACAGGGCAGTGCAATATCGCAGGGTACTTGCCAAATAAGGCCTTTGTCGAAGTATTCTGCTCCCTTATGGTGTTTTACATACTCGCTGATTCTGCCTCTTTGTTTTTCCTTAATAAGCTTTACTGTCTCTATATCCACACCGGCAGGATCGAGTATATATCCGCCTGAATCGGAAAAGGTTAGTACTTTTGCCCCTAACTGTGCTGCTTTTTCTGCGGCATAAATTGCCACATTGCCTGCACCGGAAACAACAACTCTTTTTCCCTTAAAAGTCGTTTTTAAGGAATTAAGCATCTGCTCGGTGAAATATACAAGCCCATATCCTGTTGCTTCTGTACGGACTAATGACCCTCCATAGCTTATGGCCTTACCGGTAAGGGTTCCGTCTACACACCCGGTAAGCCGCTTATATTGGCCATAAATATACCCTATTTCCCGTGCCCCAACGCCTATATCCCCGGCTGGTACATCGGTATCTGCCCCTATATGGCGGTAGATTTCGTTTACAAAGCTTTGGCAAAATGCCATTACTTCGCGGTCCGATTTACCTTTTGGGTCAAAGTCAGCGCCTCCTTTTCCGCCTCCTATTGGGAGCCCGGTCAGCGAATTTTTAAAAATTTGCTCAAAACCGAGGAATTTTACTGTATCCAGGTTTACACTTGGGTGAAACCGCAGCCCCCCCTTATACGGCCCTATTGCACTGTTAAATTGGACTCGGTATCCGCGGTTTACATGCACTGTCCCCGAATCATCCAGCCAGGGTACTCTAAAAATGACCTGCCGTTCGGGTTCAACCAGGCGCTCCAGAATCCCCGCCTCCTCACATTCACGATGCTCGTCCAGATAGGGCTGAAGTGTCGGTAAAATCTCGGTTAATGATTGATGAAACTCCGCCTGACCGGGATTTTTCTCTTTTGCCTCCCTCAATACCCTCATTGAGTACGGCATTGCAGTTTTAATCCAATTTGTATCCTTTACTGCTCTTACAGCCTGTGACATAATAGTCTCCTTACAGTCAAATTTGCACAAAAAAAGGCGCTTACCGGCCGGGCAGATCTACTGCCTTTGCCGGTAAACGCCTTTGTTTACCTAGTTTTTTATACCATATTTTGATAGGATTTGTCAAGTAGTTAAACAAAAATTAAATAAACCAGGCGGAGTCTTAGTGAATTTCTTTTGGAAAAAACTTAAAGACAGTGTATTTGCTATTACTCCGGTTATCGCATTGGTACTCATTTTTGGTCTTACCGCTGCTTCTATCGCTCCGTCACTATTAATAAAATTCCTCATTGGCGCCATATTAATTATTTTTGGGCTATCGGTCTTTTTGGTAGGGGTAGATTTGGCAATAATGCCCCTTGGCGACCATACCGGAAAGGCAATCTCCAAATCAAATAAATTATGGATACTTTTTGGAGCCGGCATTATATTGGGTTTTTTTATTTCCCTGGCAGAACCCGGGATGATTGTTCTTGCCAATCAGGTCGATTTAGTCACCCTGGGGCAGCTTTCCGGCGTAAGACTGTTGATATTTGTTTCCATTGGTTTTGCTTTTGTCCTTTCACTGGGACTACTTAGAATATTTACCAATATCCCCCTTTATGCAGTTTTAATCTTTATATACCTAATGATCGGTGTCACCACTATGTTTATATCACCCGAATTTCTTGCTCTGGCATTCGATTCATCAGGAGCGACTACCGGAATCCTCGCTGTTCCGTTTATTCTTGCACTTGGTGTGGGCATTGCATCCAGAAAAAAGGATAGTGTCAGGTCAGAAGAAGACAGTTTTGGGCTGGTTGCAATGGCTTCTGCCGGGGCGGTCATAGGGGTTTTAGTCTTATATATGGTTTCCAGGGGGGCTGCTTACGACACAGAGCTTCCAATTACCATAGATGTAAGAGATTCAATATTACATTCATTTATCGGGATAATTCCCTCAACATTATATAATGGTTTTATCACATTATTGCCGCTGCTTATTATTTTTATCCTCCTGCAGGTGACAGTATTAAAACTTCATGCAAAACAATTTCGTAGAATGATAATGGGATTCATTTATTCCTTTATCGGTTTAATATTGTTCTTTGTCGGAGTCAACGGCGGATTTATGGACGTTGGGACAGTGCTTGGTTATAATCTTGCATCACTGGGAAATAATACATTAACCATTTTCGCAGGTTTTTTAATCGGACTGGTAACTATTGCAGCCGAACCGGCGGTGTATGTTCAGACACACCAAATAGAAGATGTAACCAGCGGTCATGTAAAACGGAGGGCGGTGCTTATGCCTCTTTGCATAGGCGTGGGATTGGCAGTGATGTTGTCGGTTGTTCGAATACTTTATCCAATGGTCCAGCTTTGGCACTTCCTGCTTCCGGGATTTGCTATGGCCTTGGGGCTGACATTTTTTGTACCAAATCTCTTTGTAGGCATAGCCTTTGATGCCGGCGGTGTTGCTACAGGGCCCATGACGGCAACCTTCATTCTTTCTTTTACCCAGGGAGTCGCAGCCAGCAAGGGCAATGCGAATCTTCTTATCGATGGATTTGGTATGATTTCGCTGGTATGCATGTTCCCTATTGTGACTATGCAGATTTTAGGTTTGATCTATAAGGTCAAGTCAAAGAAAAAAATCAATGACGGTTAAATGGTCTTACATTTACGCCGTTTTGTATAAGGTAATCTTTTAGTTCCCCGACACTATAATTTTTTCCGGCTCTTGGTGAGTAAAGCATGCTGCTTATTATTGCACCCTGTGCTTCGGTATTATAGAACAAATCCCTTAAGTGTTCAGGCCTGCCCGCCCCGCCGGAAGCAATAAGCGGAACAGATACTGCCTTTTCTGCAAGTTTCATTAGCTCAAGGTCATAACCGGTCATGGTTCCGTCACAGTCTATACTGTTAATGCAGATTTCGCCAGCACCCAAATCCTGCCCCTTCTTTATCCACTGGATTGCATCAAGACCGGTTGCTAAGCTTGCGCCGTCAATAAAAACTTCGTAGCCGCTTTGTGTTTTTCCTGTACGTTTTATCTGGGTTGACAATACAATACACTGCGATCCAAAAGCTTTTGCGCCGTCATAAATAATCTGCGGATTGCGTACCGCCATGGAATCTATGCTGATTTTTTCTGCTCCGGCCTTAAGGGTTTCGTACATATCGTTAATGTCCTTAATTCCTCCGCCCACTGAAAATGGAATAAACACCTGACGGGCGGTTTTTTTTACTGTTTCTATGTCTATCCTGCGTTTTTCGGCGCTTGCGGTAATATCGTAAAATACAAGTTCGTCGATCTGTTCTTCGTATAGTACTTTTGCCAGTTCGTCGGCAGAGGCTACATCAATATTGTCCTTAAACTGAACAGCCTTGGTAACTCTTCCATTTATGATATCAAAGCAGGCTATGAGCCGTTTTGTCAGCATCTCTTAAAAATCCTTCCAGGAGCATTAATCCCGCTTCTCCGCTCTTTTCTATATGAAACTGAGTACCATAAATATTATCATGTTGTATTGCTGCTGTAAAATCTGCTTCATATTGCGCTGTTCCCCAAATATCATTTGAATCTTCCGGCAATGCATAATAGGAATTTACAAAATAAAAATAAGCTTCTGTCATCGCTGAAAATTCATTAACAGGGTTATTTTTAATAAAGGATACCCTGTTCCAGCCCATTTGCGGCACCCTTACCTTGTCTGGATTATATTTCTTTACCCTGCCTTTAAGCCATGAAAAGCAGACCGCATTGTCCTCCTCGCTGTGTTCAAAAAGGATTTGCAGCCCAACACAGATCCCTAAAAACGGAATTTTTTTTTCAATAACATATTCGTTTAAGGCATCTGCTATACCAGAATCCTTAAGCGACTTCATTGTTGCGCCGGCACTGCCCACTCCCGGTAAAATAATATGCGAAGCATTTTTTATCTCTTGCGGTGCTGCAATTAGCTCTGAAGGAAACCCAATCCTTTGTACGGCATGCAGTACACTGGGAGCATTTCCTGCTTTATAGTCAATAATTTTAATCATAAGCTTGCCTGCAAAAAACCTAAAAACAAGGGATGAGGCTTATTGGGACGGCTTTTAAACTCCGGATGATACTGCACACCGATAAAAAAAGGATTGCTGGAAATTTCTACAGCTTCGACTAAACTCCCGTCCGGCGAAGTTCCGGAGAGTGTTAATCCATTTTTGGATAATAAGTCACGATAATCATTATTAAGCTCAAAGCGGTGGCGGTGCCTTTCGCTGATATTGTCCGCATTGTAAAGTGCTTTTAATCTGCTTCCTTCTGTAATTATGCAGGGGTATGCGCCCAGACGCATGGTACCGCCGCTGTTTATCTTTCCTTCCTGTCCCGGCATATAATGTATTACCGGGTTTTTTGTATCTGTGCTGAACTCGGCAGAATGTGCATCCTTTAATCCGCATACATTTCTGGCAAATTCAACAACAGCAAGCTGCATACCCAAACAAATTCCCAAAAAAGGAAGCTTATTTTCGCGGGCATAACGGCAGGCTTGTATCTTCCCTTCAATTCCGCGGTCTCCAAAGCCTCCGGGAATAATTATTCCGCTTACATCCTGTAGATATGCTGCCGCTCCTTTTTCTTCCAGATCTTCGCTGTCTATCCATTCAATGTGTACAAAGGCTCCTGCTTCATAACCGGCATGATTCAAGCTTTCGATGATCGAAAGATATGCATCATGAAGCCTTACATACTTGCCTACAATTGCAATTTTAAGTTCCTTTTTTCGCATGGCAATCTTTGTTACCATCTGGCGCCATGAACTTAAATCCGGTTCCGGCGGATTAATTCCAGGAGCATATATCCCAAGTTCACGGCATACAACCTTGTCAAAACCTTTTTCATGCAGCATTAGCGGCGCTTCGTATAGGGAGTCCAATGTAATGTTTTCTATTACACAATCGGGTTTTACATTGCAAAACAATGCAATCTTTTCTGTTATATCCGGGCTTATCGGTTCATCTGCACGTGCAATAATAATATTGGGATTTATCCCCATGGATTGCAGTTCTTTTACCGAATGCTGTGTTGGTTTTGATTTATGTTCTCCGGATGCTTTAAGAAAAGGAATTAATGTTACATGAATAAACAGGCAGTTTTCACGTCCCATTTCTAAACTTATCTGCCGTATTGCTTCGATAAAGGGCTGGCTCTCTATATCTCCTATGGTACCGCCTATTTCTGTAATAAAAACAGCAGCACCGCTTTTTTCTGCCCCTGTATAAATAAAATCCTTTATTTCCTGTGTTACATGGGGAATTACCTGAACGGTACTTCCCGTATAAGCACCGTCGCGTTCCCTCTGCAATACACTCCAGTAAACTTTACCGGAAGTCAAGCTGGAAAAGCTCGTTAGGTTTTCGTCAATAAAGCGCTCGTAATGCCCCAGATCCAAATCGGTTTCTACACCGTCGTCGGTTACAAAAACCTCTCCATGCTGGTAGGGACTCATGGTGCCGGGATCGATGTTCATATAGGGGTCAAGCTTTTGAGCAGCAACTTTCAGGCCCCGCTGTTTTAACAACCTTCCCAAAGAAGCGGCGGTAATTCCCTTGCCAAGGCCGGAAACAACTCCGCCTGTTACAAATATATATTTAACTGTATGCATATTATTCCCATTCTACTGTAGCCGGGGGCTTCCCTGTTATATCGTACACTACTCTGCTTATCCCTGCAATCTCTGAAGTAATGCGCGCTGATATTTTGGATAACACTCTGTGCGGAAGCGGTGCATATTCGCAGGTCATAAAGTCCGAAGTAATAACAGCACGTATAGCAATAACCGGATCATAGGTTCTGGCATCCCCTTTTACTCCAACCGAAAGAGTATCAGTTAACACTGCAAAATACTGATCCGGACTATCTTTTAATCTGTCAAGCTCTTCTCTGACTATAAAGTCGGCCTGCCTTAGAATTTTTAATTTTTCGCCGCTTACTTCGCCGCTAATGCGTATAGCAAGTCCCGGTCCTGGAAATGGCTGCCGTTCTATCAGACTTTTTGGCAGACCCAGTTTTTTTCCAATGATGCGCACTTCATCCTTAAACAATCCGGAAAGCGGCTCCAGTATTTCCGAAAAAGCAAGCGAATCGGGCAGTCCGCCGACATTGTGATGACTTTTTATAACAGCGCCTGCCTCTCCTCCGCTTTCCACTATGTCCGGATAAATTGTACCCTGTGCCAGAAAAGGAATGTCTCCCAATTTTTCTGCTTCTTCTTCAAATACACGGATAAATTCTTCGCCAATGATTTTTCTTTTTTGTTCCGGATCTATAATGCCTTTTAAGCGCCTTAAAAATCTCTCCTGTGCATTTATACGGATAAAATGCAGTTTTTGTTTGGAAAAAAACTTTTCAATTTCGTCGCCTTCATTTTGTCGCATTAAACCATGATCAACAAATACACAGCTTAGCTGATTTGGGATTGCATGATATAAAAGAGCTGCGCAGACAGAAGAATCAACACCACCGGAAAGGGCCAAGAGTACACGTTTATTGCCAACTTTTTCCTTTATTTTTCTGGTTTCTTGTGTAATATAATCATCTAAACGGTAATCTCCTTTTGCACAGCATACCTTATATAAAAAATGCCTAATAATTTCGGCACCGCCTTCGGTATGGGCAGTCTCGGGGTGAAATTGAACGCCATAAAGCTTTTTTTCTTTGCATTTTACTGCTGCAATATAATTATCCGAATAAGCTGTTACACTAAACCTTTTGGGCGCACGGGTAACAATATCTCTGTGGCTCATAAGCGCAACAAATGGCCTGGAACCATCTGTAGGTTTAACGCTTACTTTGCCGTATTCTCCTATACTTCCCCGTTTTACCTCTCCGCCCAGACAATGGCACATAAGCTGCATGCCGTAACATATTCCAAAGACAGGAATACCAAGATCGAAAATGCCTTTGTCAAATTGATCCGCCCTGCTATCGTATACGCTGTCCGGTCCGCCTGTTAAAATAATGCCTATGGGGTTTAGTGCTTTTATCTCCTCTGCAGAAATAGTCCCGTCCAGCAAAGCTGTACCAAGCATAATCTGCGAATAAACGCCATTGGTACGGACAGAACGCGCGATTAATTCTTTATACTGTCCGCCAAAATCCAGAACTAAAATCGTTTGATTCATAGTTTCTCTATTAATTAATATCCTCACCTATAATCGCTTTATATGCTGCGATATATTTTTCTGCTGTCCTGTCGCAGACTTCCTGGGGTAATTCCGGCGGCGGGACAATGCCTGCCAGCCCCTGCTCGGTCAGCCAGTCTCTAAGAAACTGTTTGTCAAAACTTTTTTGCAAAACCCCGCATGTATAATCATCTGCAAGCCAGAAACGACTGGAATCCGGTGTTAAAACTTCATCGGCCAATACCAGTTCTCCGCCCGAATTTATGCCAAATTCAAACTTTGTGTCGGCAATAATAATGCCGCGCGAAAGCGCATATTGTGCACATGCTTTATATACCTTAAGGCTTTTTTCTTTAAGCTCCTCCATTATATCCGAACCGGCTATTTTTTTTGCATGTTCAAATGTAATATATACATCGTGCCCGCCGATTTCGGCTTTTGTAGAAGCGAAGAAAATTGGCTCTGGAAACTTTTGGGATTCCTCCATGCCATCCGGTAATGTAATGCCGCAAAACGCTCCTGTTTTCCGGTAACTCTTATAGCAGGATCCTGTCAGGTATCCGCTTACAATACATTCAATCATCACCATTTCCAGTTTTTTTACCATCATGGAACGATCTTGAAATTCGATCTTTTGAAATTCTTTTGGATAATCATTCACATTCATGGAAATAACATGATTTTTAACTATGTCTTTGGTAAAATTAAACCAAAACTCCGATAACTTATTAAGAATAATTCCCTTCTTCGGAATTGGAGTCGGCATAATTACATCAAAGGCCGAAATCCTGTCGGTAGTGAACATTATCAGCGTTTCGTTTCCTGCATCGTAAACTTCCCGTATTTTTCCGCTGTATATACTTTTCACCGGCGTATCCGCTTATACCACACTGTAAAGCAGTTCTGCATACGAAGGCAAAGGCCAGTGTTTTTTTGCAACCAGGCTTTCAAGTCCGTCTACTGTAGATCGTAATTCCGACATTGCTGCAAGCACTTTACTGCCGAATAAAGCCGCCTGAACATCAATTTTACCCTCATTTTTTGCCTCTCCAAGTGCATTTTCCAGAGTTTGCAATTGTTTAAT
>Ga0099364_10004902_pt1 | contig 20092 bp, 16 predicted proteins | sample TergutTh196P3_FD_73070 | JGI IMG/M metagenome (GOLD analysis project Ga0099364, IMG submission 73070) | Microcerotermes parvus P3 segment gut microbial communities from Pointe-Noire, Republic of the Congo - Th196 P3 | ecosystem: Host-associated > Arthropoda: Insects > Digestive system > Gut ... | reverse complement strand
ACACGAAGAGGATATACGTGGGCCACGAGTGCTACAACGTGACCTCCGCCGCGTTCGGCGGGATACCGGTCGAGTACACCTCGGTCCTCCCAGACGGGACCCTCACCAAGCGGATGTTCAGCGAGGACGGCGACGAGTGGAGGCTCACCTTCCTGGAGAAGGGCCCGGACGATATCGACTTCAGGCCCAGGCACACGTTCGAGTTCGCCATAGAAGTGAGCGAGGACGGGACGGAGCTCGGGGTCATCAGGATAGACAACAAGAACGTCGGATTCTCCAACGCCCACGCGGTGTTCTGCGAGGACGTGGACCAGATCGTGGACGGGGTCAAGACTTTCATCGGCGACATCAGGGTGCCCTTCCCGCCGAAGACCGACGACAGCGCGGCCAGCAAGGGGTACGTGGAGGCCAGGCTCGACGACGAGAGGTCCCTCACGAGGAAGGAGCTCGACGACAGGTCTTCGGAGATCAGGGAGGAGATGAGGATCGAGTCCGAGAGGGTCGACGGTGAAGTCTCCAGGCTCGATGATCGGATCGATGACGAGGTCGCCGCAAGTATCCTGAGGGACAAGGAGCTCGATGACAGGATCACCGAGGAGGTGGACCTCCTCACCACGAAGATCAACCAGGAAGCCGCCGCAAGGGAAGCGGAAGACATCAGACTCAACGACAAGATAGACGCGGAGACGGACAGGGCCATCGGGAGGGAGGACCAGATAGACGCCAAGCTCGACCAGGAAATCCGGGACCGGATCGACGACGTCGACGAGGAGGAGGCGAGGGCCAAGTCCGAAGAGGCGAGGATCGAATCGGAGCTCAGGGACCTGATAGACGAGACCCGGGAGAAGCTCGAGGATGACGACAGGGAGTACGACTCGAAGGTCGTCCACCTGGCCGGCGAGGAGACGATCACAGGCGACAAGACTTTCACAGGCGACAACGAGTTCACCGAGCCGGTGAAGGGGTCGATAGAAAAACTCACCACGCCGAGGGGCCTCCTCGTCAACCTGAGGAAGTACGACCCTGTCGACTTCGACGGCACGTCCGACGTGACCATCGGGATCGAGGACGTCCTCGCGGTCGAGAACGGCGGGACAGGAAAGAACTTCGACTACGACACGCTCTCCGCGTTCGTCCGGATGGCGGAGGAGTACGAGGAGGTCCTGTACGCGGGCCTCCCGAACGAAGAGAGGATCCAGTACCTCAGGGTGAAGTTCACCCCGGGGATGATCGGAGTCACATCGAGCGGGACAGTGAAGTCCAAGACCTTCGTCGACGTACCCCATGACAAGTACGACGACGGCGGGATGTCGTTCGTGAAATACGAGGACGAGTACGCGTACTACAGGAAGTCGACCGATCCGATCAGGAACCAGGTCCTCACCCAGGAGACCGTGTTCAAGGTGGACGTCGTCATCGAGGGGCCGGACGGGACCGAGGTGAGCCAGACCGTCAGGACCGTACTGATCCCGATCTGGGGCGTCAGGCAGAACTGGCTCATGGGGGACTGGGGCTACAGGCTCGACTCCCAGGACGACGACAGGGAATTCTACGACGTCGGACAGGTCCAGGATCTCCTCCAGAACGTGGAGGACCTGGGGGTCGTCGACTCAGCGTTCAATCCGACCATATCCTATAGGACTATCACCCACGCGAGCGTGAACCCCTCGTCACGGGGATCGAATTATGAGAAGGGCGATCTCCTCGTCCTCAGGGTGAAGGAGGGGGACGAGTGGGCAGCGTTCAACCACGCCAGGGCTTACGTCGAGAACGTCGATGCCGCGGGCGGGATCCAGACGATCAGCCTCCAGTACAGCGGTCTCTATTCCGAAGAATACGATTGGTCCGAGATGGAAGCCTACTCCAATACGGAGAGGACACCCAGGTCCCCGGGTTCCACGGGGAGTGGGGCGAAATTCATCATCCAGTGGGGAGGAATATTCGGCAAGACCCTCGCCGATCTGGAGTCCGATCCGAATATAATCCTCAAGCCGGGCATGATGGTCACGGTCCTCAGGGACGAGACCCTCACCCCGATCGCGGCACAGAGGTACAAGTACTTCGACGAGAACAGGGACGGGAAACCCGAGTGGCACCCGTGGACGCCGTACAAGCAGTCCAGGGACTACACCGCCGACGGTGAGTACGTGGTGGTGGACAACTCCGAGACGGCGGAAGGACGGACCGTCGACCTCCACGACGACGTGAAGAAGAGGATCGAGTATTCCGCCCAGACGGACGAGGACGAGACGATCACGGCGGACTGGACCTTCGAGGGCGACACCAGGTTCTCCGGCGACGTGAGGATCCAGGAGCCGACGGAGGACGATAACCCCGCCACCATGAAGTACGTGGACGACTCCATCTCGACCCTTGAGGACAAGCTGGACACGGAAGTGGATCGGCTCGACAGGAAGATCAAGGAAGAGACGGAGAGGGCTGAGACGGCGGAGGGGATCCTGTCCGACAGGCTGGACGTGATCGAGACCAAGGACGTACTGCTCGACAGGGCAGGTTCGACCGAGGCCCTGATAGACTTCGTCGGGAATATCGCGTCCGAGACGTACGTCGAGGAGACGAGGACCGACGCGATCGACTGGTCGAGGATCCACACCACCGACAGCGTCGAGGTGGTGTACGACGGCGTCAACGGCGGGAGGGCGAGCGTGAAGGTCTCCGGGACCGACGTGGACGGGGTGGCGAATCCGACCCTGGAGATCCTGCCGGACGGACTCAGGATCCCCGCGAACGTCATCAAGGAGAAGCACCTCTTCCCGACCCTCTACGAGTGGATCAACCGGAAGTTGGAGCTCTCCAACCTGACGAGGATCCGGGACGACGATCTCGTGTTCATGGACACCGACACCCTCAATCACAGGGTGGAGATAAACCAGCGGCCCTGGGAGTTCGACCCGGTCGGAAACTACGGGAAGGACGGACTCGGGGACAACAGGGTGGATTGGATCTCGAGGAAGGACCTCGTACTGAAGAGGCTGGATCAGACGATCCAGGGGGTGAAGGAGTTCGTCGGTGAAAGGTACGACGAGACACCCCCGGGCAAGTTCGATCAAGTAATATATAAGAACGGGGATTACATCGGGTCAGAACCTGATGACATAAATCACCCCGGAAGGTACAACGCCATCCAGGTGCCCGCCAAGGTCACGGACGTGTTTACCGACGGGAAGGACATGTCGGACGCCAGGTACGGGGCCGAGAGGAACGTGGCCACGGAGTACCAGCTCTTCAGGCTCCTCCACGACGCGTTCAGCGACGACGGGATGAACGACGACGGGACCCACGACACCCTCGGGGATAATGGACTGGTCGGGACTTACGACACCGACGGGATAGTCCTCCAGGACAGGGAGAACTTCCAGACGGTATACAACCCCGGGGTCTGGAACAATGCCGGTACCGGCGGATGGAGCTGCGGCCCTTGGGCCGGGGCGGAAAGGTACGAGGTGGAGATCCAATCGACCTGGCACGACGTCCTCGAGAGGAGGACGTTCACCACCGAGTACAGGATCTCGTCGCACGACGTGGTCATCGAGAGGATCTCCGATCCGAACGGGGAGAAATCCATATATCTGAGCGGAGAGCACCTCGTAAACAGGAACCAGAACGTCGACCAGACGATCGACGGGACGAAGCTCTTCCTCGGAAATCGGGATAAGACCGACGAGGATAACATATCCGCCATATTCCAGAAGTCCGTGGTGATCGCGAGCGGCAGGCCCGCCCTGGATTACGTGGATCACGACTCCGAAGTTACCCCGGCCGATAACCCGGCCCTGATCGTGAGCGGTGGAATTTTCGTCAATAAGGACACGTACCTCCTGGAGGGAAAATCCAACGTCCTGTTCGACGACTCCGTCGGACCTGCCGGAGGAAAACCGGTCGACTACTTCCCGAGCGCCAACAGGTACGCGACGGAGATGCAAGTATACAATACAGTAAAGGAGATGGCCATAGTGATAGTCCAACAACTTCAAGCCCTACAGGGCGCCGTGGAGACGGCGATTTTGAATCAGACGTCTTCGATCAAGGGGGCGGAGCCCGACAACACCCTGGCCGTAATAGCCGAAAGGATCGGGGCGATGGCGACGGGGATCACCGAGGCCATCGAGGATCAGACCGATATCATCGGAAACGAAGCTCAGAGCACGAGGGACACGATTGAACTTGAATCCGGAAACATTCAAACCTCAATAGGAAACGTCGGGGCTCTCATAGAAGGTCTTTCGGATTCGTTCGATGAATTCGTCGGAGATGTGACAGACTCCGGTTCGGTGAAGGTGACGGAGCAAGTCCCGTTGACGACGATCGACGCGAACGTGACCAATACTTCCCCGATAGAAGTTACGGGCTCGATGGAGGTGACCAATGCCTCCGTTGACGTGAACATCACGGGCCCGATCCATTCGACGGGTAGCGTGCCCGTTCACGTGACCGGCAGCGAAGTGGTGTCGATCGGACCATAAGGAGAGGGGATGGCATCGGTCAAACTCAGCAGGAAAGAAGGACACCCGGACTCCGAGAAGATCCTGAACTCGATGGGTCCGGGGTCCTCCGAGAGAAGGCTCTGGATCAGGGATCGGGATGGGATCCGACAAGACTTCGGCGATGTGGTCGAGGGAACCGGGCCGTCGAGTTCGATAAATTTTTCCCATCAGGGGATGAACTTTCACCTCCCCCAACTCCCCCTCGGGGAAGTATTGAGGGTCATGGGTCACGTCAAGGACGTGGTGATAGAGGACTTCCCTCCCGGAAGGTATGATGTGGAAATCTCCGGCGCGGGCGCCGGATACGGAACGACCCCATACGGATCCGGTGGAGACGGCGGGAGATTTAAGCAGATCATCGAACTCGAACACGAGACCAGGGTCGTATACGGAATCGGGGGGAACGGCGGTGAACACACGGATCCGGCCGGAGGCGGTGGTAGCTTCATAACGTTCTGGGACAAAGTGGATAAAGAATTTGTCCATAAGATATACTGCGGCGGCGGCGGCACTCTGATGGACGCGGATGATAGCTATGGCGCAGGTGGTGGGTATAATGGAAAATCTTGGCCCTTCCTCTCTCATATGAATGGAAGCCTTTGGGGTCATGGTGGTAGTGGAGAATTTAATGATCCAAGTCTTCTCATAAATGGTGGACTCCCTCCCACGTCAAATTTGGATCCTGATAGCGAGGGACACTGCGATCAGTTAATTGGGGGTTATTCAATGGTAAAAGGACATGATCCTTCCGCGATTACACCACCGATTCCAAGTCCTCACGGTGGATGGTCACACTATGAAAAAAATTCTGTTCTCACCTGTCCTCCGGGAGACATCCTTAATACAGGAGGGGGCTCGAAGGGCGGAAGCTCGTGGAGATTGGAAGGGGAAGAACAGGGTGAATATATGCATCCTTTAGAACAAGTAACACAAGGGGAGGATGGATTCCTCATCATCACGAGGGTCTGATCCGTCGACTAGATGAGATAATGGAGAACGAACATGGCAGATAAAAGAAGAGTAGGGGTCGAGAGGCACACCCAGGCGCAGTACGACGCCCTCCCGCAGAGGAGCCCGGACGTCCTCTACTTCACGACCGACACCAACAGGATATACCTCGGGGAGAAGCTCTTCGCCGAGGGCGGGCTGATATTCACCAACACCGGCTCAGGCTGGAGGATGGACAGGTCTGACGGCTTCAGGTTCGTCCACACGGACAACGACTCCATCGTCGACGTCGACGATCACGTCCTGGTCGTCGAGAGGGACACGATGGACGAGATAGTCCACAACGACTTCAGGGTCGGGAACACCTGGCAGACGATATTCTCGAACGAGACGGACAGGATGACTTACGCCCCCGACTCCAGGCTCGTGGTGGACACCACGGGAGGATCCGGAAGGATCTCCGTCGACCTGATCGTGGAGACGGACGACCCCTCCACCCCGCTCGAGACGCACGGGATCCACCACATAGCGAAGGACCTCGGTCCCGGGCTCCACGAGTTCGACATGGCGAAGTGGGACCTCGACGGAAAGGTCTGGAGGGTCCTGGTGTACTCCAAGTCCCAGTGGTCCGCGAAGCAGCTGATCTGGCGGTGGGGGAAGATGGGCGGGTTCAGCACAGTCCTCGGTCTCGACTATTCCTCCGACGACAACTCCCTCAGGCTCACCGGCGTGGACGGGTACGTCCTCGACGAGGTCCACCTGAGGATAACCCACGACGATTCCCTCTCCGGCAACGGGAGCGCCGAGGATCCGCTCTGCGTGGTGAACCACGCGTACATGAACGGGACCCTCAACGTCGAAAAGCTCAACTTCTCCGTTGTGGCCGACGGGATCGGACTGACGGTCGTGAGCGGCGCCCCGAACGGGTCGAAGGACTCGAAGTCGTTCGTACTCCACTCCAAGCAGGTCGACTTCGTGAAATCCGATCGCGGGGTCGAGATCGTCATCCCGGCGGAGACGCTGAAGGTGAGGCACGATGACACCCTGACGGGCGACGGGACGTACGACGTTCCGCTGAAGGTCTCCATCCCCCTCGTGAGGGACGGTGACGGAACCGCCATCGAGACCCTCGGGGGCAAGTTCACGTTCAGGGACAACAGGGTGGATTATACTTCGGACCCGATCGGGCACAAGAAGTCGGGGAAGACCGACGACTCGGTGAGGATCGGGAACCTGGACCTCACCGGACAGGTGGACGGCACCACGATGACGTTCTCCGACGGCGTCCTCAGCTCCACGGCATTCGTGTACTGGGACGGCGAGAAGCAGCCGATGAAATTCCGGAGGTCGATAACCCAGGTCGAGTACGACCAGCTCGTCACGGACAACAAGGTCCACACGGACACCATATACTACACGATAGACACCCTCAGGATCTACGTCGGCACGGCCCTCTACACGAAGGACTACACCGAGTCGGGCGACGTTCCAATCATGTACGAGTCCCAGTGGGTCCCGGTCTATCCCCAGTGGCGGCCGAACGCCTACTACGAGACCAACACGATCAGGATGTACGACGAGAAGTACTGGAGGTGCCTCGAGTCGTACATGGCTAAGGACGACTTCATCCCGAAGAAGTGGGAGGAGTTCGAAGTCCCGGAACCGACCGTGGTCCGGAGGGTCATCAACGAGGGTCCGAACGACTTCCAGATTGCCTTCCTCAAGCAGGTCCCGAAGTACCCCCTCAACGACGGGTGGATGACGGAGCACACGTTCAACTTCAGGATAGTGGCCGATCCGGACGACCCGGAGAACGCCAGGGGACTCGCCCAGTTCCTCGTCGACAACGAGGTCATAACCTTCAAGCCGGGCGACTACGTCAGGACGGACGGCACCGACCAGAACGTGTACGGAATAAAAGATTTCAAGGGCGACGCCAGGGTCATAACGGACCCGCCCACGCCCGAGTCGGCGATCAACCAGAAGTACTTCCTCCAGGTCCTGGAGGGGGAGCTAGACAGGCTGTGGGCCGCCAAGGCAGACCAGGACGAGCTGATCAGGCTCGACAAGACGCTGAAGAACAAGTCGGACAAGTGGTTCGCCAACTTCGACGAGAACGACGTCGGGGAGCTCGTGGCGGACGACAGGGTCTACGCCGTGAGGTTCCCGGAGAACCCGGACATAGACGATTCGTCCTCCATCGTACTGCACGATCCGGACAGGGACGCCACCTACGGTCTCACGAGCCACTCCTACAGGGAGTTCGTGACGGTCGACGGGGAGGAGATCGAGATATTCAACGACGGCACCGAGGTGTGGGCCGAGTCCTTCGAGAGGGACGGGATCAAGTTCGAAAGGGACAGGCGTCAGGTGACATTCTACACGGTCCTTACCGTGAAGTCCGTCGACGGGAACTGGAGGGCCGCGTGGGGATCGAAGGACATCGTCGCGATGGTGCCCGGCCTCCCGGTGGTCGACTGCAGGTACAATTACGAGCTCATACTCTCCCTCAGGGAATACGCCGAGGAGCTCAGAATCCTGATAGACCAGGAGACGGACAGGGCGATCGCGGCCGAGGACGAGCTCCGGACCATGATCGAGAAGGAGATCGCGGACAGGGAGAAGGCCGTCGAGGACCTGTGGGACGCCCTCAGGGAGGAGATCGAGCGGGCCGTGTCCGAGGAGTCCAGGATCGAGAGGGAATCCGAGGAGAGGGACAGGAAGCTCAAGGACTACATGGACGCCGAGACGGCGAGGGCGGAGTCCGAGGAGAAGAGGATAGAGGACGAGTCCAAGCAGAGGGACCAGAGGATCAAGAGGGAACTCACGGACGAGATCCTGAGGGTCGAGAACGAGTCCAAGGACAGGGACGACGCCGAGATCGAAGCAAGGAAGGAGGACGTCTCCAGGCTGGTCGGAAAGATCAAGGACCTGTACGCCGTGAAGCTCGACGACGCGGAGTTCAGGAAGATCGGGAAGGTCGTGACGGACGCAGAGTGGCAGGAGGTCGAGGAGTACGAGAGCGCCGACCTGGTCCTGAAGAGGACCGACGTCTCCGATTGGTCCGAGGACGAGGTGAAGCTCAGGATATACAACTCCGACAGCACGATCGTGGTGGAGAAGACGCCCGAGGGCGTGGACATCAGGCAGTACAACGTGCCCCCGGTCCTCCCAGACAGGCCCATCGGTACCGAACCCGGGAGGTACGTCCTCAAGCTCACCAAGGACATGGCGATACCGGAGTTCACGTGGCTCCCTGTCACCCAGGACATGTACGCCGTTCCGGGACAGGACGAGTACCTGCCGGTGTCGATGAGGGACGGGACGTTCCCGAGGCCCGACAGGGACGGGAGGTTCGCCCTCTCTTACATAAGGGGGATCGACGGGTTCGAGGACGGTTTCTACTGGATGCCCATCAGGGACGAGGACTTGAACGACGATGTCGGACTCCCGATCTCGATGGACGACCTGGACGGACGCCTCACTCCCGTACCGCACTTCCCCGGCGACGCCTTCGGAAAGTGGGCCCTGGTCGTGACGGTGAGGGGCAACAAGCACATGCTCATGTGGGAGGACATAGTGGACTCCCTCTACATAACCGAGGTGAAGAAGTATCCCCCGCAGCTGCCGGAATTTCCGGGGGGAGAGGGGGATTGGGTCCTGGCCTTCTCGAGGCACGGGACGAACGAGACGCTCTACTGGGCCAACGCGGACAGGCGTTTGAGCCACAGGTGATTTTTTGAGACACTAACTAGGAAATGGAGATGAAAGATGGCGACAGCGAGTAACTTACCCAGCGTACAGGCGGTCCTCGACGGACTTCAGTACAGATCGGCCCAGATTGAGGTCGGAAATACCAACGATCTCGGAAAGTGGGTCACCGAGCTCAAGAACGCGAAGACGGATACGTCCAAGGAAATCTCGTTCCTGTTCAAGATGAACTCCACGCCGGTACGGATCGGCTTCGGGGTCCTCTTCAACGGCGGGACCGAGGCGAGGCTGTTCGCCACGGACGGCGATCACTTCTTCAGGGGAGTGACCAACATGGACGAGGAGATTGTCTGGGAGGAGCTCACCCACGACAACCTCGACGGTCGGGACCTGCCCGACCAGCACCCGATCGCCGCGATCGAGGGGCTGACGGGGGAGCTCGAGGACAAGATCTCCAGGGAGACTATCAGGCTCAGCGCGGGGGACAAGAGGGAAGTCGTCACCGGCCTCGACGTGATCGACGTGACGGGTTCGACCGTCACCGTGAGGCAGTACAAGTCCAACGTGGACGACGGTATGGCCAACGACTACGACATGGTCCTCTGGTCCGCCGACGAGACGAAGGCCGGGCTCATGGGCTCGGACACCGTGAAGGCGATCGCCAAGGCGATAGACGACATCGACAAACTCTCCTCAGAGACTTCTGATCAGATCAAGAAGCTCTTCATAGCCATCAAGCAGGAGGAGGCCGCGCGGGAGGCGGGCGACAAGATCGCCATGGACGCCATCATCGAGGAGGCCAGGCTCGCCAGGATCGAGGAGGGTAAGCTCCTCGCCAAGATACTGCTCGAGAAGAAGGCCACCGAGGAGGCCCTCGAGAAGAAGATCGACAAGGACGCCATAAGGGTCAGCGGAAATCACAGGCAGCAAGTCGTGACCGCCCTGGACTACAAGATCGGAAAGGAGGACGCCACGGTGACGATGTTCACCAGCGACGTCGTCTCGAAGATCCACGACCAGGAGACGGCGACGATACCCGCCGCCACGGTCGACAACGCCGGACTCCTCAGCGCGTTCGACAAGGTCCTCGTGGACGGCGCGGTCCAGAGGAAGGACATACCCGCCGACGTCATCACCGACGTGAGGGGGAAGATCAACGAGAACGACGCTCAGATCCAGATATTCAAGTCCGACGTCAACGACGGAAAGAAGACGATGGTCCCGATCACGGTGCCCGGTGCCAGCACGAGCGCGGCGGGCCTCATGACGAAGGCCGACAAGGAGGAGCAGGAGAGGGTCGCCGACCAGGTGTCCAACCTGTCCGACTTCGCTGATGACCTCGAGTCCGATATCGCCGATCTCGACAAAAAGATCGGCGACGTGACCAATGAAGTGGGACACACTTACGACTCTTTGACCCAGTGGAATCTTGCTCAGAATACAGCCCTCAAGATGATGGACACCTTGTACAAGAACGCCGACTCGAAGCTCGACAAGAAGATCGAGGACGAGACCGAGAGGGCGAAGGCGGCCGAGGACACCAAGATAGCCAAGTCCTCCATCAGGGAGAGCGAGGGGGTCCGGAAGATGGTCACGGCCATCACGACCCAGGTGACCCCGGACGGGATGACTGCCAACATAACAGAGTGGTCCAGCGACGTGGAGGGCAACCCCCACTCCGCCACCATGGCCATCCAGGCCATCGACGGTCTCCACTTCGAACAGCCCAACAGGGACGTGGTGAGAATCTCCGGCAAGGAGATCCAGGACGCGATGACGGACGGGCTCGACGAGGCGAAGGCCTACGCCGACAGACTTGTGGAGGCCGAGGCCGCGATCAGGGAAGCCGACGACGACGACATCAGGGGACTCATCGAGGACGAGGAGGACAGGGCCACCACCAGGGAGGACGAGATAGAGGGGAACGCCTTCCAGAAGGCGAGCGTGCCCAAGAGCGGGAACGACAGGTTCCAGCTCCTCACGGCACTCGACCTGACGGCCGACACGACCGGGGGCGAGATGGTCTACACCGCCCACCAGTTCAGCGTGGACGTCGACGGGGTGCCCAAGCACGAGACTATGCCCCTCCCGAACGCCGACCAGAACCTCACCGGTCTGATGAGCAGCAAGGCGTGGAGGGACCTGTACAGCAGGGTCAACAACTTCGAGGACGCCACTGCGGATCACAATCACTACCCGACGACCAGGGCGGTCGCGGAATTCGTCGTGCAGAGGATGAACACCATCGGTCAGTACGAGGGGACCTACGACTTCATCGGGAACAAGTCCGACGTGGAGGCCTTGACGGGGATCGACGAGGGCAAGACAGCGATCACCCTCGACACCAGGGAGATAGGGACCAAGCAGCCCGACGACAGCTGGACCTGGAACGAGTTCCACTTCGACAAGGGCGATTACGTGTTCGGCAGGAAGACGGCGGGTTCCAACCTCGGAAATTCCGGCATGGCCATCTTCAACGGTACCCAATTCGAGTACCGGGAGGACAGGGAGAGGATGCCGGACAACGAGGGTCTCGAGTTCAACACCCTCGGACACATCGCCCTCAAGCTGAAGGACTTCATAAACTACAAGAGCATAACCAAGAGGGTCCTGAACAACGTCAACGCCGACAACATAGGGTACACGCCCGACAGGACGGTGGCGGACGAGCTCATCGAGCTGAACGCCCAGGTGGTGGTGAACTCCAGCACGATCGCGGATCACAAGACCGAACTGGACCTGAAGATCACCGAACTCACCAACGAGGTCGACAAGAACAAGGCGGAGTGCGACGGGGAGGTCGCCAGGCTCGACGACAAGGTCGATACTCTGAGATCGGAACACGTTGGACTCATCAACGACGCCAGGACCGAGGCCAAGGGTTACACCGACGCCCTCAGGAACGACGTGGTGACCCACTTCCCGAAGAAGGCTGACAACGCCGTCATAACCGGCGGCTGGACGTTCGACATACACCCCCAGACGTCATCCGGTACCAGGATGGCTGACCTCGACGACGTGACGGACCTCGAGTCCAAGCTCATGACGGATCACATCACTCCGATGTCGACCGACATCGACGACCTGAAGTCGGATGTCTCCGGGCTCGGATCAAGGATGGATGACGTCGAGGACGACGTGACGAGGATAGGCGGGGAACTGACCGTCCTCGACGGTAAGATCGACAGCGAGATCGCGTCCCTCGATACCAAACTCAGCGCCGAGATCGACAGGCTCGACGTGGCGGTCGCGGACCTCGACGGAAGGACGACCGATGTCGAGGGGAGACTCGACACGGCGGAAACGACGATCGACGATCACGGCACCAGGATATCTGGACTCGAAGCACGGGTGACATCCCTCGAGTCGGGGGTCGATGCCCTCGAGAAGAGCGTCATGTCCCTCAACGGATGGAAGGGTCAGATCGATATCCTGACGACCAACCTGATCGGGGATATCACCGTGGACGGCGGTGGGATCTCGGTCACCCACTCCGGTTCAAATCCGAGGACGGCGATCCTGAACACCACCTCGCTGGTGACCAAAGAGGGGGATCACATCTTCACCGGACAGAACCAATTCAATCAGGAAATCAAAGTCAGTATCGGTGGTACAGCGGCGATCCCGGTCGTCCTGGAAGACAGGGTACCACAGGCACCGAACGAGACGGGTGAGTGGTACCTGATGGCGTCGAGGACCTTCCCCGGCGCGGCCAAATACGAATGGGTCCCGGTGAGCTAAGGAGAAGAAGATGGCGATAAGTCTACCGCAGACGGTCGGCGTCGAAGAATACGCCGAGTACGTGAAGCACAAGGAGCAGAAGCTCGGCGATTCGAAGCACAAGTATCCCTCCAGCTACGCCGTGACGAAGGCGCTGGAGGAACTGGAAGTACCGGAACTCGAGAGGGTGACGATAGATTGGACTGCCAACTAAAGGAGGAACGGAATGGCACTGAAAATAAGTAACGGAACAGTATCGGCGATGGTGGCGACACCGAAGGAGATCGCCGACAAGATACTATTGGACATCAGGGCCGCCATCCCGGCCTCCGCGATAGGACAGCTCGCCAAGGTCGTGGCCGCCGGGGAGGTCGAGGGGGTGACCATAGACACGTCCCTCGGTTCCGGAAGCGGGATCCCGACGTCCGAGGCGGTCCGGGATGCCCTCGACGCCCTCATCCAGAACGAGATAGAGGGGCTCTTCCTCACGAAGACAACAGAGGCCAACCGTATCGCCCTCAAGAACGACGGGAGCGTCATCCTGGACACCACTCTCACGAACGGTGACGACAGGGTCCCGACGACGGCGGCCGTGAATTCGGGACTGGACGGAAAACTGACCAAGGTCGGCGGATCGACCGCCCTCGCCATGAAGGACGACTCCTCCAAGGCTATCGCCACAAACCTCTCCGGATCAGGAACGGACATTCCGAATGTCCAGGCCGTGAAGGACGGACTCTCCTTAAAGCTGGATCTGGATGACGAATTCCTCTCCGTGTACGGGGTGGACGGATCCGGTGATCAGGTGATGTATCCCCTGTCGTCAATCGGACAGGAGGTCAAGGCCGGAGATAATATCACGGTGTCCCCGCCGTCGGTGGATCCGGGAACGGGGAAGAGCTCCGTCACGATCGCCGCGACCGGACTCGTGAAGATTTCCGACTTCAACACCAAGGTGACGGAGATCGAGGGATCCATCACGGGACTCGGGAACTCCCCGACCATCTCGGCGAATGATATCCCATCGATACTCGGAAACGTGAAGAGCACCGATCCGCTGGCCCTCAAGGGATACGTGGACTTCAAATTGGCGGATATGGAAGAGGAACTCGCGGGGATCAGGGCCCTCAAGTTCGTGGGCTTCATCGGCAATACGGAGCCCCCGACGTCGATCGCCTCCGAGGGTGACATATGGATACCCACTCCCTCCGAGATCGAGATCGGGGATGAAGGGACGATCTCGAACATACTCCTGACCAAGGGCCCGCATCCATATCATCCGTTCGTCGGTGGGGCTTGGGGACCCCTCGCCACCCCGCCGGACGCTCACATTTTCGAGAACCTGGAGGGATTCAGGATATCGGATATCGATGACGGCCCCAACGGAGTCTACTTCTTCGCGGGCGAATGGAACATCCTGGACTTCGTGGTCGACATGACCCCGTACGCAAAGGTCTCGGATCTCGGAAGTCTCACCATACGGGTCGGGACTCTCGAAGGGAAGATGACCACGGTCGAGGAAAAGGTTTCAACACTCGAGGGAAAGATGACGACCGCGGAGGGGAACATCTCGGACCTCCAGTCGGACGTTTCGGACCTCCGGTCCGACGTGACGGATCTCCAAACGGATCTCGGGACACTCGAAGCGACGGTCGGCGGATTGGATTTCGTGACGGGTATCACGAGCGGTGTATCCGAAAATACCCAGACCCTCACGGTGAGCAAGAGGAACGGATCGACGAACGACATACTGATCCAGGTCATCACCGTGGAGTCGGTGCCCATCGACTGGACTTCCGAGGGGATACTCCCATAATCGGGATGGGGGACTACTTGAGAAAGGGGAATTAGATGGCAGTGAAGATATCGAACGGGGTTCAGAACGCGATGGTACCGACGCCGAAGGACGTGAAGGACAACTTCGTCTTCTCCGTGCCACAGGGACCCGAAAACCTCATCAAACTCTCCGAGGTGGGGATCGCGGCGTCCGGGCCCGACGCGAAGACATTGAGCGAGACATACCCCAACAGGATGATGTTCTTCCCGGAGCAAACCCTCGCCGGATCGAGTGATGTGGGAATGAAAATTGAAGAAATTTATCCCGCCCTCGATTCTCCAATTCCTTTAATTACTCCTCATTCGATAGGACAAGAAGTTTTTGAAGTAAATTTTACTTTTAAAACAGAAGATGTTGCTTCTCCAAATTCCAGTAGTCCCCGGCGGCAACAGAGAATTGCTTTTGTTTTGGACGGAGCCATCGGAATCCAAATAAGCGCGGCCCAAGAAGCAGCTGGTTCTAACGGTAACGGAGTTTTACCATCCAGAACATGGGCAGCAGGATCTAATAGCTTCACAATTCGAATGAGAGGGTTGAATGGGGTTGTTCGATTCAGTCCCTTCCGATATGCAGGTATTTGTGGGGCGGGTTTGAGTACTTTCCGTGGAGGATATTTTACAACCTATCAAGAAGTTGGAAATTTGACAAATTATCCTGCAAATACGAGCCGAAAAGGATTTTTTGGGGATGATAGCGGAAACGGGGGCACAAATGATGGGGCCTCGGCACAACTGTATGCAAACTCCGTCGGAGTTACTTGGAACAATGTGGCTTATTTCAATACTTCCTCCCGACTCTTTGAGTTCAGAACATATCTTGTAAAACACGATATAACTCTTAAAAGCTCCACGGAAGTAGACTTTTCGATCAAGGCCAACTGCGTCATGAGGGTGGTGTGATGGAAGTCGGAAGAAAGAATTTCAATTCGTCCGCAGTCTCGTCAGTCCCGGAGATGCTCCTCCCGATGGGCCACAAGAACAGGCCCGGGACGAAGCTCAGGGAACGGAGGGCCATAATCGTCCACTGGACGGCGGCCCCGAACCAGAAGCCCGAGAACACGGTGGGATGGTTCATGACGGGACAGGTGTACGGATCGGCACAGTACGTCATCGGCACGAGGGGCGAGGCGCTCAGGTGCGTGCCCGACGACGAGGTGGCCTGGCACTGCGGATCCACGCAGGTCGACCCACTCAGCGGAAAGGTGTACACCGACTGGGCGAGGGATGTCATCGGAGCCAACTACTGCAGCGCCAACAGCTCCCCGAATTACGCGACCATCGGGTTCGAGATCAACCCCATCGACTCCGCCGGGACGTTCTCCGACGAATCGCTCCAGACGACTCTCGGGCTCGTGAGGGAGATAGCCTCCAGGGACGGGTACGAGTGGGTGGGGATGCACTTTCACGTCGTGGGATGGAAGGACTGTCCGAAGTTGTTCATGAACGTGCCGGGCAAATGGCTCGAGTTCGCCAGGCAGACTGGACTCCGATATCCGGACCACTCCGTCAAACCCTGGAAATGGTAATATATTTCAAATTCTATCAAAAGATCACGTTTCCCTGAAATCGAAGGTTCCACCGAACTATCTTGATCGATGTACAGGGACATAGACTTTCGGCTGGCGGGCGATCCGTACGGCTCGATCATACTCGCGATATACTCACTGATCCTGGTCCTCACCGCCGGGGCCATAGGGTTCCTCTCCAGGGGGGTCCTCCGGAGGGAGAAGAAACTGGACTTCTCGGGCAACGCGTTCGATTTCGACCTGGAGGGAAAACTATGATGGAGAACCTCAGGAACTACTTCGAGACGCCGGAGGGGGCTTTCGTCCTCTTCGGGATATTCATGGGCGCCGTCGGCTTCTTCACGGTGGCGGGCCTGATCATGACGATGGTGATAGTGGAGAGGACGGTGAAGAACATCACGGCCATCCTCTACAGGAAGTGGGACCCCTCGGAATTACTCGGGAAGGGGACGGGGGAGGATCAGAAAAACTTCTCGTAGATCACGAACGAAGTGGCCACCTCGACCGTCTCGCCCCGGAGGGTGAACGAGTCGAAGGGCAGGTGGTGGACCGATTCGACCCTCAGCAGGGGGAACGTCCACATGTCGACCATCCCCCTCGGGAGTATGAAAGCGACGACCCTCGAGAACCTCCCCGCCCTCATGACGAACAGCTTCGCGTCGGTGAGGTCGTCGCCGAACGGGGGATTTCCGAGCGTCAGGATCCTCTCGAAGTGGGGCTTCGGCCACCACTCCAGGAAGTCGACGCCGGATCCGGAGCCCCACCTCGTGTCGGGGTCCAGGTCGAGGCACGTCACGTTGTTCTCGTGCGGGTCTATCAGGTCGGCGAAGGCGCCGTCCCCCGCGCTCGGTTCCACAATGAGGTCGAACGAGTGGAGGGGGTGGGTGAGCTCGAGGACGTCCAGGCAGAACCTGGCTACGGCGGGCTTCGTGTAGAATCTACTTAATGGGTCTCGGGGAATATCCATACTTCCGGACGATGTCGGCTATCCTCGCCATGGTGTCCTCGATCGGACCGTCGTTGTCGACCACGTGCACGTTTTCGAGGCCCCACTTCGTGGTCGCTTCCGCCACCACGGATTCGTACAGTTCCTTCTGCTCGGATATCGACCTTCCGTCCCTGAGGACCTCGTTGGTGGCCCTGCACCTCTCCTCGAGGGTCTCCACGGAGTTCCTGAGGTATATCGTGATCATCACCCCGTCGAGGACCCTCGCGGTTTCGATGAAGGCCTCTTCGTCTTGGCCTTTATTGAACTGCCTGTTGTACGTCACGTAGCCTATCGGGCCCCTCACCACGTTGATGAGGGAGTAGTCGAACATCCTGTCACACTTCACCCTGACGGTGTCCTTGCCCGAACGGTCCACGCCGTCGAAGCATATCATGTTGATCTTCATGATCTTGAAATTAACTTCCGGAAGTCCCGGAACATCCCGAGAAAATTCAGCCTCCCGGAGATTTCCGCGAGGACGACCGAGAACAGGACGACCCCGAGCTGGTAGTCCATCAGGGCCTTCTCCCCCCAGATGAACCTCACGGGCGCACCGAGGAACAGCAGGACTCCTATGACGAGGACGTAATAGATCCCGTCGATGGATCTGAGTTTTTCCCTGAGATTCATCGGAAAAAATTAACCCCGGAACTCCGACGGGCAGAATTTCAGCCAGAACTCCGGGACCCCCGACTTGTCCCTCTTCCTGTCTATCTGGTGGATTATCTTGTGGACTGACCACAGGACGGTGACGAACTTCTTCGGGTCCAGGTCGCAGTAGTGGGCCTCGTCCAGGTGGTGGAGGGTGAGCTTCCCGCGGAGTCCGGTCACCTCGCAGACCTTCCCCTTCACCCCCTTCACGAAATTCTGCCACTCGGAGGTTCCCCTGTAGTTCTTCCGGTTCTCCCCCTTCGACCAGTCGATGGATCCCCTGTGATTCTCCAACCACGTGTCGAACTGCTGTCTCCTGGTCATCTTCTTTCCGCTCATCTTTTCAGCCCCCTCGGGTCCCAGCGATTTCGATTTCTTCATGATCTTATATATACGTAGTTATGAATTGGACGGATAGCGGATTCAAACTGCATTACAATTTCGTGTACGACCTCGTGGAGAGGAAGAAGATCATGCCGCCGGATCAGATGATCGAGTGCCTGGACGGATTGGAGAAGTCCATCAGGGACACCTCCCCCTTCATGAACACGTCCTCCCTGATAATAAATCACATGAGGGAGTTCAAGGATATCCCGGTGATCCGTGATCACACGGAGTTCGTCGGGGACCTGACCCAGGAAGAGAGGGACGAGGCGATGAGGCGAATCGTGATATGGCTCCGGTGGAGGAGGGAGGAACTACGAAATTCGAATCCCTGAGGGAACTAGTCGAGTACGAGAGCCTCCTCGATCGGAGGATCGACGGTACCGACTCGAGGGACCCCCACACGTCGTGGCTCAAATTCATGTTCCGGAAGTCGTGGGAGTGGAAGTCGTTCTGCGAGTCCCTCATATCGAAGAGGGGGTCCGCCTGCGAGAGGTGCGGGGGTGACGGACGGGACTGCTCCGGGCTCCAGGTCCACCACAGGGACCCCTGGGACTACACGAACCTGAAGGACGAGACCAAATTCGTCGTCCTCTGCGGGAGGTGTCACCTCGTCATCGAGGGCCGCTGCGCCACGGAGGAGAAGATGAGGACGTGCCCGAACGTGGACAAGAAATTTCTCACCGTCAGGCCCTACAGGGATCCGATGTCGGGGGTGATATCGAAGCAGTCCGGCACGAGGATGATGAACAAGTGGGAGAGGGCCCTCAGGGTGAGGGCGGACCCCGACAGATATACGAACCCGGACGCCGTCCCGGACGTGAGGAGGGAACAGGTGGACGAGGCGCTGAAATTCATGAGGGAGCACAAGGAGCTGTACAGATGAGGGACAGGAAGGTATTCACGATGGAGCCCAGGAGGGCCCAGGACCTGGCGGACGTCCTCTGCTGGTCGTACCCGGAGTTCGCCCAGAGGGGCGTGACGTACGAGGAGTTCGAATCGGACGTGAGGGCCCTGCCGTTCGGGGACGATCCCAGGGTCACGAGGGCCCTGAAGTGGTGCCGGGAGAAGTGCGTCTGCAAGACCCATTCCAACGCCCGGGTGTACGCCCACAGGGCCAACAACGTCAGCAACACCACGGAGGACATGAGGGCCGGACTGAAGGCGTGAGACTAACTCTTCATGAAGATAGGCGTCATAATCAGATCCGGCTATCCGGAGAGGCTCGCGGAGGCCCAGATCCGAGCGCTGGTCGGGACCAACGACCACGACATCATCGAGGTCGACCACCTCTACGAGGAGTCCGACGAGGCGATCGCCAGGCTCAGGGAGAGGGGCTGTCAGAGGATCGAGATATTTCACGAGGACGACTTCAACCTCGGTCGGTTCGAGGGGGCCCTGATATGCGAGTACGGACACCTGTTCGAGAGGGGCGTCGAGGTGGTCCCGGAGGGGTTCCACAGGATCCGGGAGGGCGACGCTTCACAGGCCTCTGTTCCTCAGGGAGCCACTCAGCAACAACAGCAAAAGGGTATAGGTCTGGTGATATTCCCATTCAATTTTCCGACAGGGGATCTCAAGGAAATTAAGTTATTTATTCAGGATGTCAATACTGCGAGGGGAATGGGGACGCCTGTGGTCATGGATTTCTTTACCGGTCCGAGCGGTCCCTTCATCGGAACCGCGTATAAGACCTGTCTCGAAAATGTCCAAGCATTGAATAGTGCCAAGGAAAGCTTGAAGGATATCGTGGAGTGGGGAGGAAATGGTCAGGAGGCAGTCCAGAATCTCTGCGGTGGAAATAATATGACCGTTCCGGAATA
>Ga0099364_10004901_pt1 | contig 20095 bp, 16 predicted proteins | sample TergutTh196P3_FD_73070 | JGI IMG/M metagenome (GOLD analysis project Ga0099364, IMG submission 73070) | Microcerotermes parvus P3 segment gut microbial communities from Pointe-Noire, Republic of the Congo - Th196 P3 | ecosystem: Host-associated > Arthropoda: Insects > Digestive system > Gut ... | reverse complement strand
CCGGCTGGCGGCGGTCTGCTTGGAGCAGCGGACCTGGCGTACAAGGACGGGCACTACCGATGGGTGGTCGAGGTGTTGGATCATATCCGCCTCGCTCCCGGAGGATGGCCCGCGTCCGTTCGCCAAGCGGCGCTGATACTCCAGGCCGACGCGTTCGAGCAGATGGCCTACTCGGCGGAGAGCGGCATCTGGAGAAATTATTTTTTGACAGGGGCATGGAGAAACCGCCTCTTTGACGGTAAGGATGATTTCAATTTAGAGAACATTAACCTTTCCTCCGCACTCCTCGGTGCGTCAAAACCTCCCACCGAGTTCACGAAACGCGAGAACGAGAAGTACATACAAGAGCTTGGTCTGAACTTCAATGACAGAAGGGATCTCGATTGGGCAATCAAAGACTCATTAAGCGATGATGTGCCGCCGAAGATCATGGACAATGGGAAGGTCATATGGGACATGAGCCGATATGCCTACATCAGCGGCGACATCACGAAGCCCAATACATTCCCCGAAACTGTGAACCCCAGCCTCTGGCGGAACGCGATCCTGAACAACCAATACGGGATATACGAGGTCACATCGCGTGACTTCAGCGAAGACACCACTCCTGATGTCCGCTCCATCTATCAGGTGCGCGGCTTCGATCTGGCGAACATGAGCTTCGTCGAAACGGAGAACGGCTTCATCGTGGTCGACGTGCTGAGTTACAATGAATCGGCGAAAGCGGCGGTGAAATATTTTTACGAATACCTCAAAGAAAAGGGAGATGATAAAGAAGAAAAGAAAATCCACACCGTCATTATCACGCACAGCCACGTTGACCACTTCGGAGGCATAGAAGGCGTGCTGAGTTTTGATGATGATGTCCTCCATTCTGATTTGAAAATATACGTCCCGGAAGGATTCACGGAAGCGGCCGAATCCGAAAATGTGACGGTAGGGGAAGCTATGAGGAAACGTGCCGTATGGATGTACGGATTTTTGCCCCGGATGATTGAGGATCGATCAGAACTAATTACAGCAGGGCAAGGCCAGGTGAGCAACGGGCTTGCCATAGGCTCCGGCTCAGGAACAAGCTCTCCTCCCCCGAGTGGGTTGAATGTGGAAGAAATCACGAAGGACGGAGTAAAAGAATTAGGGCCCAACGGCGACAAGACGCGGGTCAAATTTATCCTGGCTCCCCACACCGAGGCCCCGGCCACTATGGTGATGGCTTTTCCAGATTATAACTCGATCTGCATGGCCGAAATATGCAATCAATGCCAGCACAACGTCCTCACGCCGCGCGGCGCACAGGTGAGGGATACGGAGGCTTGGAGCGAAGCCCTTGATGAAATGGTGAAGGAGTGGGTTGATAAGCCTCTTAATGGTGGTTCCGATGCACAATTATCCGCCTGGGGGCCGCATCACTGGCCGCGCTGGGGCGAGGCGAACGTAAGGGAATATATCGAAGGACAGAGAGATCTCTACAAGGAACTTCACGACCAGACCGTCCGCCTGATGAACGCAGGCTACCAAACGAACCCCGTCTATGACATGAGGGACGCCGCCGAGGAGTTCAAGTTCCCGGATAATATAGCGAAACAGTGGTTCAACCGGGGCTATTACGGTGCGACAGTACACAACGTCAAGGCGGTCTATCAAAAATACCTCGGCTGGTTCAACAACAACCCCGCCATGCTATGGCAGCTCCCCGCCGAAAAATCCGCGAAACTCTACGCGACGTACATGCAGAAGTCCGGCGGCAATCTGCTCGAAGCGGCTCGCATGGCGTTCAATGAAGCGGAAGATCACGATAACTACCGATGGGTGGCCGAGGTGCTGGAACATATCCGGCTCGCTCCCGACGCGTGGGGCGCGCCCGTGTATAATTCGGCGCTGCGCCTCCAGGCCAACGCGTTCGAGCAGATGGCCTACGCGGCGGAGAGCGGCATCTGGAGAAATTATTTCCTCAACGGAACCTGGAGAAACCGCGGCGGCGGCAGCGGCAGCGGCGGCTGCGCGGCGGGAACGGGAGCGTTCGCGGTATCGGTCTTGCTTATCCTGGCAGTCGCGGCGATTCGCGGCAGAAAAAGATAGACGCGCGATTTTTCATCAAAAAATCAGACGCAACGGTCCTCCGCAACAACCGCCCCCGCCCCCCTTCGGCGGGGGCGGTTTAATATGATACGCCGTGACCGCCGTAATGATTATGTCAAAGAGGGTTACATTATCAGATACTGCTTCTATAATTGTTGCATCTTATGCGGCGAGATAAGGAGCAGTTAATTATGACAAGATTAAAACAAATAATGAAAAGCTACAAAGAAAGCAAAAGAAGCAGCGTTACGGTATACGTAATCCTGAGAGTGCTGGTCATTGCCTGCCTGATTTCCCGAATATTCAGAGGAAACTGGCACAGCGCGTTTTTGTGTCTTATGGCCCTGGTTATGTTCACCTTGCCCGTTGTTTTCCAAAAGAGCTTTAAAATAGTGCTGCCAAACACACTGGAAATCATCATCTTCTTGTTTATATTCTCCAGCACGATACTCGGCGAAATCTTTAATTTTTACGGCAGATTTACTCATTGGGATACCATGCTGCACACGCTCAACGGCTTTTTATGCGCCGGCATCGGTTTTGCCCTGGTTGATTTATTGAATGTAAACAGCGAAGACGTCGACCTTTCTCCGCTTTATTTGGCGCTGGTGGCATTTTGTTTCAGCATGACTATAGGGGTGGTTTGGGAATTTTTCGAGCATGGAATGGATAAAATATTTTTATCCGATATGCAAAAAGACAGTATCGTCACGACAATATCAACAGTCACCCTTGATCCGCTGCAAAACAACAACGCCGTGATCGTGCGCGATATCGCAAAAACGGTGATGTATGACGCCGCTGGCGGCGAACTGGCGGTTATCGACGGCGGCTACCTCGATATCGGCATTAACGACACGATGAAGGATTTGATGGTAAATTGCGTCGGCGCGGTAATATTTTCCTTCTTTGGTTATTTCTACGTCAGCAACCGCGATAAATATAAATTCACAACACATTTCGTCCCCCAGAAAGATACGCCGTAACAATGGATATCGCCACCCATGCCGTAAGCGGCGCCGCGCTCATGCTGGCCATGCCACACAGACCGGCCGCGCTGTGGGCAGTGCCCCTGTCCATGGCCGTCGCAACCCTGCCGGACATCGACGTTATTTTTCACCGGACTCCCATTGATTTTTTTCTTCTGCACCGGGGCATCACGCACGCGCTGCCAGCGCTGCCGGTGTTTGCCCCGCTATGCGCGCTGCTCATGTATCCGCTCTGGAAACAGGGCACGCCGGGAGCCTGGACGTTCATGCAAACCACGCTTTTTGCCTTTTTGCTGCTCCTGATGCATATCTGGCTTGACTGCGTCACTACCTACGGTACGCTCGCCTTTCTGCCGTTCTCCGATTATCGGGTACGTTTCAACGGCCTGTTCATAATCGATCTCCTGCTGCTCATTCCCCTCATTGCGGCCTGTTTCGCCGCGCGCCACCGCCCGCACATAGCTGCGTTGGCTATGATCTGGCTTTTGCTCTACAGTAGCGGAGCCGTGGTCTGGCGCATGCATTTGCAGAATAAATGGAGCGCCTCGCTTCGGGCGGACGGCGTAGCCGCCGAACAACTCAGCGTGCTGCCCGACGCGTTTGCCCCTTTATACTGGAAAGTGCAATACGAACACGACGGCTGGTGCTACGCGGCTCCCCTTGCCTGGAATGGCTTACGGATTGGTCCTTGGCGGCAGGAAAAAAGCGCCGACCCCGCTCTGCTCGCTCGCCTGATTTCAGAGGACAGAAGCGCGCGCATCTGGGCAAGCTTCAGCGTAATGCGCCTCCAGAATGAGCAGAATTGGGAGGGCGGCATGGAGTACAGTTTCTATGACTGGCGTTTGGATTCATTTGTGCCCTTTATCCGAGATCGGCGGGGCAGCGCTCCCTTTTTCAAACTCATGGCCCGCGTCGACGACACGGGCAAACTTGCCGCCGTGCGTTACGTCACCGGCAGAAACGACTCGGACTGGCGGCCTCCCGCAGCGCCGAAAGGACGCAGCGGGATAAACTGGCTGATAGGTTTGGATGATTGATTTACATGACGATGGGGCAGGTATGCAACGTAAATTATGAAGGGTGATGATATTATGGACTGCGGCAAAACTTTTCTAAACCGCTTTAAACAAGCGGTTTCCTGCAATCCCGGCAAACCTGCCGTTGTGTTTAACGAAAAACAGATTAGTTACGCGGAACTGGATGAAAAAAGCGGTTTATTCGCCGGGGTTCTATGCGCGAACGGCATAGAAAGAGGCGATATAATACCAATTCTGCTTGAACGAGGCATTGACGCGATCGCGGCGATGCTGGGCGTGTTTAAATCCGGCGCGGCTATCTGCAATGTCAATCCCGACTATCCCCCGGAAAGGATTGAGTTCATATGCCGGGATACTTCCGCGAAACTGCGGATAGACGCGCAATTTCCAAAGCGGCTGAATAATATGCCGCAGCCGGCTACGGAAAAGTCGGAAAAAAATATCGACCCAAGCGATCCCGCCGTGGTGGTATATACCTCCGGTTCCACCGGCAAACCTAAGGGCGTGCTGCTGTCCCACCGGACGTTAAACATGTCCCTTGGCGGAAACTTATACGACTGCGGGCCGGAGGATAAGTTTTTGCTGACCGCGTCCCTGTCTTTCATCGGAGGCGTGGCATACGCCCTCTACCATCTTGCTTCGGGTCAGACGATTTATCTGGCGGACGGTGATTTATGCAGAGACGCGGGCAAAATTACCGAATTTATCCCGCGCCATGGTATTACTGCGGCTTTTTTCCCGCCGCAGCTTGCCCGCCTTGTTCTCAATCAAGGCGACGGGCTTTTGCGCGTTTTGATCACAGGCAGCGAGAAAGTGCGCTCGCTTTACAGCAAAAAAACCAGGATTATAAACACCTATGGCGCAAGCGAAACTTTCGGGCCCTTTACCACATTTGAAATTGACCGCTTATATGACGAGGGCGCGCCGATCGGCAAGCCCTACCCCGGAAGCCGCGTTTACCTGCTGGACGATAAAGGCAATCCCGCGCCTCCGGGACAGGAAGGGGAAATATGCGTATCGGGGCAGATTGCTGACGGTTACCTGAACCTGCCTGAGCTTACGGCGGAGCGCTTTATTCCTAACCCGTTTACCGCCGGGGAAGCCGACGCCCTGCTGTACAAAACCGGCGACCTCGGTTGTATGCGGGAGGACGGCAACATTGTGTATATACAGCGCAAAGACTGGATGGTGAAGGTGCGCGGCTATCGCATCGAGCCGGGGGAAATAGAGCTTGCGATGAAAACTCACGCGCCCGTCAGCCAGGCGGTCGTAACGAGCTTTCAAAACGCGGCGGATGAAACCGCGCTCTTCGGAGTATACACCGCCGAAGCACAGGTGGATCCGAAGCTGGTTAAGGAAGCCATTCGCAAAGTCCTGCCGGACTATATGATACCGGCGTTTATTATGCAGGTGGAAAGTTTGCCCCTTAACGCCAACGGAAAAATAGACCGGATAAATATACAGCCGCCGGTATTTTTAAATCAGAGCGACTATGAAGCCCCCCAGGACGAAACGGAAGAAAAACTCTGCGCCATTTTCGCGGAGGTTCTGGGTTTGCAGCGGGTCGGCGCACAGGATAACTTCTTTGATATAGGCGGCACTTCCCTTTCGGTGACCCTTGTTGTCACCGCGGCGGAAGCCGCCGGGCTTCGCGGCGCGGGCGGCGAGCTCCTCTCCTATGGCAGCGTGTTCGCCCATCCCAGCCCGCGTAAACTCAAGGAACTGCTTTCCAGGGACGCGGCCGCCGCGCCGATGAGGGCGCGTGAGGAAGAATACGACTATTCCGCCATTCACGCGCTGCTTTCGGAAGGAAACCTCGACGCCTTCCGCGCAGGCGGCGCGCGTAAGCTGGGTAAGGTGCTGCTTACGGGAGCGACGGGCTATTTGGGCGTCCACATACTATACGGCCTGATGCGCCATACAGACTCAGAGGTCTGCTGCCTTGTGCGCAAAGGCAGGAATACCGGCGGGGACAAGCGGCTTAACAGTATATTCTTTTACTATTTTGAAGCGGATGTTTCGGACCATGGCAGCCGCCTCGAAGTTATCGAGGGCGATATGACGGATGAGGAATGCCTCGCGGGAATCGGACATGTGGATACCGTAATAAACTGCGCCGCTAATGTAACCCATTTTTCCAAAGACAGCGATGTGTTTGACGTAAATATAAGCGGCGTCCAAAATTTGGTGGATTTCTGTCAAAAACACGCCGCGCGCCTGATCCATATTTCCACGGCCTACATCGCCGGGTATTCTGTGGACGGCTTCCCGTCAAAGCATACGGTAATGGACGAGGCCATGCTGTATTTCGGTCAAACACTGGATAATCAATATTTGCACAGCAAGTTTATGGCCGAGCGCGTCCTGCTGGAAGCGGCCCTTGCCGGGCTTGACGTAAAAATTATGCGCGTGGGCAACCTGATGGCAAGAGTCATAGACGGTGAATTTCAAATCAACGCGCGTTCCAATAGTTTTTTGGGAAGGCTTCGCGCCTACAGCTCCATAGGATACTTCCCGTACTCCGCCTACCATGAGCCGGTGGAGCTTTCGCCGGTGGGAACCACCGCGTCGGCGGTGCTTCACCTGGCGGGTTCATCAGGTTTATGCAGGGTTTTTCATCCCTATAACAACCATATCCAGTTTATGGGGGACGTTATACTGACCATGAAGGATTTTGGAATAAATATCGAAATGGCGGAAGACGACGTGTTCCGTCGCGCCTTCTCCGCCGCCGCGGAGGACCCCGCGCGGGCGGAGATTCTGACAAGCCTGATCGCTTACCAAAAGGGGGGCAAGCCGGCGGTTCCCGTTCTATTTAATAATGATTATACGATTCAGGCGCTGCTTCGCATGGGATGGCACTGGCCGGAAACCAACAGCGAATATCAGCGCAAGTTCCTTGCCAAGCTTCAGGAATTGGGACTGTTTACGAGGTAACCCCTGCCCGATGCGGGTGTATATATGCGGTATTAAGGCGTTTTTAACGCTGGACGGGCTGAATCTTGTAACTTGCGCGAGAAAAGAACGGGTCCGCGCGTATCGGCGCACCGAAGATAAAGCGCGGTGCCTGGTTGCCGGTCTTCTTTTGCGGCGCGTATGCGGCATTACCGATGACTGTCAGTTGAAATACGTAAATGACAAGCCGTACTTGAAAGACGGCGGCATGTATTTCAATATTTCCCATTCGGGAGATTATGTGGTTCTGGCGGTGTCCGACAGCGAAGTCGGCGTAGACATTGAAAAGATATTACCATATTTCAAGGAGGCCGCCGACCTGTGCTTTACGCCGCGCGAACGGGAATGGCTGAGGCGGGAAGGACACGACGAAATGTTCTACCGTCTGTGGACAGCGAAAGAAGCCGTTATGAAAGGCTCGGGTTTGGGTTTTTCTCTGCCGCCTGAAACCTTTTGCGTACTTCCCTTAGACTCGTCCGCGCACCGCATAGACGGCAGAATTTGGTTTTTGGATTGGCTGTTTCACGACGGGCATATCATCTGCGGCGCGGTTGAAAATATGGCGGAGAAAATCGAACTTATGACAATTTCCGCAGATGATTGTTTGCATTGAGGTTATAGCGGGTATTGCCGTTGCCGGTGAAGACATGTGAATCCGCAAATATCACGCCTGAAACGCTCCCTCGTCTGTCTTATTCTTGCGCGCGTCGCGCGCGGCTTCGATGACTTCGCGCGGCTGTGTGTCGCGAACGAAAGTTTTCAGAACGGCGTCCATTTGGCGCATGTCGATAGGTTTTGAGATGAAGTGGTCAAAGCCGTTTTTAAGGAACATTTCGGCTTGTCCCGACACGGCGTCGGCCGTCAACGCGATGACAGGGCGTGAATACCCGAGGCGGCGAATGTTTTTGACCGTCTCAAGCCCGTCCATTTCCGGCATCATGTAGTCCATGAACACAATGTCGTACTTATGTCCGTTCTTAATCTTTTCGATTGCTTCAAATCCGCTCAAGGCGGTGTCGATCGACAATTCGTAAGCGGCAAGAAGCCCCTCGGCCACAAATAAATTCAATTCCACGTCGTCAACGATCATTATGCGGCCGTAGGGCATCGGTTCGAGTACGGTCCGCGTTCTTTTCTTATATGCCGCTTTGTATTCATCGAATCGCTGCAAATTTTCCACGACTTTCCTGCCCAACGCAACGGCGCCGACGTCTTTCTGCGGCAGGAGTACTGTGACGGTTGAACCCTTGCCGCTCTCGCTTTCAACTTCGATTTTGCCGTTCATCAAACGCACTAAATTGCGTGTGATGTGCATGCCCAACCCCGTACCTTCAGTCTTACGGTTGGCCTCCGCGTTGAAACGGGAGTATTCGTCGAATAGCTTACTTACCTCTTCCTCCGTCATGCCCTGACCGGTATCGCTCACGCGTAAAACAAGCGTTACGCCGGATTCTTTCTCCTCATTCCCTGTTTCGGCGTGGATCGACAGTTTTACCACGCCTTCTTTCGTATATTTGAATGCGTTGGAGAGCAGATTGCTCAGAATCTGCTTGATTCGCATCTCGTCGCCGATCAACGAACTCGGTATGTTTTCGTCCACATGCAGCTCGAACTTGACCGGCGTGCTGCTGAAGCGCACCAGGATCAGTGTCGAAACATCGCAGATCAGGCTTCCGACTTCGTATTTGGCTAAGGAAAGTTCAAATTTATCGGCTTCTATTTTCGACATATCCAGCAGGTCATTGATGATACCAAGCAACATATTGCTCGAAAGGTGTATCTTTCCGAACGCCTCCTCATATTTCGGCTCAAGCGCCTCATCTTGCAGATGGATTTCCGTGATGCCAAGGACGGCATTCATCGGCGTGCGCATCTCGTGGCTCATCATCGCCAGGAATTTACTTTTCGCCTTGCTGCTCTCCTCAGCGATTTCCGCCCTGCGCATCTCGGCGAGAACGGCGTGATACTCGCGCAAATCTCTTGTATACGCGGCCACGGCATGACCGTCTTCATAGTCGACCCGGATAAGAATGACTTCCGCCGGCATGAGCGTGCCGTCAAGCATTTTGTACGTCAAATCGAAGGAGCAGCTGCCTTCGGCAAACGCTTTTCTGATGAATTTGGAAACTTTTTCGTCGGAGTGCTCTCCGTCGGGCTGGTACTCTGGATACAGATCGGAATATCTTTCCAGATATTCCTGTTTGTTCTTAAAGCCGAAAAGTATGACGGCTGCTTCGTTGCAATCTATCCTTTCAAGATTGTTGTCCCATAAATGGCAGCAAAGTGGAGTCTTGTCGAGTAAAATCTTTGTGCGTTTGTTTGCTCTGGCTATTTCAAGCTCCATCTGTTTCTTTTCGGTTATGTCCATTATAGCGCCGGCTACTTTGAGCGGGACGCCCTCGCTGTTTCTCTGCGATTTTCCGAACGCGCGATAATGACGATACTCGCCGGTTTTCGTCTTGAAACGGTATTCGACGTCATAAGGCGTTTTTCCTGTGAAGTCGAACAAATGCGCTCCTCCGGCGTTACACGTTCTCTCTTTGTCCTCGGGATGCAGCCCGTCGAGCCAGCTTCCGACCAGGTTCGGAAAATCGCGCTCGTCGGAGTAACCAACCAATTGGCGGTACTCCGGCGAGAAATTCATTGTAATGTTCGGGTTGAGCGGATCTTCGAGCAAGACGTCCATATCCCAAAGTCCCATTTGCAGCGCGTCGCTTGTAAGTATGTATTTCATCAAGCCGGATTCAAGCGCTTGTTTCCTTTCGGTTATGTCTATAATAGCGCCGGCTGCTCTGAGCGGGATGCCCGCGCTGCTTCTCTGCGTGTTTCCGAATGCGCGATAATGACGATACTCGCCATTTTTCTGCCTGAGGCGATACTCACTGTCATAAGGCGTTTTTCCGGTGAAGTCGAACAAATGCGCCGCAGCGTCGTTAAGCGCTCTCTCTTTGTCCTCCGGATGCAACGAGTCGATAAAGCTTGAGAATAAGTTCGGAAAATCGCGCTCGTCGGAGTAACCAACCAGACGGCGGTACTCCGGCGAGAATGAAAAGTAATTGTTCGGATTGAGCGGATTTTCGAGCACGACGTCCATATCCCAAAGTCCCATTTCCAGAGCGTCGCTTGCAAGCATGTATTTCATCAGGTCGGATTCAAACGTATTGATGGCGCGCAGTTGCTGCTGTATCTTTATCTGGTTTTGCACCCGCAGTTTTACAATCGCGGGAGTGAAAGGCTTGGTTATGTAATCCGCGGCTCCCAACGCCAATCCTTTTTCCTCTTCCTCGGCGCTGTCAAGCGATGATATAATTATTATGGGAATGTTGTGCGTTCTTTCGGAGTTTCTTAACCCGATAATTACAGCGTATCCATCCATATCAGGCATAATGATATCAAGCAAAATGATGTCGGGCTGATACTTTCCCGCCGCCTTAATCGCGCTCCTTCCATTTTTTGCCGCGTAAACTGTATATTCAGGACTTAGTATGTGTGTGAGGGCAGTAATATTTGAATTTTCGTCATCAACGATGAGTACGCTGCTTTTCCTGGTTTCGTGCATTATGATTACCGCTCCCTTTTTATGTTAATATAGATTATCACAATAAATAAAATTTTGTAAAGAGAAAATTTATTTTTACATAGAGAACATGCGACGCGCCGTCCGTGGTTTCCGCAATGCCTGTTGTCTGTCGGCCCGCTTATGTGCTTATATTTTATTTAGTCAACTAACCTTTAGTCCCTCGCGTCGTATAACGCTCACAAAGCCGCTCAGGTCATTGCTGCTCTCCAATAATACCGGTTCTATCCGCGTATCCACAGATATTGTCAATTCATGCAATATTTGTACCGTTTGCCAATAGTTCCCGTCAAATGTGTCAAAGACAATGGCTATATCTATATCGCTGTCTGCCCCAGCATTGCCTTTAACATATGAGCCGTATAAAATGATGTCGCTCGGGTTTATGACGTTTCTAACACGCCGCGCGTAATCCGAGGCTATTCTGACAGCTTGCTCTCGATCCATCGCAGTAATTCCTCCGTATCCTCAACCAATTTTATGCAATACATATTCGTCAACAACGATTCAAGTTCTTTTTTGCGTATGGGGTATCTTGCCTCGATATTCAACGGATTTAAGGATAAAACAGTTTTACGTTGCTTTTCATCAAAAATGTCAAGCAAGCCCGTTAGTTCGGACAGTCTGATCAAGTTATGAGTGTAAGGCGGGGTGTCGTTAATATAGCCTGTATAATACGCCTTTAGCGTCTTTTCAATTGTCTGATGGCACATGAAACCGACATATAAATATTTTCCGCCATTTAGCATGACCCGCGCGCTGTCTAAATCGTAGTGCGCCAGTTCCAGCCAATACTTAATTTTTTCATCCAATGGACTCACCCGCACTTTTTGTTAATAGAAGTATAGGGTTACATTATCGGATGCTGCTTTTATAATTGTAGCACCTTATGCGGCGGGGAGGTAATTGCAATGACGTTCCATATGTTCCTGGTTGTTTTACTGGCCCTGTTGCAGCTGGCCTGTATCATAGCGGTCATTTTTGTGGAGCGTAAAAATCCATCTGCGACCATTGCCTGGGTTCTGATACTTATTTCTCTTCCCTTTATCGGGTTTATCGCCTACGCTGTTTTCGGCAGCGGTTTTCATATCAACAAGAAGAAACGTTACGCCATGAAGCAGGTATCCGATAATATCTTCCGCCGGATTTTATCCAAATATATATCCGAGGGAGAAAGGATCGGTCCGGGTAGCGAGCTGTCGTACGGACGGCTCATACGCTATCTGGAGAATGACGGGGAGCACTGCTATACCGACAATAACGCGGTAACCGTCTACACGGATGGCGAGGCGATGTTCGCGGCCATGAAGGAAGATATGCGCGGCGCGGTGAATCATATCCACCTTTTGTACTATATCATCAGAGATGATGAGCTGGGCCGGGAGATCGTCGGTATCCTTACGGAAAAAGCAAGGGAAGGCGTTGAAGTGGGCGTCATTTTCGACAGTGTGGGCTCCCTGCTTTCGACCGGGGGCATGTTCAGGGAATTGCGCGCGGCAGGCGGCAGGGTGGGGGCCTTCTCGCCGATGCTGTCCATGAGTTCCCGCCTGCGCCTCAACTACCGCAATCACCGAAAGATTACCGTCGTCGACGGTATTGTCGGTTATGTGGGGGGAATGAACATCGGTGACGAATACCTGGGTAAAGGCAAGCGGCTGAAACCCTGGCGGGATACTCACCTGCGCCTTACCGGTTCATCGGTGAGTTTTTTACAGGAACGTTTTTTGAAGGACTGTATGTTCGTGATAAACAGGGAAATACCGCGGGATGTGCCGCGGGCTTTTTTCCCGCCGCCTCTGCGACATGGAAAAGTCGGGATACAGATTGTTTCCAGCGGGCCGGACACCGCCACCATGTCCATAAAAAGCGGTTTGTTGGAGATGCTGTATTCCGCGCGAAAGAATATTTATATTCAAACTCCGTACTTCGTTCCCGATGAGAGCATTATGGACGCCCTGCGCATAGCGGCAAGTTCCGGCGTGGACGTCCGGCTGATGCTCCCCGGAGTGCCGGATAATCCTCTGGTGTATGCGGCTACGCTGGGATATGCCCGGCAAATACTGAGTTCCGGAGTGAAGGCGTATACGTATAAGGGATTTCTGCACGCCAAAACCATCGTCTTTGACGGCGCGGCATCCAGCATCGGCACCGCCAATTTTGATAACAGAAGCTTTGCCCTCAACTTTGAGATAAACGCTTTTATTTACTGCCGGGACTTTGCCGAGAAGTGCGAGAATATTTTTTTGCGGGATATTGAAAACTGCGCGGAACTAAACGAGGACTGGTATATGAAACGCCCCCTCGCGGCCCGCGGTTTTTACAACGCCTGCCGCCTACTGGCCCCGCTGATGTGAGGTTCCTTTGGCCGCATTTTTTACTTGCATATCGTGCGGTGCTTGTGTATATTGTAATCAAGGAAAGTAAGATTTTGCAGAAATACAAGATTTGGGGGTTCACGATATGGAAATTGCGAAAATCACGACCAGAGGGCAAATCACCCTTCCCATTGACATTCGTAAGAAGCTGGGAGTCCGTGACGGCGATAAGGTTGTGTTTATTGAGGATCAAGGCCGGATTATCGTTGCGAACGCGGCAAAGATCGCGTTTGCCAATTTACGAGCGGGTTTCGAGGGCGAGGCTGAAAGGCTCGGCTTGCAAGACGAACGGGATGTAGTAGCGTTAGTTGACGAGGTGCGGGCGCAGATGTGGGTGGAACGCCATGCGGGTGATGCTTGACACCAATGTCCTTGTTTCTGCTGCCGTGCTGTCTTCTCGCTATATTCTCCCATTGCTGGATACACTTGTCGAGCGCCATACTATCGTACTCTCAACCTATGTAATAGATGAGTTAAAAAGGGTGACGCGGGAGAAATTTCCTGGCAAGAGCGCAGTTGTGGAAAGGTTTTTACGAGAATTACCCTTTGAGCTGACTTACACGCCGGAGACAATAAGCCCCTCAGAATATCCTGACATACGGGATATTAAAGACTTGCCAATTCTAGTGACGGCAATCAACGAGGACGTTGATGTGTTGCTGTCCGGGGACGATGACTTCGCGCCGTTGGATATAGAGCGTCCAGAAATATTAACGCCTCGGGCGTATATGGATAAATACTGTTGAATCCAACATGGTCATGGGACGATGTTGGAACGGTATGCTTAAAAAAGCATATTTGCGCAGACCGAATACACGATCAATGATATGATGCTCTCTAAAGCGGCGGGCGCTGAGGAATAGGCGAAGCCGTCAGGGGGTTGTGCGGCAATGAAAAAAATTTCCGTAATAGGCTGCGGCAGGTGGGGGAGTTTTCTCGCGTGGCATTTCGCGTCGCTGTCGGATAAGGTATATCTGTATGGCCGCGAGAGCTGCGATGATTTTACAGGCTTGAGGGAGCGGAGGAGCAACGGCTATCTCACGCTGAAAGACAACGTTATATTGACGTCCTCCCTTGACCGGACGTTCGAAGCGGATACGATAATCATCTCGGTGAATTGCCAGGGATTCAGGACTGCCTGCGATGAAATCGCACATGCAGTTTCAGATCGCCACAGGTTTATTTTGGCGATGAAAGGACTAGAAAATGCGACCGGCGAACGGATGTCAAAAATCGCCCGTGATGTGCTCGGTACGGAAAATGTGGCTATTCTCGTCGGTCCCGGTCATCCTCAGAGCCTTGTGGAGGGTATTCCGACGCTGATGCTGATCGATTCAGACGACAGTAAGTTAAGGGACGCCCTCGTGGACGGGCTGAACACAAAGCTCATCAGACTGTACAAAGGTTCCGACTTGATTGGAAACGAGATAGGAGCCGCGCTGAAAAACGTTATCGGCATTGCCGCCGGACTGCTCGACGGCAGGGGATATTCTTCTCTTAAAGGGCCGCTGATGGCTCGCGGGGCCCTTGAGGTCGCGCGCATGATTGAGGCGGAAGGGGGAAACCGGGAGAGCGCCTTTGGGCTGTCACACCTCGGCGATTACGAGGCGACGCTTTTCTCGCCGTACAGCAAAAACAGAGGCTTCGGAGAGTGTTTTATAAAAAAACAGCCGTTTACGGGCTTGGCCGAAGGGGTTGAAACACTGCGGGCGGTCAAAAAACTGTCGTTGAAACACAGGCTTGAGATGCCCATCTGCGACGCGCTCCACCGCGTGCTCTTCGAGGAACGCGATCCGACGGAGATACTGAACGAACTTTTTACAAGACCCGTAAAAGACGAACGCGCTCCGATGTCGGAGTATTCGCTGGGGTAAGCGAACTTATGGAGCCACTGATTTCATCGCGCCGCAAAACCTCGTCCTTTTGGGCGAGGGCGTCAAAAACGCATTTGCAACTGCGCGGTTAGTTCCTGAATGAGGTTTGTTTTCACCCAATTTCTTTGTTGATCATTTGTCAGTAACTGTCCCAACCCATCCAGTATTTTTGTTGACGACACTTCTTGGTTGATAAAGGCAATCAGTTGTTGATAATAATCTTCAACCGCCAAATTAGTTCTCAGCTTAATTATCTCCGGTTCGGGTTCCCAGTTTTGCGTGAGCATAAAATGACTGTCAAACAGGTCGCGGTTTTGAATCAGATTACGATCGGTAATGGCGCACAGCTTGTGAGAGAGCATACATTCCGGAGTCATGACCGGAATGGTAATGCCAAGAAAATCCAAAGGCTGGTATTGATTGGGGGAAAAGAAACGACGATTAACCTCGATCTTGATTTTTTGCATCCCGTTTTGATAGCTTAGGAGCCAAAAGTAAGTTTGCCTCTTGGCATGTTGATCAACAATCTTAAACGACTTGCCAAAAAGATCCGTCAATTTGTCTACCTGAAAATCAATGGCGGCGGCCAATAAATCAAAATCCAGATCAACAGAAAACCTTGGCAAGTTATGGAATAGATATAAGCAGGTGCCGCCCTTAAAGGCCAGTCGTCCGGCGAGATTGCCGTCTTGAAAAATCTGCCGCAGGAGTTGTTTGAGGATTAGCTCGTGGCGTTTTATTTCAAGCATAAGCAATCAACCTCTCCACTGCCTTAATTAACGTTTGTTGTTGATAGATTTGCGCTATTTCACTCAGCAGGTCGAAATTAACCGGGCGCAGATTGTCAAACCCCAGGTTTTTGTTTAGATACAGCGTATCCGCAACCGCCCTCTCCGGAGAAGCAATGTTGTAGGAGGGGCCTTTATTGATGCCGAGGGAACTGAAAAAAACGTCCGGTTTTAATTGATGATAGATATACTGCCAACCCTGTATTTTGTAGTTGAAATTTTTTGTTGCCATGCAATGAACCTGAGAGCCATAATCTTGAAAGATAATACCGTGATAGGCAAGGGCGGTATAACCACTTATGTATGAAGGTACGACCAGCTTTTGAGCGATTTCCCAAGGTTGGCTCTCACCAAGGGAATACAGACCCGAACGAATGCGGCTCAGCCTCCCGCGCCTTACATAATCGCGAGCCGACTCTGTGACGTCTTTACGCTTCAACCCTGCCCAGTACACGCACAAATCGTCGATGGTAAAGACAGTTTTTCCAGATTTCAGTAAAATTTCGATTTTGGTCATTTATTCGAGTCCTTGTCATTGAATAACGGATATTTTCTCCGCTTTTGGGTGACGTCATTGGTGATTATACGGAATCCTGATCAAAAAAGCAAAATTTTGTGTATATCACTACGGTGAAATACCTTCGGAATCGCCACCACCCGATACCGTCAGGCTTGAGATGCCCATTTGCGACGCGCTCCGCCGCGCGCTCAATCGGGTTCTTTCAAAAGTTTTTGCTGCACGTTTAAAAGTTCTCTGGCTATGAGAAGCAGGCATTTTTGCGTATCGGGCGTTAGTTTGCCGAATATTTCCTGAAACTCCTTTTCATGCGGCGAGGCGCAAAACATTTCCCCCTCGCCTGTCCGCAGCCAGCGCTCGTTGATATTGAACGCGGCGCATATCAGTTTTATGTTTTTTTCGGAAATACCGCTATTGCCTAACTCAATCATCGAGAGATGAGTTTGAGTGTATCCCAATTTTTTTCCGAACTCTTTTTGAGTTAAATTTAAAGCTTTTCTCACTTGTCGTATCCTCTCTCGCATGACATATCTCCTCTCACACGAAGAATACCAAAGATATAATGTAACGGCAACGAAAAATATCAAACAGTTTATATAAATTGACATAACACCAATTTTTTAATATAGTTACACCTATAAAATAATATTTGAAAAGGGTGATTCTACTGGGGCATTTAGAAGAAGCAATGGAGCTTTTTAAGGAGTTGACGCCGGAGAATCAAATCAATTTGCTCACGTACACCCGATTGGCATATAAAGCTGAGTGTTCTGTTAAAAAATCTTCAGCTTTTCAGGAAAATATTTCCTCTACAGAGGCAGTTGTTGTTACGGAAGAATGAAATCACGCTGTAAAAAATAACGGCGGAACTTAAACCATCAAACCATTTAAGGAGGAGTTTCAATGAAGAAAAAAGTTTTGTTAATTATCACGGCGTTTATAATGTGCCTCATACCATGCGCGGCGTTGGCGGCAACTCATGATTGGAACGGCGGCGAGGGGACAGCGCCCACAGTGACAAACGGCGATACCGTGAATCTTATCACGCCTTTTCTCGGCTACGGTGTTTTGACAGTTCCGGCAAACGCAACCGTCACAATAACCGGCAGTGTTCCAATGACCGAGTCGTTGGGAATTATGCTGGAAATTGGAGCAGGCGCAAAAGTTGAATGGAAAGCCGCACTGTCTTTGCCTGGCGCAAGTGAGCCTGCGACCGTCAATGTCAGCGGCGGCGGTACTCTTGAGGTCGTTTCCGGCGGCGAAATCTCCACCACGGACGGCACGGCGATTTACGCCAGGGGCAGCGGCACCGAAGTCTATATCAGGAGCGGCAGCACGATCGAAGGGGATATTGTAGCTCGTGATGGCGCAAAATTCTTTTTAGATGGAATACCGCAACCGAAGGCTCCTGATTATTTTGATAATATCGCCGAACTGCTTGCGGCAATGCCGAACTCCGGTTTCACCGCAGCCGATTTTGAGGAAGTTGACGGAAAATTTGTAATAAGCGAGGAAAAAGCCAAAGAGGTTGCAGAAATTATTGATTTGGAATACAGAAAAATCGTTGGCCGTTGGAGCTTTGAAACAAACGGCTGGGCCGATTTCTTAGCGGTGCTTAAGGCTGACGAGGTAACAGGAGCGCAGCTTGGAGTCCGTAATCCAAAGGATATAACGCTTTTGAAAATCAATGGCGCGACCAGCGGAAAATTATTTAATTACAAGATCTCTGATTTTGAAGACGGCGATTTTACACTTTTGGAGAAAGACGGAGCCATAGCAACGACTATAAATTCAGGAACCAGCTATGACCTGGTGGTATTTATCAAGGATAATGGAGATTATGACAATAATAAAACTCCTGGAATAGTTGTAGACCCGCTTGTTGCGCTTCATAACCGCAGCGGCGGCAGCAGCGGCGGATGCAACTCGGGCTTCGGGATGCTTTCCCTGATTCTGCCCCTTATGGCCTGCGCGTTTGTCCCGCGCAAACGGAAATAGTAACAAGCGAAAAAAGAAAAAATCATAAAAAAACCGCTGCCGCTCCTTACGTTGGAGCGGCAGCGGCGTTGTAATACCCTACTTCCATTTAAGCAGGCGGCTTAAAATTGCCCGCTGTTCGTCCTCGTCCGATGAGCTTATGCAAAGATAGATTCCATTCGGTTTGACTTTTTGAATAAAGCCCTCAAGCTCGTTTATTTTAAGATCAATAACAACGCCTTTGCCCGCTCTCTGTATCTTCTCGATAAGGGGAACCCATTGCATTATCGGTTCGTCTACGCCCACGCCCTGCACCCATTGAACGGCGTTTATTTCTGGGACTTCCAAAATATCATCAATATGCCTTGCGACTCCCTTGCCGTCCAAATGAAAAATTACGCGTGAGGCGGCCTTTACTTCGCCGCGCAGAAATGGCAGTATAAATTCCTTAAACTGGCCGTTCGAAAACATTACCGAGAAATCCGGTCCGGGTATGTGCAGCGGATCGAACGACGGTATGTTAATCCAGGTATTGGACGGATGGCCATGTTCTTGCAGTATGCCGTTAAAGTGACCCCAGACGAACTCAAAATCGGCGCTGCATCTTGCGACCAATTCCTTAACGCCTTCGGGATCGTCGTATAAGTCCATGCACAACTCCTGCGTTCCCCGGAAAGCGTCGGCACAGTCAATACCGGGATGTATATCGGTAAATCCCACGATATAGCGGTCGCCGCAGCGTTCGAGCGCCGCGTATGTCAATTCCTCCAGTTTTTTAAAGATTTCATTTTCACGTGAAAAGCGTACTTTATCCAGCTCACGGCAGCTTTTGAGTCCATGCTTCGCCCATGTCGTGACGTCCCCGTACTCCACCTCGCAGCCCAGCATACAGGGGTATGCGTTCGGTCCCAGGTTCGGCCAGTAAGCTGGAAACGTTTCGCCCAGGAATGAATTGCCAATAATCCCTTTTTCGAAATTTTCCAGTTGGTATTCAACGTCAAACCAGCGTTCCTTCAATGTACTCCAACGATCTTTTTCGTATATCTTCCCATATTCCGCGTTATGCGCCGAAAAGCGGACAGGGACCCGATCAATAATATCGTTGCCGTACCATGCTTCGATTCTTTTCATGCACTGTTCGAAATCAGGCTTAGTGGATAGATTTGTGATACGCTTTCTCATAGTCTTCCTCCTGAGGGGATAAACGTCGTAAACGTGGAAAAAGGCGAAGGCTTATACGGCAGCCCGCATAAGCCTTCGCCTTATAGTTTTAGTCTAGTCCGCCTGATCCTTCATAATTTCCCTGTAGTTATCTTTTGTTATCATAACTGCGGGGGTTCTGAAATCCGCCGGTATCTCAGTACCGTGCAACAGATATTCCATCATGTTCTGCGCCGAATACGCGCCCACGTCGACGTAATTGATAAATGCGGTCGATTTAAAAGCCGAGCCTCCCGGCTTTGCAAATTCCAACTTGGCAAGATAGCCGCCGATTCCGCTCACAACGGCGTCCTCGTCAATACCGGCCTGCTCAAGCGCGCGCGTCGCGCCGGCCGCGCCCTCGTCGTTGATAGTCATTATCACCCATTTTTTAATCTGCGGGTTTGCTGTAAACGTCGCGGAGGCCACGTCGAACGCTCTTTCTTGCGGGCCGTTGTAGTCCACGCGCCAAATCCTGTCCTCCGGCCAGTCGGGGAAAGCATTGAGCCATTCTTCCCTTTGCCCGTCGGTACGAGGCACGCAGCTTGAAATTTGATCCGCCGCCAGCAGCAACACGCCGACGTCTTCACCGGTCATGTCGTTCGCTTTGGCGTATTCCACCGTCCAAACACCGACGGCTTTGCCTATGATATAGGCGTCTATGCCGACAAACGGCGCGAGAAAGTTTCCGTCTTCATCCATAAGCGGATCGTCGCAGGCAATTATC